>Ga0265293_10006526_pt1 | contig 18595 bp, 20 predicted proteins | sample Munlanlewell138R_FD_192505 | JGI IMG/M metagenome (GOLD analysis project Ga0265293, IMG submission 192505) | Leachate microbial communities from a municipal landfill in Southern Ontario, Canada - Leachate well 138R | ecosystem: Engineered > Solid waste > Landfill > Unclassified | place: Canada... | reverse complement strand
CGAGCAGATCATCAAGCCCCAGCCCGGTCAGCGCGGATACTTCGATATCCTGCACGTCGCCCGACATGGCCTCGACCACCACTTCGTGCTGCAACAGATCGGTGCGCACCTTGGTGGGGTTGGCGGTGGGTTTGTCGATCTTGTTGATCGCCACGATCATCGGCACGCCCGCCGCCTTGGCATGGCTGATTGCCTCGATCGTTTGTGGCATCACCGCATCATCGGCCGCGACAACAAGCACAACGATATCCGTGACTTGCGCACCGCGCGCCCGCATCGAGGTAAAGGCCGCGTGGCCCGGCGTATCAAGAAAGGTCAGCACCGCGCCGCTATCGGTCGTCACCTGATAGGCGCCGATATGCTGGGTGATGCCACCGGCTTCGCCGGCAACCACCTTGGCCTTGCGGATCGCATCCAGAAGCGAGGTTTTCCCATGGTCAACGTGGCCCATGATGGTCACCACCGGCGGGCGCGAACGCAAATCTTCGGCGCGGTCTTCGACCGTATCGATGACCTGTTCGACATCGGCATCGGACACACGCACGATTTTATGGCCGAATTCCTCGATGATGACTTCGGCGGTATCAGCATCGATCGGTTGGTTTTGCGTGACCATCATGCCCATCTGCATCAGCGCCTTGACCACATCCGCAGTCCGGGTGGCCATACGGTTGGCCAGTTCGGATACGACAATGGTTTCAGGCACTTGCACTTCGCGCACGATTTTCTCGCGGTCCTGTGTGCCACCGATGGCCTTTTGACGGGCGCGTTCCTGCTTGCGCTTCATCGCGGCCATCGACCGCTGCCGCCCGCCTTCGCCACCGGCAAGGGCTTCGTTCAGCGTCAACTTGCCCGAGCGGCGGCCATCGCCACCGCGCGACGGGGTGCGGGCACCCTTGGCATCGCGGCTGGTGTCGGGTTCGCGGTCAACCTTGCGCGGGCCCGAGGCCGGCTTGGCGCCACGCGGCGCATCTTCGGGGGCGCGCGCCGCAGGGGCCTCGGCCGCCGGTTGGCGGGGGCGGGCCGCTTCGGCGGCTTTGGCTTCGGCCTGTCTGCGGGCCTCGGCCTCTTCTTCTTCCTTGCGGCGCAGGCTTTCTTCGCGCTCGCGCTCTTCGCGTTCCTTGGCTTCAAGCTCGGCGCGGCGGCGTTCGCGTTCTGCTTCGCGTTCACGCTCTTCGGCGGCGCGGCGGGCGTTATCCTCGGCCTCGCTGGCGCGGGCCGCTTGCAACGCCTTCAGGCGACGCTCCATTTCGGCATCGGAAATGCCGGCGGGGCGCTTGGCCGGATCACCCAGCTGCGCCGCACCGCCTGCACCGGTCTTGCCACCCGCGGTGGCGCCGGGTTTTGGCACCACGACGCGTTTGCGCTTGGTCTCGACCACGACGCTTTTTGTCCGGCCGTGGCTGAAGCTCTGCTTTACGTTGCCTGAACGCGGGCCGCCACGCAGGCCGAGAGGTTTCTTGCCGTCACTATCGCTCATCTGGTCGTCTTACCCTTTCCGGTGGCCTGTTTGCCACCGCCAGTCTCGCCGCGCACGCCTGCCAGGCGTGTGGCCTCATCTATAACACGTGTTGCGAGCCCACCAGCCGCGAGCGCGCCATGTATCACACTTTCCCGCCCGAAAGCCAAACCCAATTCGGACGCGTTCAGCAGGCCGAACCAACGCCCGCCCTCGGGCGTCCACAGCTTGCCTTTGCCGCGCTCGGACCCGTCAGAGGCCTGCAAAAGCACCTTTGCGCGGCCTGCGGCCAACATGGCCTTTACCTTTTCAAACCCGGCGACGGCCTGTCCTGCCTTGCGCGCCATTGACACAAGGTTAACAACCCGCGCCGCCAGCCCCGCTTCCAGCAGATCGGCCAGATCATCGGGCACGATCACATCGCGGCGGGCGGCCTTTGCAAAGGCTTTCTTCGCAACGGCCTCGTTGATGACGGCCCGATCGGCGGCAAGCCAGATGCCGCGCCCGGGCAGTTTTTCACCCAGATCCGGCACGATCTGACCATCGGGCCCGACCACGAAGCGGATCAGCCCCGACCGGGGCTGCGCTTCGCGCGTCACGATGCAACGCCGCTCGGGCTCGTCCGTCATCTTGCTTTGGCCACCACGGGTCATCAAATCGTGCTCCGGGGCGCGGTTCAGGCGCCGGCCTCATCATCAAGATCGTCTTCGATATCGCCGTCATCCGCATCGGATGCAAGCTCGGCCGGATCGACCCAGCCCAGTTGAATGCGCGCGGTCATAACCAGATTTTGCGCTTCTTCAAGGCTGACGTCAAAGGGTTCCAGCACGCCATCGTCTTTTACACGCTGGCCATTCACGGTGGTCCAGCCGCCGGCAAGTTCCCAATCCGCGCAGGTTGCGAAATCTTCGAGGGTTTTGACCCCGTCTTCGGCCAGCGCCTCAATCATTTGGGGAGTCAGACCTTCAAAGTCAACCAGGCTGTCCTCGACACCCAGTTCACGCGCCCGTTCGATCGCCTTGCGGTTGGCTTCGTCAAGGTAATCGCGCGCGCGGGCTTGCAATTCCGAGGCGGTGCCTTCGTCGATCCCGTCGATCACCAGCAGTTCGTCAAGCTCGACATAGGCGACTTCTTCGAGATTGCTGAATCCCTCGGACACCAGCAATTGCGCAAAAAATTCATCGAGATCGAGCGTATCCATGAACAGCTTGGTGCGCGACGCGAATTCGGCCTGACGGCGCTCGGATTCTTCGGCTTCGGTCAGGATGTCGATATCAAGCCCGGTCAACTGGCTGGCCAGCCGCACGTTCTGGCCGCGACGGCCAATCGCCAGCGACAATTGTTCATCGGGCACAACAACTTCGATCTTGCCCGCGTCCTCATCCAGCACGACCTTGCTGACTTCGGCCGGTTGCAGCGCGTTCACAAGGAAGGTCGGCGCATCTTCGTTCCAGGGGATGATGTCGATCTTTTCACCCTGAAGTTCGTTAACCACGGCCTGCACACGGCTGCCGCGCATCCCCACACAGGCGCCGACCGGATCGATCGAGCTGTCATGCGAAATGACGGCGATTTTCGCGCGCGAACCGGGATCGCGGGCCACGGCCTTGATTTCAATGATGCCGTCATAGATTTCGGGCACTTCCATCTTGAACAATTCGGCCATGAATTGGGGATCGGTGCGCGACAGGAACACTTGCGGCCCGCGCACTTCGCGGCGCACATCCTTGATATAGACGCGCACGCGGTCGTTGGTGCGATAGCTTTCGCGACCGATTTTTTCGTTCCGGCGCAGCACGCCTTCGCCCCGGCCGATATCGATGATCACATTGCCGAATTCTTCGCGTTTCACGACACCATTGATGATCGTGCCGACGCGATCCTTGAATTCTTCGTATTGGCGGTCACGTTCGGCCTCGCGGACCTTTTGCAAGATCACCTGTTTGGCCGATTGCGCGGCGATCCGGCCCATTTCAACGGGGGGCACTTCGTCGGTGATTTCATCGCCGATTTTCGGATCGTCGAGATATTGTTTCGCCTGTTCGACGGTCAACTGGGCCTGGTAGCTTTCCAGTTCATCATCGGCGACGACGGTGCGCACGCGGGTGAATGTCGCGCGCCCGGTTTTACGGTCGATCGAGACGCGGATATCCATTTCCGAGCCGTAGCGGCTTTTGGCCGCCCGCGCGAGGCTTTCTTCCATCGCCTCAACCACCAGGCCGGGGTCGATCATTTTTTCGCGGGCAACAGCTTCGGCGGTTTGCAACAGCTCTAGCTGGTTGGCACTCGTAATGGCCATGCGTCAGTCCTCCTCAGAACCGGCTTCGTTTTCTATTTCGTCGAACTTGCTTTCATCCTCGATGCCCGACGCCTTGCGTTGGCGCAGCATTTCGCGGATCAGATCATCGGTCAGCACCAGCTTGGCATCCGACAGCCAGTCGAATTTCAGGCCGATGGTGCCTTCTTCCAATTCGATCAGAACCTCGTCCCCTTCGATCCCGGCCAATTCGCCTTTGAAGCGGCGGCGGCCATCGATCAATTCGGTCGTTTCCAAACGGGCCTCATAACCTTCCCACAGCTCAAAATCCTTGAGCCGGGTCAGCGGGCGGTCGATACCGGGTGATGATACCTCAAGCGTATATTCATCCTCGATCGGGTCTTCGACATCCAAAAGCGCGGAAATCGCGGTGGAAATCGTGGCGCAATCATCGACATCGATGCCGCCTTGGGGGCGGTCGGCCATGATTTGCACGGTTTTCTGTTTCGCGCCGCTCATGAAACGCACGCGCACCAGTTCAAACCCCAGATCCTCGATCACGGGGGTGATGATCGCGGCCAGGCGGCGATCCATGGGGGCATTGGCGATCAGATCAGACATTCCGGCGATTAACTTTCGTCATATGGTTCGGGGGAACACAAAAAAACGGGCGCGCGGCCCGTCGATCTTTCCCGGTGGAGCTTCGGGTTTGGCCCGACGCGCCGCTGTTGAGGGGGGATATACGCCCGATCCCCCCTAACTGCAAGCGTCGATTTCGCGCGCCACCGCATCCGTGGCGCGCACCAGTTCCGCCGAAATGCCGGGTTCCGACAGGGCATGGCCCGCGCGCCCCACCATGCGCATCCGCGATCCGGGCCAGGCGCGGTGCAGCGCCCAGGCCGATATCGGCGGGCAGATCATGTCATAGCGGCCCTGCACGATCGTGCCCGGAATGTGCGCAATCCGCCCCATATCGGCCAGAATCTGGCCATCGGGATGCAAAAACCCGCGATTGACAAAATAGTGGTTTTCCAGCCGGGCAAAGGCGCGGGCATAATCCGCCGGGCTTTCGCCGCCAAAGCCATCGCTGCTGACCGATGCCAGCGCGTTTTCCCAAGCCGTCCACATCCGGGCAAAGCGGACCTCTTGCGCGTAATCCCCGCAAAACAGGCGTTTGTGATAGGCCGCGATCAGATTGTGGCGTTCATCGGGCGGGATCAGGCCGGCAAATTCTTCCCACAGATCGGGCCAGAATTTGCCCGCGCCGCCGCCGTAAAACCAGTCAAGCTCGGCCTGTGTCATCAAAAACACGCCGCGCAGCACCAGATGCAGCGCCCGCTCGGGATGGGTCTGGGCATAAAGCAGCGACAGCGTTGCGCCCCAGCTGCCGCCAAATACCACCCAGCGCGCAATGCCCAAATCATTGCGAATCCGTTCGATATCCGCGATCAAATCCCATGTGGTATTCGCATCGATACTGGCATGTGGCGTGGATTTGCCGCAGCCGCGTTGATCAAACAGCACGATGCGATAGATTTTCGGGTCGAAATAGCGCCGCATCGCCGGGCTGCAGCCGCCCCCGGGCCCGCCATGCAGCACCACAACCGGCAGGCCATCGGGGTTGCCGCATTGCTCGACATAGAGTTCATGCCCGCAGCCCACCTCGATCCGGCGCTGGTCGAAAGGCACGGTCGGCGGGTAAAGAAAGTGGTATGAGCCTTTTGGGCCTGCGAATTTGTCCATGATCATCCTATATAGCGGAAAGGCGCGCGCTTCCATGGGCGGGCGCGCAAACAAGGAACAAGACCATGCAGAATGCCGAAAACAGTGTCGATCCCGCCGAAGTCGCGAAATTTGAGGCCATGGCCGCCGAATGGTGGGATCCGAACGGCAAGTTCAAGCCGCTGCATATGCTCAACCCTTGTCGGCTGGATTACATCAACGCTCAGATTGCGGCGGAATTTGACCGGGATCTGACCGTGGCGCGGCCGTTTGCGGGGCTGCGGTTGCTTGATATCGGCTGCGGTGGGGGATTGCTGTCCGAACCGATGGCGCGGCTTGGGGCCGAGGTCGTGGGCGCCGATGCCGCGGGCGGCAATATCCCGGTGGCGCAGCTTCATGCCGAACAGGCCGGGCTTGCGATCGATTACCGCCACACCACCGCCGAAGCCCTGGCCGATGCGGGCGAACAATTCGATATCGTCCTGAATATGGAGGTGATCGAACATGTCGCCGATCCGCAGGCCTTTATGGTCACCTGCCAGCGCCTGTTGCGGCCCGGCGGGTTGCTGATCTGTTCCACCATCAACCGCAATGCCAAAAGCTATATGATGGCGATCGTCGGGGCCGAACAGGTGATGCGCTGGCTGCCGCGCGGCACGCATGAATGGCAAAAATTCATCACCCCGGATGAACTGGCCGTGATGATCGCGAATGCAGGTTTGCAACAGGTCGATAAAAAGGGCTTTGTTTTCAACCCGCTGGGGTGGAGCTGGGCAATCTCTGCCCGGGATCTGTCGGTGAATTACGTGACCGCCAGCATCAAGCCCGGCGGCTGATTTGTGCCACGTGAAACAATTCACGCGGGGCCGGTGAAATCCCGATCATGATGCAGCGCCGGGACGCGGGCGCGGGCGCGCGCCACCTCGGCCAGATCGTAATCGACAAAGGACACGCCCGGATCGGTGCCTGCATCGACCAACACCTCGCCCCAGGGGGCGACCGCCAGCGAATGGCCATAGCTGGCGCGGCCGGGCGTGTTTTGCCCGGTTTGCGCGGGGGCAAATACGTAACAGCCCGTTTCAATCGCGCGGGCGCGCAGCAGGGTTTCCCAATGCGCCGCACCCGTGACCGGCGAAAAGGCGGCCGGCACGGTCAGAATTTCCGCCCCCGCTTGTGCCAGCGCGCGGTAGAGATAGGCAAAGCGCACATCATAACAGACCGACAGCCCCAGCCGCCCGATAGGGGTATCTGCCACAACCGCCTGCGCGCCGGGGCGATAGCCCGATGATTCGGCATAGGTTTCCGTCGGCGATATATTCACATCAAACATATGAATTTTGTCATAACGCGCGGCAATGCTGCCATCGGGCGCAATCAGGAATGATCGATTCGCGAATCGCCCATCCGGGTCATCGGTTTTCAGCGCCAGCGATCCGATCACCAGCCAGATACCATGTGCCTGCGCATCGGCGCGCAGCGCGGCAAGCGTTTCATCCCCGGCCTCGTGGCGCAGCACATCACGCTGCCGCGCGCGGCTGGATGATACGCAATTCGTCACCTCGGGCGTCAGGATCAGCCCCGCGCCGCCCATGGCGGCTTCGCGCAGCAAATCGCGGGTGACCGGCAGATTCGCGGCCGGATCATCGCCCGAACAAAGCTGGATCAGCGCCGCGCGCATCCGGATCAGGCCGCCAAAAGCGGGTCTAGCTTGCCGTCGCGGTCCAGTCGGGCCATATCGTCAAACCCGCCAATATGCCGCCCGTCGATGAAAATCTGCGGCACGGTGCGCCCGCCATTGGCACGCTGGGTCATTTCCTGCCGCCGTTCGGGTGCGGCGGCGACATCGACATTGGAATAGCTGACACCCTTTTGATCAAGCAGCCGCTTGGCCGCGATGCAATAGGGGCAGGTGGGCGTTGTATAAAGCTCGACTTGGGCCATGAAGGTTCCTGTCATATTGGCTGCGATTGTGAATATATAATGCCTCAGCCCTGTTTCGCAACGCGCGCCAGCACCGCGACCGACACCCGCCCCGCGCCGCCCGCAAGACAGGCAGCCGTAGCGGCGGCCAAAGTGGCGCCCGATGTCATCACGTCATCGACCAACAACACATGCCGCCCCGCCATCTGCAGCCGGCGCCGGGGCGTGGCGGCGAACGCGCCTTCGACATTGGCAAAACGTGCCTGAAGGCCCATATTTTGCATCATCGGCGTGTGTCGTCGGCGGGTCAGCAGATCGCTGCACACCGGCAGGCCCAGATGACCGGCCACCGCATGGGCCAGCAAATCGGCCTGATCATAACGCCGGGCAATGCGGCGCATCCAATGCACAGGCACGGGCGCGACCAGCGTTGACGCCAACGTGATATCGCGCGCGGCATCGGCGATCCAACGCCCCGCAGGCCGCGCAAGATCGGCGCGCTGATAATGTTTCAGCGCCATCACCATCCGCTTGGCCGTGCCCGAATAAAGCATGGCCGCGCGCGCACGATCCCACGGGCGGGGCGCTGCAAGACAGGCATCGCAATGGGCCGCGCCGCCATCGCCATCGCCTTGCAACGGAATGGCGCAGCCGTCGCAGACCAGCCCGCCTGCAAAGCGGGTTTCGCGCCAGCAGGGGCCGCAAAGCGCGCCTTCCTGCGCGACAATCGAGTTGCACCCAAGGCAGTGCGGGGGATAGAGAACCCTGATAACCGTTTGCAACATCGCCCGTTCACCCGCTGCCGCGTGTTTCCAAGGCCAGTCCCATGCCCAGCCCCGCCCCATTGACCGATCGCGCCGCCCTTGCGCGAAACCGCGCCCGCAGCCGGCCCGGGGCGCTGTTCCTGCACCAAGCCGCGCGGGACGAGGTCGAGGATCGCATATCAATCGTTAACAGGCAGTTTACGCGGCCCGCAATTATCACCGGCCACCCCGATTTCTGGCGCGATTTACTGCCCGACGCGGTGGTTGTGCCCGATGACGAGGTGCTGGCGCTGGTGCCTGGGGCGCATGATCTGGTGATTCACGCCATGGCGCTGCACTGGGCCAATGACCCGGTCGGCCAATTGGTGCAGGCGCGCCGCGCGCTGGCGGCGGATGGGCTGTTCCTGGGCGTCAGCCTCGGTGGTCAGAGCCTGCAGGAATTGCGCGCCACATTGGCCCAGGCCGAGGTGGCACTAACCGGGGGGCTATCGCCGCGCGTGCTGCCGATGGCCGAAATTCGTGATCTGGGCGGGCTGCTGCAACGCGCGGGCTTTGCGCTACCGGTGGCCGATAGCCTGACGCTGACCGCGACATATAGCGGCACCCTGGATCTGATGCACGATCTGCGCGCGATGGGTGAGGGCAATGCCCTTGCCGCGCGCCACCGGATGCCACCGCCGCGCGCGCTGTTTGCACGCGCCGATGCGCTTTATCACGCGACCTATGGCCTGCCCGATGGCCGCATTCCGGCGACATTCGATCTGATCACCCTGACCGGCTGGGCGCCCGACGCCAGCCAGCCCCAACCGCTGCGCCCCGGTTCGGCGCAGGCGCGGCTGGCCGATGCGCTGGGCACATCCGAGGCGCCGCTGGACGAGTGATCCATTGAAACTTTGGCCGATACCAAGGATACAGGCCCCAGCCAAACAGCGAGGACATTGCCCTTATGAGCCGCCCCCTGACCGAAGCCACCATTCCCGCCCATGCCCCGACCGATCATCCCGGGATTCCACGTGAAAAGGTGGGCATTCTGCTGGCCAATTTGGGCACGCCGGATGCCACGGATTACTGGTCGATGCGGCGCTATCTCAGCCAGTTTCTGTCGGATAAACGGGTGATTGATTATCCGGCGTGGCGCTGGCAGCCGATCTTGCAACTGATCATCCTCAGCCGACGGCCCTTTCGCTCGGGCGAGGCCTATCGCACGATCTGGAATAATGAACGCAATGAAAGCCCGCTGCTGACCATCACCCGCGACCAGACCGATAAAATTCGCGCCCAAATGCAGCGCCATTACGGCGATGATGTCGTGGTCGATTTCTGCATGCGTTATGGCAATCCGTCCATTCCGTCCAAGGTGCGCGAAATGGTGGCGCAGGGCTGCACGCGGATATTGTTCTTTCCGCTCTATCCGCATTACGCGGGGGCCACATCGGCGACGGCCAATGACGAATTTTTTCGCGCGCTGATGCAGGAAAAATGGCAACCGGCGGCGCGCACGGTGCCCGCCTATTTCGAACATCCGCTTTATATCGAGGCGCTGGCCCAATCGGTGGAACGCACCTATGGGGAATTGGCGGCGCGGCCCGATATTTTGGTCGTGTCCTATCACGGCATGCCGCAGCGCTATCTGACCGAGGGTGATCCCTATTATTGCCAATGCGTGAAAAATACCCGGTTGCTGAAAGAACGACTGGGCTGGCAAGATACTGAAATCACATCAACTTTTCAGTCGGTCTTTGGCCAGGAAAAATGGCTGCGCCCCTATACCGTCGAAGAGGTGGCCCGGCTGGCCGAAAGCGGCAAAAAGAAAATCGCCGTGATTGCGCCCGCTTTTTCCGCCGATTGCGTCGAAACGCTGGAAGAAATCAATCAGGAAATCCGCGACAGTTTTATCGCCGCCGGCGGGACGGATTTCACCTATATCCCCTGTCTTAACGATACGCCTGCCCATATCGAAATGTTGTCGGCGGTGATTCGCGACAACCTTGCCGGGTGGCTTGATCGCTAGGGGCAGACAACAAAAAGGGCGGAAGATATCCCGCCCTTTCAGATATTGGCCTTCCGCAGGGGAAGAAAAATCAGTTCGATGCGATCGCAGCGGCAACCAGTGCCAGGATGAGCAGCGGAACAATGAAGCCACCAGCCGAAGTGCCGGCAGTTTCTTCAACAATGACGGGAGCTTCGATAACCGGTGCCGAATAGCCGCCAGCGAAAGCGGTGGTGCCGGCCAGGGTGAAAGCGGTAGCGGCGATGAGCTTTTTCATTTCTTAATCCTCCAGATAATCCGGCCGTCGCAGACTGAGGATGACGCCGGAACAGACTGTACCTCGTAGTTTCCTATATGCAGCGAAGCGGTTGAAAAGCAAACTCAAGATTCCTTAAATGCTTTCAATCTGCCGCTGATGTCGTCAAATAAGCAACACCTGCGTGCCGACTTTGGCCAGCGTATATAATTCGGCGATATGTTCGTTGAACAGGCCCACGCAGCCATTTGACGACAGCCGCCCGATTTTGCGCGTATCGTTGGTGCCGTGAATGCGGTAATATTGCCACGACAAATGCAGCGCATGCGTGCCCAGCGGATTATCGGGGCCGGGGCCGACGAAATCGGGCCAATCGGGATCGCGCAGTTTCATCGCGGGCGTGGGCGCCCAGGACGGGCCTTCGACCCGGCGCGTGATTTCGGTGCGGCCACGGCGGGTCAGATCCTCGGTCAGGGGCACCGAAGTCGGATAAAGTTTATAGATCGATTCGTCCTCGGACCAGTAATGCAGCGCGCGCGAGGTCAGATCGCACAGGATCGCACCATTGGCGAGCGTGTCGAAATAGGGCCGCCAATCCAGCGCGCGAAAGCTTGATGTATTGCGGCGGACCGAATCGGACAGCGCGCGTTCCATTTCGGTGGTATTGGTCATCTGCGCCAGCGCGGGGGCACCAAGCAGGGTCGCCGCCATCGCCCCCGTCGCCAGAAATCCCCGCCGCGAGACCGGCTTGTTTTTGGTATCCGTCATGTCACTCTCCGTGGAACAGCACTGTCGGGCCTGATTTAGGCCGTTTATGTCTTTGCGCCAGATAATATTGGGTTAAATTTGCAATCTCAATTCACACAAGCGTAATTTTGCCCAAACTGTGACAGTTGCGTTTGATCCCGGCCCCGACGCAGGCTAAATCTGGGCAAATTTCAGCGGGGGCGCGCGATGATGAAACTGCCAATTGGTTCGCTTGTTTTAGTGTCATTTCTGGCGGCCTGTGCCGTGCCAGCGTCGGGGCCGGTGCAAATGGGCGCCGATGGCAAGCCTTTGCCGCGCGTTTACCGCATTTCTGCGGCCGAACAGGGGCGGATTCAGTTCCGCATGCTTGATTCGGTCAATGCCTTGCGCGCCGCGTCGAATGCGCCCGCGCTTGAATTCAGCGCGCAGTTGAACGCCGCTGCCGCCACCCATTCGCGCGATATGTCGGTGCAAAACCGCCCCTGGCATTTCGGATCGGACGGATCGTCGCCGCTGGATCGGGTGCGCCGCGCCGGTTATCCCGGCCAGATGCTGGGCGAGGCGATTTCCGAAACCTATGAGACCGAGCTGGAAACCTTGGCCGCATGGATGGAACAGCCCGATACCCGCGGCATCATCCTTGATCCGGCGGCCCGCAATATGGGGTTCGCCTGGCACCAGGATTCCAATGGCAAGGTGTGGTGGACGTTGCTGACCGGGGCGTGATCACGCCACGATGTGAATCTGCGTGCCGTCGCGGACCATGGCATAGATTTCCTCAATCTCGCGGTCGGTGACGGCGATGCAACCCACCGTCCAATCGCGGATCTTATGCGGATTCTGGCCGTTTTCGCCGTGGATGAAAATATCGCCGCCGGGGTTTTTGCCCTGCGCGTGGGCATATTCCCAATCATTGCGATTCGGATAGGAAATCCCCAGCGACAGATGAAAGGCGCTGTTGGGATTGCGCCGGTCGATCATATAGACACCTTCGGGGGTTTTGCCGTCGCCCTCGAACTGTTTATGCCCTTGGGGTGTGTGCCCAAGCCCCATGTTATAGGCGCGCAACACTTTGTCATGATGCAATAAATACAGCCTGCGCTGCGATTTTTGCGCCACGATCCGCGTGACCTCGGGTCCGCGATAGGTTTTGAATTTCGATGCGCAGGCAGAAAGCCCGCTTGCCAGAAGCCCCAGCAAAATCGCCCGGCGATGCCACATGTCTTACCCGTATTCTGCCCGTAGTGTTTTCTTTTCTTATTATCGGATATTGATGTTTACGAGAAGTGAATTTCCCCGCCTAGCCCTGCGTTTTTGTGAATTGGGCCGCCAGTTCGATATGCGCCGACCAGCGGAATTGATCGACCACCTGCACCCAATCCAGCGCGTAGCCGCCCGCGATCAGCCGCGCCGCATCGCGGGCGAATGTCACCGGGTTGCAGGAAACGGCGGCAATCCGGGGCAGGCGCGATTGCGCCAGCGCGGCGATCTGGGCCTCGGCCCCGGCGCGAGGCGGGTCGATCACGGCGGCGTCGAATGCGGCCAGTTCTTCGGCCCGCAGCGGGCGGCGGAACAGATCGCGGGCCTCGGTTGTGACGCGGTGCAGCCCGCTGGTGCGCCGCCAGCCGTGATCGAGGGCGGCAAGCATCGCTCCCTCGCCCTCGACCGCGTGAACATCGGCGCGGGTGGCAAGCGGCAACGAAAACGTGCCGCAACCGGCAAAAAGATCGACAATCCGCCCGGCATCGGGCCCGATCGCCTGGTCCACCGCCGCCACCAATGCCGCTTCGCCCGCCGCCGTGGCCTGCAAAAATGCGCCGGCGGGCGGGTTGACCTGCGCGGGGCCAAAGCGTTGGATCGGGGGCGCATGTTCGACGATCAATTCCCCATCCCAGCTTAGCCGCGCCAGATGAAACCGCCCCGCCAGCGCCGTCAGCGCCAGTATCAGGGCCGTATCCAGCGGTTTGCCCCCCGTCACCGCCATATCGAGCCCGTTTTGAGACGCGCTCACCGTGGCCTTGATTTCGCCCTTGCGCGACCCGCCTATACCGCAGATCTCGCGCACCGCGGGCAGGGCGGCCAGCACTTCGGGCAGCAGCAGCGGGCATTCGGTGATATCGAGCACCATATCCGATGCGCGGGCGTGAAATCCTGCGCTCACGCCCTTTTTGCCGCGCCGCGCCGAAAAGGTCGCGCGGCGGCGGCTATGGCTGGGCGATGTGACGATCGGGCGAAAGGTGGTCTCGATCCCCTGTGCCGCAAGCGCCTGGGCCACGACGCCCTGTTTCCAATCCGCGACAAAGGCGTCAGAGGCATGTTGCAACGCGCAACCGCCGCAGGTTTTGAAATGGCGGCAAACCGGGCGCACCCGATCCGGCGACGGGGTGACGATACGCGGCGCAGCAATGCGGCCATCGACAGGATCGCCCGCGATTTCTTCGCCCGGCAGGGTTAATGGCGCGTAAACCGGGCCAGCGGCAATGCCGTCGCCATGGTGGCCCAAACGGGTGATGGTATAGGTCATGACGCGCCCCCGGTTGCCAATGACAGCAGCGCCGCGCGGTCGGGGGCAAAGCGTGCGTCGATCCAGATCCGTTCCAGTCGTTTCAACTCTTGCCCCAATGCCTTGCCGGTTAGTGTCAGATCCGCCGCGCGCAGCGGAAAACGCGCCGCCGCCCCCAGCGCGATATCGGTTTGCGCCGAGGGGCTGAGCGGGGCCTCAAACATCGCGGCGCGCAGCAGCGCCACATTGCGCGCAACATACGCGCCAAAGCGATAGGCCGCTTCGTGCAAATCCATCCCCCCCGCCGCCGTATCGCGCAAGATTGCCAGATCTCGTGCCTGCACCCGCGACAGCCGCCAAAGCCGGGCCGCGTCTTCGCCCCCCAACGCGGCCAAGCGGCGCAAGGGATCGGGCGCGGTATTCTGTTCGGCCTCATGCTGCAACAGCGGCAGAAAGGCGCGCAGCGATGCCCCCGGCAAAATCCGTGCCAGCACGCCCGATTGCGCCATGGCTGCAACGCTTTGCCCCGGGGCGGGCGCGGCCAGCAGTTTCAGCATTTCGGCCCCGATCCGTTCGCGCGAAATCCCCGCAAGCCCGGCGGCATTCGCGGCACAAGCCGCCAGCCCATCGGGATCGATCCCGCCATCCGCCGCCCCATACCAGGCGTGAAACCGGAAAAAGCGTAAAATACGCAGATAATCTTCGCGAATTCGGGCATCGGGATCTTCGATAAAGCGCAGCCGCCCGGCACGCAGATCGGCCAGTCCGCCCAATGGGTCAACGATGCTGCCATCGGCACGGGCATAAAGCGCGTTCATGGTGAAATCGCGGCGGCGGGCATCGTCTTCGACCCGGTCGGAAAAGGCCACGACCGCATGCCGCCCGTCGGTTTCGACATCGCGGCGAAAGGTGGTGACTTCATGCGCAATCCCCCCCGCGATCAGCGTGATTGTGCCATGATCAAGCCCGGTGGGCACCACGCGCAGGCCCGCTTGCGCGCCGGTTTCCATGATCTGTTCGGGCCGGGCATCGGTGGCAATATCAATATCGGTGATCGGCGCGCCCATCAGCGCATTGCGCACGCAGCCCCCGACCAGCAGCGCCTGAAACCCCGCATCGGTTAACGCGCCGAGCACGGCTTGCGTGGTATCCGCGCTGATCCAGTCGCCGGTAATCTTCATGATTGGGAAACATGTTCTGCCAGATTGCGCAGAATCCGCGCGGTCGCGCCCCAGATGTAATAAGGCCCAAAGGGCAGCACGAAATAGCGCACCATGACGTCATTATAGGGGCGCGCCTCGATCCGGTAATTGGCGGGATCGGCGGCATAGGTAAAGGGGATGCGGAAAACCTCGTCCACCTCGCCGGGTTCGGGGATGGGGGCGAAATCATCCATGATCCGGCCCAGCACCGGGATCATGCGATAGCCGGTGCCGGTTTCATGCGGCGGCAGCGTGCCCAGCACCTGCACATTGGCGGGCGTCAGGCCGATTTCCTCGTGCGCTTCGCGCAGGGCTGCGGCGGCGGGGCCGGTGTCGAACCGTTCGACCTTGCCGCCGGGAAAGGCGATCTGGCCGGGGTGATGGCGCAGCGCGGATGAGCGTTTGGTCAGGATCAGTTCCACCCCGCGCGGCCCGGCAAAAAGCGGCACCAGCACGCCCGCCGCGCGCAATTGCGGCGGGCGCGGTAGCGTCAGCCCGGGGTTCAGGTCGAAATCACGCGTCGTGCGCCCCGCCGGGTCGCCGATCTGGCCAAGCCTTGTAAACAAGGGCTCATCACGTGGCACTATTGCCCCCCTTTTTTGCCTCAAACCCGAGGGTATCGGGTTCGAACGTGTAATGCGCGCCACAGAACTGGCAATCGGCGGTGACGATGCCTTCGTCCGTGGTCATGGTGGCGATATCCTTGGCCGAATAGATCGACAGCGTTTCGCGCACCCGGTCGGGCGAACAGGTGCAGCCGAAATTCACCGGCTGGGCATCGTAAACGCGGGGCTGTTCTTCGTGAAACAGCCGCACCAGCATGTCGGTCGGCGTGACATGCGGCCCGACCAGTTCCAGATCGTCGATCGTATCAAGCAGGATATTCGCGCGGTTCCAGTTTTCGGCGGAATCGTCGTCGATGATATCGGATGCGGTCAAAAGCCCCGATTCGCCGCTGCCGCCTTCGCCTTTGGCAAAGGGCGATGCCTTGGGCATATGCTGCATCATCACCCCGCCCGCGCGCCAGGATTCATTGCCCCCCGCAAGGGTCGAACGCCCAAAGCTGAGCGCAAAACGCGTCGGCAATTGTTCGGATTGCGCGAAATAGGTTTCGGCACAATCGGCCAGCGAAGTGCCCGCGATCGGCGTGATCCCCTGATAGGGGGTCATGCCTTCGCCCTGATCGATCAGCAGCGCGAAATAGCCGGTGCCGATCTGGGCAAAGGGGTCGGATTCCCCATCAAGCCGGGTGTCATCGAAACTGGCATAGGCGCGGATCATCGCCGGCTCACCCTCGGCGCCGGGGCTATAGTAATCGGTCGCGATCAGCCGTGCGGGCCCTGTGCCGCGCACCTGCAGCGACAATTTCCAGCGCAGATCGATGGTCTGGCCGATCAACGCGGTCAGCAACGCGGCTTCGGCCACCAGGGCTTCGACCGCGGGGGGGTAGTCATGTTGTGCCAGCAGACGATCCAACACCCCATCCAGCCGGGCAACCCGGCCGCGAATATCGGCACGGTCAAGCTGAAAGGGCAGGACTGTATCGTCCCAAGCGATTTGAGAACCAATCATTGTGGAATTCCTTGCGTGTTACGCCGTGGCGTTTGGCGCACATATAGGAACAACAGCCGCCAGCGAAAAGGCACAAGCGGCTTTGGCACGGATTCACGGCGGAATTTCCAGCATGATCGCGGAAATATCATCCTGAAAATCATGCGCACCGCCAAAACTGGCCAGATCCCATGTCATCGCTTCAAGCAGGTTCGGGCCACGCAAAGCATGGCTGCGTTTCAGCATGGTGGCAAGCCCCGATTCGCCCAGCACGGCGCCGCCCGCATTGGTGCATTCGGTGACGCCATCGGAATAAAACAGCAGCCGGTCACCGGGGCCAAGCTGCATTTCGTGATCGCGCCAGGTGGCATCCGCGAACATCCCCACCGGCAGCCCCCCGCTGCCGTGGAATTCGACCGTGCCATCGGCGCGCTGGATGGCGGGATGCGGATGGCCGCATTGCGCCATCACGATGCGGCCTTGGGCGATATTGATATGCGCAAACAGCATGGTGAAATAATGTTCGGTTTCCATTTCCTCAAGCATCAACCGGTTCATCCGGCGCGCCACATCCGAAGGCGGCAGCACGAAAAATGCGCCGTCCCCACGGCGGCCAAGCGCCAGATTGTGATCGCGCGATCCCCCCGAAAGATAGGCCGCAAGCCGCGCCGTCAGCAGCGCCGAGGCCACGCCATGCCCGGATACATCGATGGAAAATATCGCGATATTATCGTTGTCGATCGCGAAAAACCCGACCAGATCGCCGCCGACATGGCCGCTTGGGCGCAGCATCAACGACACTTGCGCGCCGCCGAAATCGCGAAACCGTTCGCGCACCAGCGATTGTTGCAATTTCCGCGCCTCGGCCAGATCGCGGTCGAGCGCGTCATATAATGTGCTGATTTCCGCAAGCGTCGATGACACGAGCCGGTTTTTCTCGGTCAATTCGCGTTCCATCCGCATGATGCGTTCGCCCGCGCGAATCCGGGCCAGAAGTTCGTCGCTGGCAACCGGTTTGGTCAGGAAATCATCCGCCCCGACATCAAGCCCATGCGCCACCGCCGCCTTTTCGCTGCGCGAGGTAAGCAAGATGAAATAACCATAGTGATCGCGCTTCATCTTGCGGAATTCCTTGCAGAAATCCAGCCCGTTCATCCCCGGCATCATCCAGTCGCTGACGATCATATCGACCGCATCGGTGGCGCAGATTTCCAGCGCCTCTTGGCCCGAGCCGGCTTCGAGTATCCGATACCCCCAACGCGCCAGATAGACCGTCAAAATCCGGCGTTGCGCGCGGCTGTCATCCACGACCAGCACGGTCGTGGGCCCGGCCGAATCAATGGCCTGCGGCGTAAATTCCCTGTGTTTTCGGGCATATGGCAATGACGAACCCTCTGGCTGAACGCATGTCTTGCCTTGATTTGGCCCGGTCGGGCTTAAGGGCGCGTTAAAGCTAAAATTTTTCGCAACTATCCATGGGGATTGGTGAAATGTTAACTTTTGCGCCCTAACAATTGGCCCCACGGATTTGGCAGGGGGTATCACATATGATCGATTGGGCGCGTTTGCGGGATTTGCGTGATGAAATCACCGCCGATGAATTGCGCGAGGTGGCGGAACTGTTCTTGCAGGAAACGGATCTGGCGGTGGATGAATTGCGCCACGCGCCGGACCCCGCCCGGCTGGAGGAACGTTTGCATTTTCTAAAGGGGGGCGCGCTGAATCTGGGGTTTCGGGCGCTGGCGGCCCTGTGCCTTGCGGGGGAAAAGGCCGCGGCAAAGGGCGATGTGGATGCGGTGGATATTGCCACGATCCTGGCCACTTATGATGAATCGCGGGGTCAGTTTTTGCAACGATTGGGGGTGTTGGTCCATGCAGCCTAAAGAATGAACTGCGCCATCGTTTCATCCGTGGTGATATCGCGATAAACCAGCCCGGCGGCATCCAGCCGCGCAAACAGCGCGGCGAAATTTGCGGCATCGGCGGTTTCGATCCCGATCAGGACCGAACCAAAGTTGCGCGCCGATTTTTTCAGGTATTCAAACCGGGCGATATCGTCATTCGGGCCAAGCAGTTCCAGAAAATCACGCAGCGCGCCGGGGCGCTGGGGCATGCGCAGGATGAAATATTTCTTGCGCCCCAGGAAACGCTGGGCACGTTCCTTGACCTCGGGCAGGCGTTCGAAATCGAAATTGCCGCCCGATGTGATACAGACGACGCGTTT
>Ga0265293_10006525_pt1 | contig 18597 bp, 11 predicted proteins | sample Munlanlewell138R_FD_192505 | JGI IMG/M metagenome (GOLD analysis project Ga0265293, IMG submission 192505) | Leachate microbial communities from a municipal landfill in Southern Ontario, Canada - Leachate well 138R | ecosystem: Engineered > Solid waste > Landfill > Unclassified | place: Canada... | reverse complement strand
ACGATGCCACCGGCGACTCTGACAGCGACGGCGTCTGCGACGACCTCGACGTTTGTTGGGGCGACGATGCCACCGGCGACTCGGATGGCGACGGCATCTGCGACGACATCGATGTGTGCTTGGGCGACGATGCTTCTGGCGACACGGATGGCGACGGCGTCTGCGACGACCTCGACGTTTGCTTGGGCGACGATGCTTCTGGCGACTCGGATGGCGACGGCATCTGCGACAACATCGACAACTGCCCGTTTGTGGCCAACCCCGACCAGGCCGACGCGGATGGCGATGGCGTGGGCGATGCCTGCGATCTCTGCTTGGGCGACGATGCTTCTGGCGACTCGGATGGCGACGGCGTCTGCGACGACATCGATGTGTGCTTGGGCGACGATGCTTCTGGCGACACGGATGGCGACGGCGTCTGCGACGACATCGACAACTGCCCGTTGGTGGCCAACCCCGACCAGACCGACGCGGATGGCGACGGCGTGGGCGATGTCTGCGATCTCTGCTTGGGCGACGATGCCTCGGGCGACATGGATGGCGACGGCATCTGCGACGACATTCCCAACGAGATGGACAACTGCCCCTTGGTGCCCAATGGCAACCAGGCCGACTTTGACGGCGACGGCGTGGGCGATGCTTGCGACGACGACCTCGACGGCGACGGCATTCCCAACGAGCTTGATCTCTGCTTGGGCGACGATGCCTCCGGCGACATGGATGGCGACGGCATCTGCGACGACATCGACGACGACATCGACGGCGACGGCGTTCCCAATGCTGAGGACAACTGCCCGTTGGTGCCCAATGCCGACCAGGCCGACTTTGACGGCGACGGCGTGGGCGATGTTTGCGACGACGACCTCGACGGCGACGGCGTACCCAACGACAAGGACATTTGCTTGGGCGACGATGCCTCCGGCGACATGGATGGCGACGGCATCTGCGACGACATCGATGATGACCTCGACGGCGACGGCATTCCCAACGACCAGGACAACTGCCCGTTGGTGCCCAACCCCGACCAGGCCGATAGCAACAAGGACGGCGTGGGCGATGCCTGCGAGAACCGCGTGCCGGTGGCCAACGAGGACGAGTTCCTCATCACGGGAGATGGCCCGTTCACCTTTGACGTGTTGAAAAATGACACCGACGAAGACGGCGACCTGGAACCCGACTCCATCGTCATCGTGAATCCGCCGAAGAAGGGCACGATCACCATCGATCCCGAAACCGGCATCATCACGTACATCCCGGACGGCGACGCTACGGACGACAGCTTCACCTACACGGTGAAAGACAATGATGGCGCGACCTCCAACGAGGTGACGGTGACCATCCGCCTCGATTCGGACGGCGACGGCATCCCCGACGATGAAGACAACTGCCCGTTGGTGGCCAACCCCGACCAAGCCGACGCAGATGGCGACGGCGTGGGCGACGCCTGCGAGAACCGCGTGCCGGTGGCCAACGAGGACGAGTTCCTCATCACGGGAGATGGTCCGTTTACCTTTGACGTGTTGAAAAATGACACCGACGAAGACGGCGACCTGGATCCCGGCTCCATCGTCATCGTGAACCCGCCGAAGAACGGCACGATCACCATCGATCCCGAAACCGGCATCATCACATACATCCCGGACGGCGACGTTGTGGACGACAGCTTCACCTACACGGTGAAAGACAAAGACGGCGCGACCTCCAACGAGGTGACGGTGACCATCCGCCTCGACTCGGACGGCGACGGCATCCCCGACGATGAAGACAACTGCCCCTTCGTATCCAACCCCGACCAAGCCGACGCAGATGGCGACGGCGTGGGCGACGCCTGCGAAGAAAAACTCTTCTACAGCGGCGGCGCTTGTAGCGTGGCAGCCCCGGGTATGGGGCAGGGCGCTCCCTGGCCGATGCTCCTCGCCTTTGTTGCGCTGCTGACCGGGTTTTTTTTTCGCAGACGCAAAAGCGCGACGTGGTTAATCGTCGGCGCGGTGCTGCTGGCCGCCCAGCCCGTTAAGGCGCAGAGCGCCACGGTCAACGCCCAGGCCTTCCAGCCCTCGCCCTTCATGAACGATCTCTACAACGTGGAGCTGGGCGATACGATGTACGACAAGTATCGCTGGAATGTGGGCCTGTACCTCAACTACCAAAACGATCCCCTGGTGCTGCGCACGGGCGACGGCAAGGTGGCGCGAAAAATCGTCGAGCATCAACTCTCGGCGGATTTGGGCGCCGCGGTCAGCATTTTGCGCTGGTGGGATGTGGGCCTGGCGTTTCCCATGCACCTGTACCAGGCCGGCGAAGGCTACCTGAATTCGGATCAACCGAGCACCTTTAGCGTGGGCGACATTCGCCTGTACCTGAAGTTCCGGCTGTTCCGCTCCAAAAACGAGGTGTGGGCCCTGTCGTTTGTGCCCCTGGTGACGTTTCCCACGGGACAGCTCATCGACTCCTTTTCCGGTGCCTCCACGGTGACCTTTGTGCCGCAGTTGGCTTTAAGCGGCTCCTGGGAGCGCGCAGGTGGGTCATTTAACTTCGGTTACCGCCTGGTGGGCGACGAGAAGCTGGACAACCTGAACCTCTCCGACGAGCTCTTGTTTCGCCTGGGTGCCTGGTTGTGGTTTGTGCCCGAGAAGTTCAGCCTCATCGGCGAAGTCTCTAGCGTCACGCGGGCCAATGCGCCGTTCAAGGTGCTCGAAGAAACGCCTGTGGAGGTCCTGGGCGGCCTGCGCTACTTCCCACGGGACTGGATTCACCTGAACCTGGGCGGCAGCGCCGGCGTCACCCGCGGCTACTCTTCACCGGATTTCCGCGTCTTCTTCGGCGTGGTGCTCACCCAGACGCGCAAGAAACCCGAGCCTGAGCCTGAGCCTGAGCCCGAGCCGGAACCCGAGCCGGAGCCTGAGCCCGAGCCGGAGCCCGTTGTGGAACCGGAGCCCGAGCCTGAGCCCGAGCCGGAACCCGAGCCCGAGCAGGTGCGCGTAGAAGCCGATCGCATCGTGATCCTCGACAAGGTCTTCTTTCACTACAACAAGACCACCATCATGGATAAGAGCTTCGCGATCCTCGATGAGGTGGCGGCGGTGCTCGAGAAGAATCCGCAGATTCGGAAAGTGCGCATTGAAGGGCACACCGACACCCGCGGCAAGGCGGCGTACAACAAGAGGCTCTCCACGGGCCGCGCCAAGGCGGTACTGGATTACCTGGTGAAGGAGGGCATCGACAAAGAGCGGCTGGAATCCGCGGGGTTTGGCGCCGAGCAGCCCATCGTGTTCCCCGAGAACTCTGAAGACGACTACGAGCGCAACCGCCGCGTCGAGTTCGTGATTCTCGAGGTACAAGAGGCCGAGGGCGACAATCTCACGATTGAAAACCGCTCCACCGACGGCAATCCCACGCCCTAAGCGCGTTTTGTAACGCCGCACACATTCCCCATCATTGACGTTTGTTGGCCCTTCCCGCCGTCCCCCGGCGCCTAGGGAGAACCCCGTTATGTCGTCCCCGGGTACGGGCGCAGCGCAGAGCGGAGTCGGCCACGCGCGGGTATCCACGGCCAGGGCCATGGGCAAATCATGCGGGAGGTGTGGGAGGGGAACGCAAAAAAAAAGGCGGATGCACGCGGGAGGAGGGGGGCGCACATCCGCCGGGGGACGTTAAAAAAAGCGCGGTGACCCGAAAGCGGGGGGCAATACAATGGGCCGCCGCGCCCAATGCAGTGATAAGCAAGAGTTGTGCCACAAAGGGGTAAGCTGGTGCCTGAATAAAAGCGCAATGATTTCAGTGGTGTAGCGTTTCTGTGGCCTGGGAGCGAGGAAGGGGAATTGCAAAAGTGAAATGGGGCTTTCAGGAGATTAAGAAGTCGATGGCGATTTGGGACCAGTTCTCGAGCTCGGCGCGGCGCGGTCCGGCGAGCTCGGCGATGGGCAAGAAGCCCGCCTCGGTGATCTGCGACTCTCGCTTGCGCACGTGCGGGGTGTCTAGACGACAGCGGTGGATGACACCGAAGTGCACCTGGCCCACTTCGTTGGTGTCGTCGTTGATGAGGCCGATGATTTCGGTGGCGTGGGGGCCCGGGGCGTCGAGGATGACCTCTTCGTCGATTTCGCGCTGCACCGCCTTGAGGTAGGTGGCGTAGTCGTCTTCGGCATCCCGCGCATCGCCGAGGCCCAGGGACAACTGGCCGTCCACGGGGTTCACGTGCCCGCCGATGCCCACCGAGCGGTTGCCCACCAGGCGGGTCTCGCCGGCCTTCTTGCCCCGGACGTAGGAGAAGATTTGATCGCCGTAAGTAAAGAGAACATAAGGGATAATCTGTTTTAGTGAGGGGTCTTGTTCGGCTTCGTGGCGGGGGTGAAACCGGGTGTTGCCCCGGGCGAAAATCTCCGGCAGGTAGCGGTTGATGTCGGCGCTGCTGCCGTTGAAGTGGCCCAGTTGCGCGAGCAGGCGCTGTGGAAAGACCAGGACTTGTTCTCCCTTGTATCGATCATTCATGGGATACCTCGCGTGGGGTCAGCCGCCCGTGGGGGATTCGCCCTTGTTGCCCTTGCGCGCGCGCTGGCGGAAGAAGACCCGCACCGGGGTGCCCTCGAAGCCAAAGGTCTCGCGCAGGCGGTTTTGCACATATCGCTCATATGAAAAATGGATGGCTTCGGGGTAGCTGCACTGCACGACAAAGGTCGGGGGGCAAATCGAAACCTGGGTGGCGAAGTAGAGTTTTACCGGACGTCCCTTGCGCAGGGGCGGCGGGTGGTGGGCGACGATGTCGGCGAAGAGCTCGTTGACGCGGCTGGTGGACACGCGCTGGCAATGGGTGGCAAAGGCGCGCTCAATTTCGGTGAGAAGTTGGTTGATGCCTGTGCCTTTAAGTGCCGATACATTAACGACTTTTGCCCAAGGTACATAGGAGATGATATCGCGCAGTCGGCGGTGCACTTCGCGCTGTCGCGCCGCATCGCCCTTGAGCAAGTCCCACTTGTTGAGGGCGATGACCAGGGCCTTGCCGCGGTCGGTTGCCAGGCCCAGGATGCGCGCATCTTGCTCGGCCACCCCTTGGTCGGCGTCCAGCAACAGGACCACCACCTTGGCGTTTTCCACGGCGCGCACCGCAGAGCTGACCGCCATGCGTTCGGGGCTCCGGGTGGGCACGCGGCTCTTGCGGCGAATCCCCGCGGTATCGACAAAGATGAACTGACGGTCGTTGCGCGTGACCAGGGTGTCGATGGCGTCCCGCGTGGTGCCGGGGATGTCGAGGGTGAGGAGGCGATCTTCGCCCAGGAGGTGATTGATGAGGGAGGACTTCCCCGCGTTGGGGCGCCCGATGACCGCCACGCGCAACCCGTGGGGGTCGTCCAGCGGATTGAGGGGGGCTTCGTCGGGTGCAGGGGCGGTTGGCGCGGGCAATCCCTTGGGCAGCCAGGGGTGGATTTTGTCTTCGAGGTCGGTGAATCCCCGGCCGTGCAGGGCGCTCACCATGACCCAGTTGTCGATGCCCAAGGAGAAGATGTCGGCGGCCTCGGCGTCCTGGTGGGGGCTGTCGAGCTTGTTGATGACCAGGATGAGGGGCACCCCGGAGCGGCGCAGCAGGTCGGCGGTTTCGACGTCGCCGCTGGTGGGGGGCACGCGGCCGTCCACGACGAAGAGGATGAGGGTGGCCTCGGCGATGGCCGCCTGGCACTGCTGGTTGATGCCGATCTCGATGGGGCCCTCGGGGCGAATCTCCCAGCCGCCCATGTCCACGTAGGTGACGGGCCTGCCGAAGACGTCGGCGTCGGCGTAGATGCGGTCGCGGGTAATCCCCGGTTGGTCTTCGACGATGGAGAGCTGGCGGCCGGCCAGGCGGTTGAAGAGGGCGGATTTGCCCACGTTGGGGCGCCCGAGGATGGCCACCACGGGATAATCCGTTGCCTTGCCCGGATATTGGCGCTTGGGCATCGGCTTGGAACGGCGTCGGCGGCTCATTGGTATCCCATTTCGCGGAGCTTGGCGGGATCCGCCGTCCAGTTGGGGGCGACGTTGACGTGCAGGTGCAGCGTGACCGGGGTGCCGAGCATGGCCTCGATTTGCGCGCGGGCCGCGGTGCCGATTTGCACCAGCCGCTGGCCACCCTTGCCGATCATGATGCCCTTTTGGCTGTCGCGCTCGACGAAGATGGTGGCGTGGATGACCGTGCGGCGTTGCTCTTCGACGTAACGGTCGATGACCACCGCGGTTTTGTAGGGCACCTCTTTGTCGGTTTGCAGCGTGATGGCTTCGCGCACCAATTCGGAGACGAAGTATTTGTCGGCCTTGTCGGAGACGATGTCGTCGGGGAAGACCGCTGGGCCCTCGGGGAGGCGCGCCTGGATTTCGTCCAGCAGCACCGGGAGTCCGTCTTGGGTTTTGGCCGACAGGGGCAAGAGGCAATCGCCGAGGTTGTGGGCGGCGAGCTCGGCCATAATTGGCAGCAGGCGTTGTTTGTCGCGCAGCAGGTCGATTTTGTTGAGCACGGCGATGACCGGATTGCGGCGGTCGGCGATGCGCTGGAGCAGGGCGCGTTCCGGGGCGGTGAGCCCGTCGGCGCGGTTGCGGTCGTGCATGTCGATGAGCCAGACGGTGACGTCGGCCTCGCGCAGGGCGCCATAGGCCGCTTCATTCATGTAGCGCCCCAGCTTGCCCACCGGCCGGTGAACGCCCGGGGTGTCCAAAAAGATCATTTGGTACTGCGGCGTCGTGTGAATGGCCAAGAGGCGATCACGCGTGGTTTGGGGCTTGTGGGTGACGATGGCGACCTTTTGGCCCAAGACGGCGTTGAGCAGGGTGGATTTTCCCGCGTTGGGGCGGCCGATTAAGGCCACATAGCCGCAGCGATGTGCCGCGGGGGAGGCGTTGGGCGCCTTTGGCGTGGGGGATTCGGTGTGTTTTGACATCTTCTCTCTCTACAGCATTTCCGTGCATTCCATTACTCCATGCGGCGCGGAATGGAAAGCGCGGAACTGCAATTTGTGGTGGACGAGGGGCAGTGTCAATGGTACCGGTCTAGCGAAAAAAACGCGCGCCATGCGCCAGCGCCATCTGCGGCGCGCCAACACCGTCTTTTCAGGAGGAATACCAACAATGACCGTTGTAAGCGTCATCGGGGCTCAGTGGGGCGACGAGGGCAAGGGCAAAGTCGTGGACATTTTCGCCGAGTGGGCCGAGATGGTTGTGCGCTACCAAGGCGGCAACAACGCCGGGCACACCCTGGTCGTCGGCGGCCAAAAAACCATTTTTCACCTCATCCCCTCGGGGATTCTGCGCGAAAACGCCCGCTGCGTGCTGGCCCAGGGCTTGGTCATCGACTTGAAAGTCTTGACCGACGAGATCGACAAACTCGATGAAAGCGGCCTGCTGGCCAAGGCCTCATTGCACATCAGCGATCACGCCCACGTCATTTTGCCGTACCACCTCACCCTGGATCGCATCCGCGAGGAGGACCGCAGCGGGGCAGTGCCCATCGGCAGCACCCGGCGCGGCATCGGCCCTTGCTACGAGGACAAAATCGGACGTCGCGGCATCCGCATCGGCGATCTCTACCAGCCCGAGCGCCTCGCCGAGCTCCTCGAAAGCAGCCTGGCCTACTGGCGTCCCATGCTGGCGGCCCGCGGCGAAACCGCTCCGTCGATTGCCGACGTTACCGCCTACCTGGCGCCCTTGGCCGAGCGCATCCGCCCCTTTGTCACCGACACGGTGGCCCTGGTGCACGATGCCCTCGACGAAGATGTCCCCACGCTCCTCGAAGGCGCCCAGGGCGTCATGCTCGACATCGATCACGGCACCTATCCCTTTGTCACGTCCTCCAACACCATCGCCGGTGCGGCCTGCACGGGCATCGGCGTGGGGCCCACGGCCATCGACGAAGTGGTGCTCATCGCCAAGGCCTACACCACGCGGGTGGGCAGCGGCCCGTTTCCCACCGAATTGTCCGACGCCACCGGCGATTGCATCCGCGAGGTGGGGGCGGAGTTCGGCTCGACCACCGGGCGTCCGAGGCGCTGCGGCTGGTTCGACGCCGTGGTGTCGCGCCATGCGGCACGGGTCTGCGGCGGCACGTGGCTGGCCATCACCAAGCTCGACGTCCTCTCGGGCCTCGACGAGGTGCGCATCTGCACGGGTTATCGCCTGGACGGCCGCGAAATCAACGCCATCCCCCTGCACGGCCTCGATCGCGTCGAGCCCATTTACCGCACCATGCCCGGCTGGAAAGAGGACATCACCGGCGTGCGGGACGCGGCCCAGCTCCCCCAGGCGGCAAAAGATTATCTCAATGAAATTGAACGCTTAGCCGGTTGTCCCATCTGCCTCATCTCGGTGGGTCCCGGCCGCGAGCAAACGATCCTCACCCACAATCCCTTCGACACCTGAGCGACTCCCAAAATTGCCTTTCTCCATGCGGGACCGCGGCGGGACCTGCGGCGCGGCGCCTTTTGTCGCACCGGCACACCTGCGCTGTTGGGGGGATGGTTGGGGGCGCGGTTATTTGTTGAATTTGAAGAGTTTGAAATCGTGTACCGGCGCCTCGCTGGGGTGGAGGACCAGGCTGTCGACTTCGAGGATGGCGCCTTCTTCCATGGGGCGCGCGGTGACCCAGGCGATGACCTGGCCGCCGGTTTCGATGCGCGAGGGGGTGTTCCAGGGCACCGTGGCCTGCGCGATGCTGTTGCCCGCGGAGATTTTGACGACGAGGTGCTCGGGGGTGTCAGACCGGGCAACGCCAAAGCCCGCGTCCTTGAGCTCGGTGCACTCGGGAGCGCGCGGGACGATATCGTCGAAGATGAGGTGGATGTGGCAGCGCTCGGGGGTGTTTTCGAGGGACCAGGTGGTTGGGGGCAGGTCGCCGTCGGCAAAGTAGAGGGCGTCGTCAAATTTGATCGTGAATTCGAAGACGGGGCGCCGAGCCGGTGGGGGGACCTCGCGGGCGGGCACCAGCTCGCCGTCAGGCGCCACGTGGAGCCAGGCATTTTTTTTGCGCATGGGCCGGCCGTTGTCGTCGAGGGCCTTGGGGTAGGTGGGGGTGGCCCGGTAGGTGTAGCGGCCGCGCTTGGCAAAGGCCTTGATGGCGTTGAGCAGGGTTTTGTCCAGGGGGATTTCGTTGCGGAAGATGAGGGTTTTGGCGCCAAAGGCCGTGGTGATGATGCGCTGGTCGTGGCGCGGCATCCGGGTGTCGTCGTCGATGCACGAGGCGGGGTGTTGCAGGCGCAGGGCCCCGTGGTCGGCGTGCACAACGGTTAAATCGTCGAGGGTGATCTGCAGGGTGCGCATGGCGGAGGCCTTGTCGCGGTTTTTGAGGGGCGTGGCGATGAGCCAGTCGAGGATGCGCTCTTGGATGTCGTTGGCGCGGTGGGTGATGTTGGCTTTGATCATGGGGTTGTCGGTGATCCAGGTTTCGCTGGCGGTGCGGGGCTCGAAGCAGGGCGGCACCTCGGCGTCGGCGTCGTTGTCGGCGGCGCGCAGCCAGGGCAGGGCGGGCTTTTGGATCGCCTGGGCCATGACGTCGAAGCGATGCACCGCGAAGTGGGGCTCCCCGACGATAGGCTGGGGCGGGGGCGGGGGCGAGATGGGGGTCATGGTGATGCGGGGGCCGGTGCTACAAGCGAAGGCGCCCGCTAGGGCCAGGGGACAAAGCAATGCGGTGAAAAAACGTGTCGATAGCATGGGTACCTGCCGTTTCTGTTGTGCGTTGTCGATGCGATAACACCAATATTGTCGCGAAAAAAGCCAAAGAACAAGCCCGATATCCGGATTGCTTTTTTTGGTTAATTGCATGGCCATTTGTTTGCTGGATATTCCATCTTCACTGGAAATGCGGTGTTATCAATGGGCTAGCTATTTATAGATAATGCCACGCCGTTGTTGGTCGCAACCCCAAAGGACGCCGCATGATTACTCAATTTTCCCCCAAACGCTCAATCGCTTCCATCGCGCTCATGGCCTTCGCAGCGATGTGCCTTGTCGGCTGCATGGAGAAAGACAACCCCAACATCGCCGACAACGGGGCAAAAAAAGACGACTCCGATACGGCACCCGATACATCGGGGCCGCCGGTGGTGGACACGTTCTACAACCCCAACAACCAGGGCAACTCGGGCGATAACCTCCACCTGCTGGACAGGCCTGATGTGCCCATTTGTCTGCGGGCCTGCGAAACGCCCGCCGATTGCGTGGACCGGGGCAACGACGCCATTCACCAAGCGGGCAACTACCTGTGCACGCAACAGGTCTGTGTGTACAAAGGCTGCAACAGCGACGCGGAGTGCGAAGAGTTTCAGCCGGGCATGGATTACAAGTGCGATGCCAAAAGCGGCGGGTGCGTCTCTTCGTGCCTGTCGGCGTCGGACTGCGTGTCGGAGTGGGTCACGGCGGACGCCGACGACAACAACTACACCTGCGGGGCAGACCGCGTGTGCACCTACAAAGGCTGCCTCAACGATGCGGAGTGCCACATTGCCTACGGCAGCCGATACCTGTGCATGGATCCGCTCAACACCGGCATCCCGGTGTGCCAGTTGGGGTGTTTCGCCCCCGCAGACTGCGTCCGCGATGTGAACGTGGCATCCGAAGACGCGGACAACTGGGAGTGCATTGACGAGCGCTGCTACTACAGCGGTTGCAAAAACGACGAAGAGTGCGGCCCGGGCATGCGCTGCATCAACTTAAACGACAAATAAGGCCTAAGACGGGGAGGTAAACGATGCGCAATATTCGCATGTTGGTTTGTTTGGGGGCGCTTTTCACATGGGCCGCGGCTTGCAGCGATGCGGAGAAACCGAAATTGGAAGAGAAGCCACCGCCGGTGAGCGTCGAAGAGGGCTGCGCCAGCGCCAATCGGGCCTGCGATCCCGGCGACGTCCGCGCCTGTACGCTCGATGGTCGGCCTGGGGAGGCGTCGTGCTCGGAGAACTGCCAGTGGAACGACTGCGCCGTGCCCGACGAGACGGATTCCGACAGCGGCGACACCGAGGATACCGAGACGGAAGAGCCATTCATGCCGCCGGAAGAGAGCTGTCCCGAGGGCACTTTTGAATTCAACATCCCGGATATCTGGTCATCGAAACACCCGGTCCACCTCGAAGACGCGGGCCGGGGTGTGCCCTACGCTATCTCGCCCAACACCTTGTTGCTCAAAGAAGACCACTCGGGCCTCAAGACCTACGGCGCCCGGCTGCACACCGACAACTGCGCCTATTACCGGGTCTGTCTGCCCAACAGCATCGCAACGATTTATTTGGAAGCCGTCGATCCCAGCACCGAGTGCGGCGGGGCCCAGGGGCGCTCTTCGGCCATCGACATTTCCGAAGCGAGCGCGGTGGCGGCGGCGGCGGACGGCAAGGTCACGATGGGATACGAGGGCACTGCGGCGCAGTTGACGAATGATTTCTATTCGGGGGAGTACACCGGCTTTCAGGGAAAATTTGTCTTCGAGGGCGGCGCGCCCGAGGTGACCGGTGACGCGGATCCCCTGGTGTGGAAGGCGGAGTGCAACGATTTAACCGACTACATCACGCTGCACATCCGCTGGCCCTGGAGCGACCCGCTGATCTCGGGATTTTCGGGCACGGCCTGCGAGGACGAGACCTTCGGCATCGTCACGCCGTCGTATCCCGGTGCGCTGTCGGTAAAATTCGACCAGGGGTGCGCCGACATGGCGGCGGTCCTGGAGCGCAACGACGATCTATGTCCCTGGTACCGCCTGCTCATTCCCCGGAGCTTGTGGGAGAACAACGCCATCTCCCTGTCGTACACCGGGGGCGAGAGCGCTGCGTACATCAACCCGATTCCGCTTCCGGAGACCGACTTGACCGAGCTGTGGCTCGTGTACGACGGCCCGCCCGACGACGACTCCTCGGGCTCCAACTGCATGAACTACAGCAACCGGGGCAATGTGTTTCACTTTTACAACGCCAACTTGGGCCCCGGCTATCCCGGCTGCGGTGGCAAGCCCGTTCCCACCGACGCCTGCGCGGACATCAAGCCCCTGGGACACTCGATTATTCACTTCCGCTACATCTGGGCGGGGCAAAAAACCTTCACCTACTTCCCGCGCGACGAGTTCATGCCGACCTGGGTCATGTTCGAGGTCAACAACGTCGACACCTTCTGCGTGCAGGAGGGCAAGAGCCCGTGGTTCCGCTGTCCTGTCCCCGATACTTCGTTCTTTGAGGGGGCCACGTGGCGGGCCGTGGATCGCGCTTCGGCCGTCAAATTCGACACGGCAGAGTGGAACACGGTGTGCCCGCGCGAAAACTTTCCGGCGAAGCCCGGCACCTACTGGTTGCGCTGGACATATGGCAAGCCCGACATCTGCGAGACCTCCGAATTCGATTTCACCAACTTCTACCCGGACGGCGCCGAGTACGCCTCCAACGCCGCTTGGGGCGATTTTTGCTTCGACAAAGAGCAGCTCGATCGCCCGCCCATCGAATCGGACGGCTTCTTTCCCTGGAACGAAACCTACTACAAATACGACTACGGCGGCTCCATCGCGCAGTACTACGACGATCCCGTGGGGATGCAAAAGCTGCTCAACTACTTCGTGTGGGAGCGCTACAAACGCTGGAAAGACAAGTATGTGAAATGGGATGACGACGCCTGTGGCGCGGGAACCGCCCGGGTCGACTCATCGGACTCTGTGGCGCCCACGGTGAGCGAGGGGCAGGGCTACGGCATGGCCATCAGCGCGGCCATCGGCGACAAAAAAACGTTCACGGCCCTGTGGCGCTTTGTGCGGCATTTTCTGTCGCAGCACAAAAAGAAGTACTGCGGCGGGTTGATGGGCTGGGCTTGGAAAGGCCCGGAGAATTGCCAGCCCCTCGACGAACCCTGCGATCCCGATGTGCCGTCTGCCAACTGCGGGGGCGACAAGGACTCGGCCTTTGACGGGGACATCGATATCGCCATCGGCCTGATGTACGCGGCCTGGCAGTGGCCCGAGTTCACCGAAGACGCGGTGGACTGGCTCGTCAAGATGGAGTGCGAGGTCAACAACCGCTACGACGGCGTGTGGTACTACCCGACCCCGGGGGACACCTGGACGAAGAACTGCTCGCGCTATCCCACGGCGCCTTGCAACTACGAGCCCGGCGTGGACGGCGGCAATGTCGTGAACATGTCCTACTACGGCCCCGGGTTCTTCCGGGTGTTCGGCGAGTTCCTCATGAACAAAATGAGCCCGGCGAAGTACACGATTCAAGAGCGCCGCAATCACCTCGACTTCTGGTACCGCACCGCCGAAACCGTGTGGGAGTTGACCGAGCGCTGCTACGGCGACACCGGCACGCACCCGGCGCTGTACACCGACTGGGGCTCTTATGCGCAGGGCTGCGGGGCGCAGTCCGACAACTACAACTGGTCGCGGGCCCTGTGGCGCAACGCCATCGACGCAGCCTGGTACGGTCCGGGATCGTCGTTCTTCTCGGCGAGCCCCAACTCGTCGCGCGCGTATCCCAACAAGTCGCAGATCCAGGCCAAGATGGACTTGATTCAAGATTACTACGCCCACGAGTTCCCCGCGGCGAACCCACCGCTGGAAAACGCCAATCGCTTCTCGCGCATCTGCCGCGATCTCGACCCGTCGGGCACGGTGACCGACTGCGATCCGGCGTACGACCACAACTCCTACTTCGTCAACACCGCCATGTGCGCCTTTGTGCCGGACTACGACAACGACAAGAAAACCACCGTCGACATCCGCAAGGAGGCGCTGGAAGAGGCGGTGACGGTCACGATTCAAAACGACAAGTACTATCAGGAGAGCCTGGGCGTTTACACGATGCTGTTTCTCTCGGGCAATTTTCCGCGGCCGTTCTCCAAGATGGAAGTGATGATCGAGATCGAATAGAGGTGGCAGATGAGGCGACGAAGCAATGCATTGTATGGGCTGTTGGTGGCGCTGGTTCTGTGCTGGGTCACTGCGTGCAGCGACGACGACAATGAAAATCAAGACAGCAACCACGCATCGCCCAACACGGGTGATTCGGCCGCCGCGGACGGCACGGACAGCGAGAGCGACACCGTCCTGGATGCGGCAGCGTCGCCCTACGAAGACGTGGACTGCGCCGGACGGGGAGCGGACCCGCTCAACTGCGAGTATGAGATTTGTTTCCACCAGCAAATGTACGATCAATTGGTGGCGCGCTGTGGTGCGGGATGCGCCGCCGAGAGGCAGTGCTACGCCGCGCTGGCCGCGTGCATGAAATCCGCCTGTCCCGTCCACACCGCCGTCCCCGAAGACAAGTCCGCCGCGGGGATCTACACCTGCAAAAACACCTTCGACGAAGACTGCATGGCCCCGCTGCTCTGAGCGGCCCAACAGCGCCAACAACCATGAAATGATTTTGGCAAAGGGCGCTCCCCTAGCGGGTGCCCTTGTCTTGTGGGCACGCCTTGGCACCGTGGATTGTGGCGTTACTCAATGGGCCTTTTGGTGGGTGCCGAACCCCCCGCCTTATGGCACAATTCAACCTTTCGATATTCACCGCAACGCGCCGTCCACACCCGCCGAGAAGATCGCCTGGCCCAAGACCATGCGCGAACAAATTGCCGCGGTCCGCACCTTCTTGTCCACGTCCCCGCAGACCAGCGCGCAGCTCGCCAGCCGGTTTCGCCGCAGCCCCGCGCTGGGCATCCAGGCGGTCCTGGGGGCCTTAGAAGAGCTGGGCATGCTCGAAGAAGCAAACGGCACCTATTCCCTCATCAGCAACCGCTAATGCGGAGGGGGGCACCACCGCCAACGCCGCGAGCAAAAGTAGGACCAGTGGGACCAGTGGGACCAGTGGGCTGCCGCGGGGAAAACGTGGAACCGGTGGGATTTTTTGGGGGAGTTTTGGGGTTCATACTCATTTGGAAAACGTTAAAAATAACTACCAAATGCCTGTTTTCATTAATGTATTTAATGTAGGGGCTCCCCTTGCGGGTGCCCCGGTAATGACTCTGATGCGCTTGTTTTGGCGCTTGTTTTGACGCTTATTTTGGGACGCTTAATTTGGGCGATTTTAGGGGTGTGATAAAAAGAATTTAATTCCAGGATGCTTAAAAATTGCACAATAAACTTGTACCGTTTTTTTTAGATGGCAGTACAATGTGACTTCTGTGAGAAACCCAAAATCTATCTGTGACCCTTAGAAACGAACGGAGATTTAAATGTGTTTCAATGATCTCTTTAAAAATCTTATTACAATTGGAGGACATTCTAGAATTCAAAAGGCAACCAATGACTATGAACTAAAATTAAACGAATTTGTTAAGCTAAAAGATGAACACGAATCGAGAAGGGGCGAAGTTGGTTTAATCTTGCTAGAGTTGATGAATGCCAAGAAATATGCCGTTTGGGAAGTAAGCAAGATTATGAAGGTTTCAAAAAACTTAAACACAAGAGAGCTCATGCAAACTAACCATACTTTAGGCATGCCAAATTATTCATTCGATCAAATTGCCTCAAATGTGAAAAAGGCGGAATCGGAACTTAGCGCAAGAAAAGGTGCGATTGTCGGTGTGGCTGCGGGTACGGGTACTGCCTGGGGGACATGGGCTTTGGTGGGGACTTATGGTGTGGCTTCCACAGAACTGCGATTACCACTTTATCAGGGGCGGCATCTACGAGCGCGATTCTGGCTTGGCTTGGTGGTGGGAGCATTGCTGCAGGTGGTGGGGGAATGGTGGCGGGAACGCTTGTTTTGGGCGGGCTGGCAATCGTGCCGGCTTTGGGTGTAGCCGCGATCGCTCAGCACATGTCAGCCAATAAGAAAATCAAAACGTTAAAAGAGGAAGCACGAAAGCTTTCGGCAGATTCTGAAATTCTTCGCACGGAGTTGCGCTTCCTTGATTCTTTTGAGAAGCAATGCAACATTTTGATTCATCGTTTGAATAGAGAATTGGCTACTGTTCGCGTTTTATACAGAGAGGCTCATCGAAGAATTTACCCACTCGGCTTTCTAAGTGTTTTTTTCGAAAAGGTTAAAAGGCTTTTTGGAATGGCTGCTTCTTTTGATAATAAAAAAACAAAAGAAATGCGCCCAGTAATGGTGGCTGTAGCGTCTCTTTGGGAAACTGTGGAGATCCCACTTATACAAAGAGATGATAGGTAAATGCATTACACAGAGAAACATATCTTTTAAAGATTCGCCTGATTTATTCGTTCTGAGTGATTCGAAAACAGGGAGCGAAAGGCGAGAGTTTGCCAATGGGCGTTGGCGGTCAATTTTCGACATACCGGTGGCGTTTGCATGGCCCAGATAATGACTCAGATGCGCTGGGTTGGGGGCGGTATTTGCCGCATGCCGGTAAAAAGTGGCCGGGTGTTATTCCCGTTGTCGCGTGGGAGAGATCTTTGTACCTTGTAACCAGGCAAAAACAAACCTTTGGCGCATGGATTGGCACAGCGCCATCGCAACAAAAAAGGAGTTGAGTATGCGCAATATCACTTGGTTATTGGTGTTGCTGGGGGTTGTGGGACTGTGGTCGTGCAGCAGCAGCGACGGCGCGGACGGGGCCGCGGGCCAGGACGGAACTGACGGCACTTCGGGCCTGGATGGCAAGGACGGACAGGACGGCGCAGACGGTGCTCCGGGACAGGACGGCGCAGACGGTGCTCCGGGACAGGACGGCGCAGACGGTGCTCCGGGACAGGACGGCGCAGACGGTGCTCCGGGACAGAATGGTCTGGTGCGCATTGATGGAGTTGAACCCGGGGAGCATTGCGCGCACGGGGGCGTCGCGGTATTGAGCGGCGGCGACGCGGACGGCGACGGGATGCTTTCGGATGCCGAGGTGACCATCACCCGATACGTGTGTAACGGCGATAATGGCCTGGATGGTAAGGACGGACAATACGGCGCTCCGGGACAAGACGGCGCTCCGGGACAAGACGGTCTGACCGCGCTGGTCGACACAACCATTGAGCCGCCCGGGAGTAACTGCCCGGCGGGCGGATTTCTAGTGGCGGTTGGACTCGACCTCAATGGCAACGATGTGCTCGACCCGGGCGAGGTGACAGCGGTTCAGTACGTGTGCCACGGCGTTGGGGTGGTGATGCGGGCGAGCGATGCGGCCTGGGGGGTGTGCCCGCGTGGGGGTGTGATGCTGGAGACCGGCGTGGATGACAACGTGAACGGCGTGCTCGACGATGACGAGGTGGATCGCGTTCAGTATTTCTGCAACCGCTACCTGGTGTCCGTGACGGCTGGTTTGAATCATACCTGCGCCTTGGTCTCGGACGGGACGGTGCGGTGCTGGGGGAGAAATATGGAGGGTCAGCTCGGCGATGGGACGAAGACCACTCGCCTGACGCCCGTCCAGACGAGCGGGGTTGAGGACGTGATCGAGATTACGGCAAGCTACTTGCATACCTGCGCCTTGGTCTCGGACGGGACGGTGCGGTGCTGGGGGAGAAACGCTTACGGCCAGCTCGGCGATGGGAATACGGCCACTACTTGCCTGACGCCCGTCCAGGTGAGCAACCTTGATAGTGTAACGGCAATTACGGCGGGTACGGAACATACTTGCTCGGTCCAGGTGGACGGGACGGCGCGGTGCTGGGGGTATAATAACAATGGCCAGCTCGGCGACGGGACGAACACCACTCGCCTGACGCCCGTCCAGGTGAGCGAACTTGATGGTGTAACGGCAATTGCGGCTGGTTCGCTTCATACCTGCGCCTTGATCTCGGATGGGACGGCGCGGTGCTGGGGTAACAATAGCGTTGGCCAGCTCGGCGACGGGACGAACACCAATAGCGCGACGCCCGTCCAGGTGAGCGAACTCACGGGCGCAGTGGCGATAGTGGCAGGGGGATATCATACCTGCGCCTTGCTCTCGGACGGGACGGCGCGGTGTTGGGGTCGCAATATCACTGGCCAGCTCGGCGATGGGACGAAGATCAATCGCGCGACGCCCGTCCCGATGAGCGGCCTTGATAGCATAACGGTAATTGCGCTGGGAGGAGATCACACCTGCGCGATTCAGACGGACGGGACGGCGCGGTGCTGGGGTAGCAATAGCGCTGGCCAGCTCGGCGACGGGACGACGACAAGTAGCGTGACGCCCGTCCCGGTGAGCGGCCTTGCGGGCGCGGTTGGGATCGTGGCGAGGAATTTTCACACATGCTCGGTCCAGGTGGACGGGACGGTGCGGTGCTGGGGGCGCAATGACGACGGCAACCTCGGCAACGGGACGACTAGTAATAGCTTGACGCCCGTGACCGTGGTGGAGGACCTGGCGCCGTAGCGAAGCACAAGGGCACCCGCAAGACAAGAGCAGACACGGGGAAAGGGCGACCACAGGGACAAAGGGCACCCGCAAGGGGCGCCCCTACATCAAATACATTAATGAAAACAGGGTGTTGGGCGGTGTGCGCGGCATACAACGGGCGTACAAAACGGGATGCGCGGAGGGAAACGTAAGACCAGTGGGCCGGTGGGACCGGTGGGGTGCCGCGGGGAGAAGTATGGGTGGTTTGTTGAGTGCGGGGAATTGGATGTGATACAATCGCAGCTTCAATGCCGCGAAATGGGGTGGCGCGGCGCTCTTTGACAAGGGGTGTTTTCTCTGGCCAGGATCTGCTGGATGCAGGACAAGGGTACCCGCTAGGGG
>Ga0265293_10006524_pt1 | contig 18604 bp, 11 predicted proteins | sample Munlanlewell138R_FD_192505 | JGI IMG/M metagenome (GOLD analysis project Ga0265293, IMG submission 192505) | Leachate microbial communities from a municipal landfill in Southern Ontario, Canada - Leachate well 138R | ecosystem: Engineered > Solid waste > Landfill > Unclassified | place: Canada... | reverse complement strand
AGTCAAAGGCTGCATCCTTCTTCTTGGAGGCGTTACTCACCCCAAGGGAAGTGATTGTTCCGAGAGTTGTACCAGGAGCCACGCCAGGGGCGTGGGGGTACTTGACGATACCCCAGTTCTTGACCTCGGTCTTGCCATCGGCAATCTCCTTGATCAGAGTGGGGATGAACCATGAGCCCATGTTCATCATTGCGATACTGTTGTTGTAGAAGACGCCACTGTAGTGCGTAGAAGAGGTCTTGAGGGTTGCGTAATCTTGAACAATACCATCGCGCTGTTGGGCAAGGACCATCTCGTAGTACGGCTTTAAGAATCCATACTCACCGTCGACAATGGTGTTCTTCCCATCAAGGATACCAAAGAGCTGGACAGCTGAACGCCAGATATGATAGTGCGCACCATATACTTTGTTCGCACCAACACCGCTGGTCATCCGTCGGGCCAAGGCATCGAATTCGGCGAAGGTCATATCGTTGGATGGATATGGCACACCTGCACGATCGAAAAGATCCTTGTTGTAGAAGACCACCCAGAAATCGTTTCTGAACGGAACCCCGTAGAGGTTTCCATTCACAGTCAGTGCCTCAGGGACACCACCGTAGAGCGAGAGATCGATGCCCTCACTTCTGACTTTGTCGTTGAGGTTCAACAACAGGTTACGCTTTACTAGGTTGTTGTATCCCGGTATGTCCTTGATGGCCACCACATCAATCGTGGAATCTCCGCCAGAGAGCTGGGTTTGCAGCATCGTCATGAAGTCTGCAGATCCCAGGTCAAGCATTTCAATCTTGACATTGGGATTCTTCGCTTCGTAGGCGTCGATCAACGGCTGATAATACGTTGTTGCAGCAACATCCCACACCGCCCACTTAAGCGATGTCTTGCCGTCTGCTGCAACAGAGTCCTCTCTTGTTCCTTGGGCGAAGAGCCCAGTGCAGAGCAAGAGCCCTACCAACACAAATACTCCTATTCTTTTCATGGTGAACCTCCTTTTTGGTCCATTATCCGGGCGACCTGCAGGCCGCTCCAGTTATTAGCATGGGGGCTCACCGACCAGCTCACCATGCAAAATATTCACCAAATCCTCTCTATTTCTCACAATTTTGATAAAAACCTATACTATTATCTCCGATTATATACTTTCATCAGCGATTTTTGTCCGACTTCTTCATTTGAGTTGCAGAGCTCTACTGCTCGGCCCATACTACAGAGGGAAGTTCTATGAGATTGAATACACTCAAAAGCAAAATCACCGTCCTCACCGTCTCTTTTACCCTCTTGCTCGCCATCCTCGTGGCCAGCTTCAGCTTCTTCATGTTCCGCTCATTTGCCCTGCAAAGCCAGATTACCTCGACTGAGTTCAACCTTCAATTCATCGGTGCCAAGGCCAGGCAGAGCATGATAGCCCTCGACTCCTTGGTCCGGTGGGTCACAACCAATAGCCAGATTACTACATACCTTGAGACAGACGGAGTGGACGTTGCCCTGGCTACTTACGATCGAGTCAAAGAAGAGGTGATGAACAACCTTGCCCAACAGTACGTTAACCGAATCATTGTCACCGACCTGCAACACACCAAGCTGATTCATACCGGCCAGCAGATGGCAGGCAGTAGACCGGTGACAGTCTCCAACGTTTCGACGGTATTGCCCGCCGTCTTTGTCGAAGATACTACGTGGAGCTCCATTACCGACGACCCATTTTTGCTCACTGATAGCCAGGTATTGCCCATCAGGCGAATCATCGCTCGCTCCTCGTCCACAGAGGTCACCGGCCAACTCTACCTGGCCGTCTCCTCAGCTTTGATCTTGGATCTCATCAAGGACTACACTCTCCCCGAAGGTACCTTCTTGTACCTGACCATCGGAAAGGACTTCTACCAGATTGAGGATGGACTTTTCACCTTAGTCGACCTGCCCAGATCAAATGATCGTAGCTATGCAACCTCAGGGGAGCGGACTTCCGTCTCTTCGGTACGATTGAATGGCAGCAGTCACCTTTTAGTGACCTGTCCGACGGGATTCCAGGATATCTCTCTCTCCCAGACCCTTCCCTTGGATAAGATCCAATTTCAGAACCGCACCTACATCGTCTTGCTGGTCGCCATCATCGTTGCCGTCCTCTTCTTTGGCTCGGGTTTGACGCTGGTGCTCAACCGCCTCTTCAACCGCCCCATCTCGAAGTTGCAAGAACGCTTGAAAGCTATCGCCCACAGTGATTTCTCCCACGACACCTCGATCGAATGGAGTGATGAGCTAGGTGATATCGGACGAGGCATCAACGACCTTGCCCTCCAAATCGATTCTCTGCTGGAGCGGCGGGTGACCGATGAGAAGAACAAACAGGAGCTGGAGTATCGGATGCTGCAGAGCCAAATCAATCCTCACTTCCTCTACAACACCCTCAACTCCATCAAATGGATGGCTACGTTGCAACAGGCAACTGGTATTGCTGAAATGACTACCAGTCTCTCACGCTTGTTGAAAAATGTGAGCAAGGCCGAAGATCCAATCATCAGCCTCAGTGAGGAACTCGAACTACTCAATGATTACTTCACAATCCAAAAATATCGCTATGGTGGAACATTGCAACTGGTGAACACCATCGATAAACGCTATGGGGACATCGGTATTCCTCGCTTTACCCTGCAGCCATTGGTAGAGAATGCCATCTTCCATGGCCTGGAGCCGAAGGGCAGCACCGGGGCAGTCACCCTTATGCTCGTCGAAGAGGGAGATGATACGGTCACCCTCATCGTCGAAGATGATGGGGTTGGCATTGAACAGAAGACGCTGGACGCACTGTTGGCAGCCGCAGCACCGGGAGGAATGTTCCGCGAGATTGGTATTCACAACGTCGCCAAACGAATTGAGTATGCCTACGGCTCTCCGTGGGGCCTTGATATCGAAAGTGAAGTTGGCAGCTATACCCGGGCAATCATCCGTCTTCCCAAGCGAACAAAGGAGGGAACCACATGGCCATCAAGTTGATTATCGCCGATGATGAGCCATTGGTCCTTGTCGGATTGCAGTCGATGCTCGACTGGGCTGAGCTTGGTATTGAAATCGTGGCCACCGCTCACAATGGAAGACAGTTGGAAGAGGCAATCGCCCGAGAACGTCCCGATTTGGTCATTACCGATATCAAGATGCCCATCAAAAGTGGATTGGAGGTGCTCAAGGAGAGTAGTCAGGGGCTAGGGCGTGCTCCCCTCTTCATTTTGTTGACCAGCTTCGAGGAGTTCAGCTACGTCAAACAAGCCTTAGCCCACCAGGCTGTCGATTATCTGGTCAAGCTCGAGTTAACAGAACAGACACTCAAAAATTCGGTCATGAAAGCCATTGGACTTCTCGAAGAACGACAAGGTCGACTCTTTGAGCCGCAAGAACGATCTACTATGCAGGGGTTTCGTGATAAGTTCTTCGTCCGCCTCTTCAACGGCCTCATCGACTCCCGCGAAGCTTTTGAAGTACAGAGCCAAGAGCTCAACGTCGTCTTTGATGAGAGCTGGTACGCAGTCTGCTACCTTGAGATCGTCCCACAGAACACTCATGCAAATGTTGGACTCTATACCGGCACCGTTGAGATGCTCAAAGAGACCCTCTCACGCTATCTGACTTGCTACGTCACCAGCCTCGACTTTCACCACCTCGCTGTCACCTGTTGCCTGAGCGAACAGCAGATCTCCCATTACGCTACAATCATCCGAACCGTGATGACACAGACTATCAAGGTTATCTATAACTACTTCTCAGTCGATTTGCGCTGCTCTGCCGGTATTCCTGTTGATGACCCCTTCCGAATAAACGAATCATTTCTCAGCGCTCGTCAATTGTTGGCATCGGAGGAGACTGATCAACGAATCCTTATCGCCGAACGCCAACAACCATCGCCTCATGCATTCACCCTTGATCCATTCAAGGGAAGACTGACCAGGGCATTCGAAGAGTTGGACGGAAAGGAGCTTGCTCTCGTCATCGAAGATATCGCTTCTCAACTAGAAGAGCGGGCCATTGGTGTCCTGCAAGCTATTGAGGTCTCCAGCAATATCCTCTATCTTGCTCTTACCCTCTTACCCGATGGCCGGGCCATGATCAGCTCAGCCTTCACAGAGGAGGAGGGAGGGTATCGTCAGATTTATACATGCGTTTCAACCGATCAATGCTCTGCCTACCTTCGTCGCCTCGCCACGATTTTGGTCGAGCAACTTCAGAGCCGCACTCAAGATTACCGAGCCAAAGTTGTTGCCAATATCCAGCAGTACATCAAGGAGAACCTTGACCGCAAGCTCAATCTCGGCGAAGTGGCTCTCCTCTTCGGATTCAGTCAAAACTATCTGAGCAGCATGTTCAGCCGCTACAGTGGCTCCAGCTTTGTCGAATACATCACCAACATGAAGGTATCTGCTGCCAAAGACCTGTTGGCCCAAGGGGACTTGAAGATTTATGAGGTCGCAGATCGGCTGGGGTTCGAGAACTCCTTCTACTTCAGCAAAGTCTTCAAGAAGGTAGAAGGCATCTCCCCAAGCCAGTACCAGCAGCATCTGCTACGCCGTGATACTTAAGGGGTATGCACCCCAGTAGTTCATTGCCTACCAGTACGGATCCCAATCTCCTCCAAGGCGGGTCAGCGCTTCCATCCAATAATAGTCCCCCCAGCTGACACACTCATCGACTCCCTCTGGGGTACAGCTGTTGTACGGGCTCTTCTTGGAGTAGGTGCCGTGGTACACCAGGCCGTTGGAGTCATCACCGGGCATTACTCGATAGTGGTCGTAGAGTGCCTTCAAAAGCTTTTTGGCCAGTGATCGATACATAGCTGCTTTTTCGACCTCTCCCAACGCTTCAAAGCTATCGGCGGCTGTTAAAAAGCCACAGGCTACGATGGAGGACGATGAGCTGTCACGCGGCTCATCTCCTTCGGTGAAGATCAGGTCCCAATACGGAACCAAGTCCGCAGGAAGCTTGGTGAGAAAGTATTCACTTACCGGCTCAAAGAGATCGAGCAGTGCGCGATCGCCGGTCTTTTGATATCCCAACGCCAATCCATAGATCGCCCATGCTTGGCCACGGGTCCAACTGCTTTCGGCGCTGTAACCTTGGCATGTCTCACCGCGTACCCCTTCACCAGTAACGGGATCGAGGAAGAAGGTATGGTAGCTGGAGTGATCGCTACGGAAGCTGTGTTTGAGGGTGGTGGCGGTATGGGCGAGGGCTATCTGTCGATACCGCTCATCTCCAGTCTCCTCAGTCGCCCAATAGAGGAGCGGGAGGTTGAGCAAACAGTCGATGATGTAGCGATAATTTTCCGCCTCCCCCATCGCCCCCCACGCCTGGATGAACTGTCCGGTGGGCTGAAAACGGGTACAAAGCTGATCGGCTGCCATTAAAGCGGCTTCGCGCCCCCGGTGGTTTCCAACCAACTTCCATGCTGCTGTGCAGGATGGGGTGTACAGAAAGCCCATATCGTGGTGATCGACCGCAATTTTGTTGACGATCCGGTCGTGGAATGACTCTACGAGAATTTGGGCTGCATAGCTGAAGATCGCATCGCCGGTATGCTCATAGGCAAGCCAGACCTCCCCGGGCCAGAAACCACAGGTCCACTGGTCGTTATCACAACTCGGATAATAATTGTTGACGCTACTGTGGTTTTGACAGCGATAGGTGAAAGACTCGAGATTGTTGCGCACAATCGTGCAGCTGTCATCCAGCGCTCTCTTTCGCTCCTTTTCACTCAATTCTGCATGTCCTTCAAACCACTTCATAGCACGCCTCCTTAGCTCATCCGTATCTTGATACTTGCATTGTCTTGCGAGTTGGTCAAGAATAAGTGCATTGCCAAGGGGGTCTGTGGTGCTGAAGGCAGTAGTAGCCAACAAAAAGAGTGACAAACGAATTCTCACCCAATGGACAGCCTCTAACCGCCAAATATGGCACAATATACCTACGTCAGTTAAGAATAAGGCCATCGAAGAGGGAGTAGCTGCTCAGAAAAAATCTTGGCCCTACCTTCCGCTATCCCTCTTCAGAGAGCACACGGCTGTCGGAAACCGCGAAAGATACCAAGGGCCTTACTTTGAAAAGCGGCGGATGCTCGGCTCTCTGGTCCTAGCCGAATGCATCGAAGGGCGCGGCCGCTTCCTCGCTGACATCGAAGAGGGTATTTGGTCGATCATCGGTGAAGTCGTCTGGGTAATCCCTGCACACAACAGCTATATACGCGACACCCCTGCCCTTCCTACCCCACAGACCGGCCGCCCGATCATTGATCTTTTTGCCGCTGAAACTGCCGCACTACTGGCCCTCACAATCCACCTCTTGGAAGATCGCCTAGATTCTGGCCTATTGAAGACAGTTACCCATCAATTGCAAGTCCGGTTGGTCACACCCTACTTGGAAGATCACTTTTGGTGGATGGGTAGTGAGGGAGAAAAACTCAACAACTGGACACCGTGGTGCACTCAAAACGTGTTGCTCTGCGCCTTGACGATGGGTTTATCCGATGATGAGCGAGATCGTGTGATCACTCAAGCTGCCAAATCTCTTGATTATTGGCTTGATGGTTATGGAGAAGACGGTTGTTGTGATGAAGGCCCACACTACTGGCATGCTGCAGCCCTTTGTCTGTATGGATCACTCTTTCTGTTGGAGGAGGCCTTGGGAGAGACGGTTACTGCCCTCTACGAAGTCAAGAAGATCCGAAATATGGCTTCATATATCTGCTCTGTACACATCGAGGATGACCTCTATCTCAATTTTGCCGACAGCTCTCCCAAAGCGGGAAGATTAGGTGCACGTGAATGGCGGTTTGGTGTTGCAGTCAATGATGAGAAGCTCAAACGGCGGGCACTGTTGGATTATCGCCATGATCCCTTTGCAAAGGGCGATAATGACTATAATCTGCTGTACCGACTCTTTGCTCTCCTAGATGCCAATGAGCTTATGCACGCAGATCTCCCTGTGGCTTCCCAAAAGCAGCCCTTCATCTGGTATCCGAGTGTAGAGTTGGCTATCTATCGGCGAAGCGGTTTTACGCTCGCAGTAAAGGGTGGGAATAATGACGACAGTCACAACCACAACGATGTTGGATCGCTCATCCTCTATGATAAAGCCAAACCTCTCTTGATCGATGTGGGGGTGGAGACGTACACCAAAACGACGTTCAGCGACCAGCGCTATACCCTCGCCCTGATGCAAAGCCATTACCATAACGTGGTAAACTTCCCTCCGTACGGCCAAGAGGCAGGGGCCGAGTATGCAGCTGAAATCCTGAGCCTCTCTGACTCTTTTATCGACTTAGAGTTGAGTAAAGCGTATGATGGAGCTGCAAAGGTAACTAGTTATCGAAGAAGCGTCACCATCGAAGATGGTCGGGTAGTCGTCCATGAACGAATTGATGCACGTCACAGTCCTGTGCTCTCTTTGATGAGCGTCGACCAGCCAAAGGATGAGGACTCGGCCCTACGGTTCGATGGATGGTCAATCGTATTCGATCGCTCATGCACAGTGACTATCGAGGCCATGGTAATTGAAGACGCGCGCCTACGCCAAGCCTGGCCTGCCATGCTCTGGCGCACCACCGTCGCTTTTGAAAACGAGTTGGTGTGGAGTGTTTTAAGAACGAACCAATAAAAAGGAGATATATTATGGAATCAGTACGATTGAAGATCATCAACAAACAGGGACAAACACTGAGTATTAGCCGCCCCTCGGGGGACGGTATCTCAGCGGTCCATACCCAGCCCTACTGTGAGGGAGATCGCGTCGAAGTCAACACTCTGGGAAAGCCAGGACTATATTGGATCAGTCTTGACGAGGCGCTGGGAAGAGCGCTGCTCTACCTGGACGGTTCGGCGTTCATCTATCCGATCCCTGCCCCCAATAACCGCTCCTGCTTCAGTCCCAAGGCATTCAGTGGGAACATCCACCTCATGCATATCGCTAAAGCTGACGAGGGTGAATCAAGCCGCAGACGCAACCTTGCCTTCAATCCATATGATCATCACACCACCCAAGGGTCCTTTCCTCACGCTACTGCCAACGTTGAGACGCGTAACGAACTAGCCTTTGCCGCTCGTAACGCCATCGACGGAATCTTTGAAAATGCATCGCATGGTGAGTATCCCTACCAAAGCTGGGGGATCAATCAGGACCCTAAAGCCGCACTGACCGTCGACTTTGGCAGGCCTGTGGTCATTGATGAGATTCGTCTAACCCTCAGGGCTGATTTCCCCCACGATAGCTGGTGGGAAGAAGCTACCGTCACCTTCAGTGATGACTCTTCGGTGACCATCCCTCTTATAAAGAGTGAGCTGCCGCAATCGATTAGCTTTGATGCACGTACCGTCACCTCGCTTACGGTGCACTCGCTGAAGAAGGCGGACGACCCCTCTCCCTTCCCAGCCCTCACCCAAATTGAGGCCTTTGGGCACGACGCCTAAACTGTGGAGGCTGCCGGTCCAGCCTCTTCTTTCACAGTATCGCCACAAGCATGAAGCCGCCTTTCGGCGGCTTCATATTTAGGTTGATATCGTTATGATCAGATCTGATACCCTGCGGGTAGACTGATCTTAACTCCGTACACTTCCTCGTAGCGCGCCAAGCGCTCTTGGATGATTGCTCTTCCACCGGTGGCGAGATAATCCTTCCAACCAGCGTCGTAGACTGCATCAAACTGTCCAGATGGGGCAACAACTGCCCGTACCAGGAAGTCATTTCGCTTGTCACGCAGCACGTTGTCCAAGCCGACCTGTGCATCCAGGGTACCGACGGTGAAGTTCTTTACAATCCGACCGTCGTTCTGTTCGATGCGATAGGACTCTTCGAGATACTTCGGATCGACTCCACTGTAGCCAAGACCGAGTGAGAGGCCGTTGAGTTTAGCGTCTCCCATATCCTTACCGTTGATGACCATCGTGTAGTCGATGTTATCGGCAGAGTTCTGGATCCACTCTGGCACTGCTGCCGGAATAATCTGGATCGCACCGGTATCGAGGACCTTGTGGGTTACGCCAACAGGACCGATCTGCAAGTACTTGCGGTTCTTGATATCGGAGAGCCACTCAAGGTAGAGCAGCGAAGCCAAAGGCTCCTTGTTGGTGTTCGGGAAGAAAATCTTCCGGTCACCGGTCGTCGAAGGCAGATACTTGCGATAGAGCCCAGCATCATTGGGGAACGAATCGACAGCTATGAATGAGCCGCCGGTCTGTGCCAATGTGGTCTGGATGTCAATTCCTCCTGCACGGTATGGGTAGTCCCAGTTGTGCATGAAGGCACCGACGAAGCCAGAGCGTACCAGGTTATCGTGGTAGGTCTGATCGCCAAACGGATAGAGGGGGAAGTCCTTCCAGATGTAACCAAGGTTATACCACTTGTTCAGCAGGCGAATTCCTTCCTTATAACCGGGCCACATGATGCGTCGATCATCGTAGCCAAGTGCCCAGAGAAGCTCATCGCTCAATCCCTCAGGGACGAAGCTGGTGGTCAACGGATCACCCATCCAACCAATATCAACACTGATTGACATCGGGATCATCTTCGATGCGTCAGCACCAAGGAGCAGTTGTGCGTTATCCTTGAAGGCCTTGAGCATCGCTTCGAACTCAGCCTGGTTGGTCGGTTTGGCCATGCCAAGCTTGTTCAGCCAATCCTCACGTACGAATACGCTGTTACGATGTGGATAGAACTGCCGTGCCTCAAGCGCCCACAGTGTCCCGGTCTTCGGATCGAGGTTGTTGTAGACGTTGATGTCCTCCAAGAGGTCAAAGAGGTTCGGCAATAGGTGCTTATACTGCTCGACGTAGGGGGCTAGGTCAGTTACGCCACCCATTGCAGCGTACTGCTGGACAGTGGGATAGCTGTAGGTGTAACACACATCAGGTGCATCACCGGCGGCCAACAGGTTGTTGATCGCATCGGTCTCGGTCCAGCGCGGAACGGGAACGAAGGTCACATCGATGTTGTACGCCTTCAATACCTCAGCCTTGATCCATTCGGTCCAGACGTTGTCCTCTGCAGGGGTCCGTCCATCATCGACACCACGGTCAAAGACCTCAACGGTGATCTTTCGTGTGGTGGTGAATCGGCCATCGGGTCCCAATTCGGCGACGGTGGGAGCTTCCTTGGCTGCTTGCGCGAAGAGCGAAAGCGGCAACAGTAGCATCAGCACCGCCACAATTACCAAAAGTCTTTTCATTGTGAATTCCTCCTTCTGACTCCAGGTATCATTCACCTGGGCAATACATTCACTCCTTTATTGCTCCGAGAGTAGCCCCGGTTATAAAGTATCGTTGTAAGAATGGGTAGACCATGAGGATCGGGACGGTGGCGAACATAACCGAAGCCGTCTTGATCGTCTCATTCAACCCAGGGGTCGAGAACCCCTCCTGTATCGCAACCTCAATCGAGGAGATTGCGTTGATCAAGTTATAGAGCAGCAATTGAATTGGATAGTACTTACGCACATTCATGAACATCAGCGCATCCTGGAACCCGTTCCATCGACCAACTGCGTAGAAGAGGGCGAGGGTGGCGATCACCGGAGTGGAGAGTGGCAGATAGATGCGCACCAGAATCATCACCGGCCCTGCCCCGTCAATCTGTGCTGACTCACGAAGCGAGTCGGGGATTGAGTAGAAGAAGCTCTTCATGATGATCATGTTGAAGACCGACAGACAGTATGGGACGATCAAGACAATCGGCTTGTTAAGCATCTTGAGGTCCTTGAGCAAGAGGTACATCGGAATCGTTCCGGCATTGAAGTACATCGTAAAGATGATGAAGGTGTTGATGATCCTCCTTCCCTTCAGCTGCGGGTAGATCAATGGATAGGCGCAGATGGTGGTCATCACCAGACTCAAAGTCATACCGATGGCGGTGAGGATCGCAGTCCACGTCATCGACCAGGTGTAGGTCTTGTCTTTGAGCACGTATTGGTAGGCATCAAAGTTCAAGCCCTTGGGCCATAGCAACACTTCGTTACGCATCAGAGCCTCTGGGGAAGAGAGGGAGCGGGCCAGGATATTTACCATCGGTAAGAGACAGATAAAGATGACAAAGAGGCAGAGGGTGACGATAATCCAATCGCCGGTACGCTGTGAGCGTGACTTGATCTTCATTCTCTCCTCCTCCCTTTATACAATGCCTCGCTCGCCGGCGCGCTTGGCAAAGAAGTCTGCGCCGAGGAGGAAGATCACACCGACTGCTGATTGGAAAAGACCAACAGCGGTCGTCAACGAAAACTGTAGCCCCTTGATACCCCATGAGTAGACAAACGTTGGAATGACTTCGCTCACGTTACGAACCAAGGGGTTACCCAAGGTATAGGGGCGGTCAAAGCCACCGCCCAGGATATTGCCCAGTGCCAAGATCAAGAGGACTACAATCGTGCCCTTGATGCCCGGCAGAGTGATATACCAAATCTTTTGTAGTCGCCCAGCCCCATCGATATCAGCCGCCTCATAGAGCTCTGGGCTGATTGCGGTGATGGCAGCAAGGTAGATGATCGTATTCCATCCCATGGATTGCCAGACTCCCAAGAGAACGTAAGTTATTACCCAGTGCACCGGCTCATTAAGAAATGGAATGGCCTGACCACCAAGGCGTTGGATGACGATATTCACCAGGCCGCTGGTCGGAGCAAAAAGTTGACGAGCGAGGCCACTGATGATGATCCAGGAGAGAAAGTGTGGCATGTAGGCGACTGTCTGCGTCACGCGCTTAAAGCCCTTGAAGGGCAGCTCATTCAATAAAAGTGCCAAGATGATCGGAGCGGGGAAGCCCATCAAGAGATCGAGGAAGTTCAACATAAAGGTATTGCGCAGTGCACGATGGAAATCCGGGGTCTTGAAGGCCTGGATGAAGTACTGCCAACCTCGATTGTTGGCAAGGGGCATCTGCCATGGACTTTGGACGATGCTGTATCGCTTGAAGGCGATCTGGATGTAGGTCATGGGAATATATTTAAAAACAATGAAGTAGGTGATGGGCAAGGCTAAGAGTGCATAGAGTGTCCAATACTTATGCATATATAGTTTGAAGCGTTTGCGGCGGTCAGCCAAATTAACTGTCCGTAAACTTTCGGTCTGTCCTTTGCCCACAGTCGATTCCTCCATTACAAGTACCATAACCTGTTCGCTCAACTTGTACTGTATTTAGCGATACTTGTACTATCTCCTCCCCATTAAAGGTATTACACCTAATTCCTAAGTACAGAATGCCACGGAAATATCGCGCTGTCAACTGAAAAACCTTTGAACAATTTCATCTATTTTGTCATATTTTCCGCTATTTCATTGACAAAACCCTACTAAACCCCCCGATTTTACCGACAACTTGTCACTACAAATTAAAAATTACTTGTATTCTGTCAAAAGAACCGATATAAAGAAAGAAAGGAGTACTGACAGGAGGGACCGATGGGTGAACGACACAAGTACATGAGCATCGTAAACTGGACTATAGCCCAAGTTTCCGAGGGAAATTTCTTACCCGGAGCACGATTCTTGTCTGAGCACCAACTGACTCAGCGCTTCTCCTGTTCACGCCAAACTGTTCGTAGGGCCTTGGAGGTTTTGGAACAGAGGGGGGTGGTCAAGCGCATCCAAGGAAGCGGGACATTCATCAGCGATTCTGCCCAGTACCCTACCAGCGACCAGCCTCGATCGATGACCGTAGGCTTGATTGTCACCTACATGGATACCTACATTTTCCCCTCCGTTGTCAGAGGCGTAGGAGATGTGCTTAGCAAGCAAGGATACGGGATGCAGCTCTCATGGACTGACAACTCAGTGGCAGGTGAGAGCGCTGCACTGAGGATGATGATGGACAAGCAGCTCGACGGCCTGATTATCGAGCCCACCCGTAGTGCGTTGCCTTGTGCAAACAGCGACCTCTACCATCTGCTCTCAGAGCAAGGGATACCGGTGGTATTCATCGACTCCTACTACCCGGAGCTTCCGTTTCCCCACGTCGCCCTCGATGACATTCAAGCTGGTTGGATGGCCACTGACCACCTCATAGGACGTGGGCATCGCCATATCGCATGCATCTTGCCGCACACCAACCGCCAAGGACATCTTCGCTACCTCGGTCATGTCAAAGCACTGCGTGAGCACGCCTATCCGATTAAAGAGGAGGATATCCTTTGGTACTCAAAGGAGAATATGAACCAGCTGCTTGGGGGACAATCGCTCATCGACGCCCTCGCACCGTACACCGCCGTACTCTGTTACAACGACACTGTCGCTTTACAAGTCATTGAGACGCTCAGCAAACATGGCAAGTCAGTTCCCACAGACATGTCGGTCATTGGCATCGACAACTCAGAGGCTGGGCGATACGCAGGACTGACCAGCATTGCCCACCCCGCTTCCAAACTAGGAGAAGCCGCTGCCCAACAACTCTTGGCCATGATTGGTGGCAATGGTGCCAAAAACGTACTATTTCCCCCAAATCTAGTCCAACGAACAACGGTCCGTGACCTATAGGAGTGAAATGCATATCCCCTTCAATGATGGATGGCAGATCTCAGAGAGTAAAACCGGTCCCTTTGAGCCGGTTACTCTCCCTCACGATTGGCTTATTGCTGATCTTAGCTTAGCTAGCCAACCCTCTACTCGCTGGTACCGCAGAAATATCGACACAAAACTCATAATCGAGTATGAACGACTGTATATTCATTTTGATGGGGTCTATCAGCACAGCACCCTCTACCTTAACGACAAGCCTGTGGGCTCCCACCATTACGGGTATATCGCCTTCTCCTATGAGATCACCGACCTATTGGATCGTAGTGGCGAGAACACACTTTTGATGGAGGTTGCATACCATTATCCCAGTGGCCGGTGGTACACAGGGGCTGGAATCTTTCGTGATGTGAGTCTCATCGGTAAGGGCCGATGCCACTTTGCCCCACACGGTATCTACGTCTCAACCGAATACACTGATGGAGGGTGGCGCTATCATGTGCAAACTGAGGTAATTGCCGATCGCCCCTATCAAACTCGCCATACACTCTTAGATAGGGGGGAGCCGATCCAAGCATGGGATGTAGATAATCCTGTCCTCTATCAGCTGAAGAGTGAGTTGATCTGCGACGGTGCGCTGGTAGACACCCAACTGACGAGCATCGGGTTTCGTACCACGGCTTTTAGCGCCGATGAGGGCTTCTTTCTCAACGGAAGACCACTCAAGCTCAATGGAGTATGTCTTCACCACGACTTAGGATCGCTGGGATCAGCCCTTCATCCCGATGCCTTAGAGCGCCAGCTGAGGCTGATGAAAGAGATGGGCGCCAATGCAGTGCGCACTGCCCATAACCCTCCGGCGGCCCACTTCATGGAGATCTGTGATCGGTTGGGGCTCTTGGTCCAAAGCGAGTTCACCGACGTATGGACCCAGCCTAAGAACACCTATGACTATGCCTCCCACTTCGAAGAGTGCATGGAGGAGGATGTAAAGCGGTGGATCAAGCGGGATCGTAACCACCCGTCTCTGATTATGTGGTCCATCGGCAATGAGATTGCAGAGACCCACACCAATGCCCCAATGGCCCGCGCGATTATCGATCGATTCATCTCGCTCATCAAAACCTTTGATCCCAACGAGAATGGAAAGATCACCCTCTGCTCCAATTACCTGCCCTGGGAATCCACACAACAGTGCATGCAAGCGGTCGAACTGGTTGGCTACAACTATGGCACTGTCCTCTATGAGGAGCACCACCGGACCTATCCGAACTGGATCATCTATGGGTCAGAGACCTGTGCGACCGTGCAGAGCCGGGGAGTGTATCACTTCCCCTTCTCCTCCAGCATCCTCAGTGACGATGACCTACAGTGCTCAGCCCTCGGCAATGGCATCACCAGCTGGGGCTCTAAGAGCATCGAAGAGAGCCTTGCTATCGAAGAGAAGACTCCCTATAGCTTGGGCCAATTCATTTGGGCCGGAATTGATTACCTTGGTGAGCCAACCCCCTATCACACCAAGAACTCCTACCTTGGCCACGTTGATACCGCGGGCTTTCCCAAAGACTCGTATTATCTTTTTAAAGCCGCCTGGAGTGAGGAGGCGGTATTGCATCTCTTCCCCTACTGGGACTTCAACGAGGGCCAGCTCATCGATGTCAGGGTCTACTCAAATGCCCACAGTGTTGAACTCTTTCTCAATGAGGCCTCCTGTGGACGCATCACCCTCGCCCCCTCTTTTTCAGCGACCTGGAGTGTCGCCTACCAAGAAGGGACTATCAAAGCAATTGCCTACGATGAGAACGGTCTGCCTATTGGAGAGGCAAAACGCTCCTCCTTCGGTGAAGCGGTTACCCTGACAGTAGAGCAGAAACGCCTAGGAGATCTCACCTTTGCTACCGTTGAGGCAGTGGATGAGATGGGGCGAAGTGTTGAAAATGCGCGGTGCCGGGCAAATATCATCGTCTCTGGAGGGACGCTCCTCAGTCTGGATAACGGAGATTCAACTGACACCGAATCCTATCGTCAGAGTAGTCGACGCCTCTTTGGTGGAAAACTTTTAGCAATTGCCAGCGGTAAAAACCCCAAGATCAATGCCTCGATAGACAGACTCGATATCCCCTGTCGAGCGATTCGCCTCACTTGGGATGGCATGACCATAAAAGCTCTCCCTCTACCTGCAAATGCGACTGACACCGCGCTGCACTGGCGCATTACCGACTCAATGGGTGTCGATTCACCCGTAGCTTCACTCGACATAGCATCCGATGGGATGAGCGCGGTCATCCGACCCCTGGGTGATGGGCTGGTCTTTGTGCGATGTGGCGTCAAGAACGGACGTGATCACCTTGCCTTCTACTCCCAGCTGGAGGTTCCGATCGAAGGGATGGGAAAGACCCTTCGTAGTCCGTACCACTATGTGTGGGGGACGTGGTATGACCGAGCTGTACAGCAACTGACCAATGGCAATGAGCGCGGCGTTGCGACCCTTCGTGATGGGATGAGCATTGTAAGCTTTGCCGATCTGGACTTCGGTTCATGGGGATCGAAGAAACTTACCCTCCATCTCTTCCCCCTTACCCCTGACCCCTTTGACTTCGACCTTACCGTCAACGGAGAGGTTGCCCAGCAGCTGCGATGGGAGAAGGGAACGATTTGGAATACCTACCAAGAAGCGACCTATACCTTAAAAGACCGCATCAACGGGATAGTGCGAATCGGTTTTGTCTTTGACCGCAAGGTTCATCTCAAAGGCTTTCAGTTTACCGCCCAATCCAAGTCGTACGCTCGCCTGCCAATGGCTAGCTGTGATACAATCGTCGCCGATGATTACTACATCGCAGGAGATGAAATTCATCGTATTACCAATAATGCATCAATTCGATTTTCAGCAATGACCTTCGATCAAGGACTGGAGGCAGTCGCCATACGCTGGCGTAGTGAGGCTGAGATCACCGTGCTGCACCTAATCATTGAACAAGGGCCTCGCGAGGTGCGACACCTAATACATCTAAAACGGGCTCCCTTGTGGCAAGAGGGTATCTTCGACGCCAAAACAATGGTTGACGGGGAATGTACTGTACGGCTAGAGTTCTTGCCCGGGACTGTCGTCGACTTGGCGTGGATGCAATGTTTACCCAGAGGAGGGACGATCGATGCAAGCGATCAGACGTGATGATGAACACCATCAGATGAAACACCAACAAATTCTCTCAATGATCAAAAACCTACCCATTGAGACAGTCTTCTTTGGAGACTCATTGATTCGCCGATGGGAAGAGCACCCCGACCTGTGGCACTCATTTTTCAACTCATTCAAGCCAGCCAACTTTGGCATGGGCGCTGATCGATTGGAGAATATGAAATGGCGTCTAACCAACGGAGAACTGGAAGGGTTCGAGTCAAAACTGTTCATCTTCTTAGGAGGGACGAATAATCTAGAAGATCAAAGTGCAGCTGTTATCGCCGATTCAATCAAAGAGATCGTTGAGTTGATCAAAGAGCACCAACCCACCACAAAGATCATCCTCTTAGGTCTGTTTCCCAGAAATCCCAACCAAGAAGGACGCTCCTTCACCGAGCAAATCTCAGAAGTCAATGACCAGCTGGCTCGCTGGAAACCTGGAGAGTATCTTCACTTCTTAGATTTGGGTCCGCTGCTCTCCTCTGATGGCCAATATCTTGATCGCACGCTCAGTGACGACGGATTACACCTCAATGCTGAGGGGTATCGGAGAATCGGCCCTTCCCTACAGCAATTCATTGCTGAGGTGTTCACTCAATAAAGAGGCTTGCTGACGGTCCGAGTAGGCTGGGCCTCACTCCCCCTAAATCACAGATGATTCGTTGGACCATCAGAGCGTCGCTGGCTGCCCAGAGTTTGAGCTGATGGGCTCCTGTCTCTTTTACAGTCAACTCAACGGTGGCATACCGAGCGTTAGCGATTACACCTTCACGCCAAAAATCATCATCGAGCTGCACCTGGTAGTCAGCTTCAACAAAGAGAGCGGTCTGCACAGGCTCTTCATCGAGACTGAGGCCCACCGTGATCGCCTCACCCAAATAATTCAATAACGGAGTGGCCATCACAGTCACTTTCATCACTCCGGTGTGATGGAACCAACAGTCATAGACAAGGTGGGCAACCATCCCCTCGTTGTCAGTGACCGCGCGCATCGCCCCAAAGGGTCCATACAGCGCTACATCCTGCCATTGGTTGTCTTCATCTTCCCACAGCTCCTGATACTCTATTGCATCAATGACCAGTGTCCGATCAATCTCTGCATACCCCTTGATCTCTGACCGATCGACCTGTAGAAGTTCAAGAGCGATGGTGACCTCTTTATACCGCTCATCGGTAAGGACCTTGACCCAACCCTTTGAGGAGCCAATCGGTGCCTCATTCCAATCGATGGAGACCCAGAGCTCTTGTTGGTCTTCCACCATCCCTTTGAGAGGGCCTTCAACCTGTATCCACCGATCGCTGCATTCGATACGATACGCATAAGGGGTCGAGCTTCGATTGAAGAGTTCGACCCGCCTTCTTTGATCATTGATATTATCAAAGGACGGGAGTGAGCAAGCTGTCAAAGAGGGCCAGTGCCCACTCGATCCTTCAACCGCCACCCCGAGGCGATGATAGCGCGCATCGCGCACAAAGGCGGTGTGGATGTGCTCTAGGGTGTTCTTTGGGGGATCGTTCCAGTCGATATACCCCAATACTGGCTGGTCCATGAAGCCGCGCCACATCCCTCCTCCACACTCGCGATGGTAGTGCTCGATCTGTTTGTTGAAGGCATCAAAGAGTTCTTCAACAAGACGTGCTTGCTCATTGGCAGCAAGGCGTCCTTGGCTTGCCCAGAGGTGATTGCGTCCCACTGCAAGATGCAAGGCAGCGAGGATTGCTGAAGAGCGGGCGGGAAAGAGGACGAGGTGTAGGTATGCATCAGAGAGTGAAGGGGTAATGGCTGTAGCCAACTCTTCTGCTTCGTCTCGAAGTGTTTCCCATTCTTCAACGAAGAGTTCAGCTTCGCGATAGTTTATCAGAGAGAGGGCCAATGGATAGAGTAGCTCGGGTTTTCGTCGGCTGTTCAGCTCAACGATGCGTTCGATCAAAGAAGAGATTTTAGGGGCCA
>Ga0265293_10006523_pt1 | contig 18607 bp, 19 predicted proteins | sample Munlanlewell138R_FD_192505 | JGI IMG/M metagenome (GOLD analysis project Ga0265293, IMG submission 192505) | Leachate microbial communities from a municipal landfill in Southern Ontario, Canada - Leachate well 138R | ecosystem: Engineered > Solid waste > Landfill > Unclassified | place: Canada... | reverse complement strand
TCCTACCCTGACACATTGTCTCAAAACACCATTGCACAGGTCTAAAGAAGAGCGACGAAATTATAGCTAAGTTTTTCTAATTAGCAAAGTTTTTTTGTTATAATCTTTTACAAAAATAGTATATATACCAAATATATCTCGAAAAATGGACGGCTCATTTTGGTGCAGCCCATCACAATAGGAACTTAAAAATGATTTATGTGATTTGTGCCTTAAAATGTGAAGCTCAGGCTTTTATTGATAAGTATAAACTTGATAAGAGCAAAAAAAATGAGCTAATTGCCATTATAGTTAGTGGAGTTGGTAAACAAAATATGCAAGATGCTACTTCTCGCGTTGTTCTAGAGATGCAAAGCAATGATATCATTTTAAATGTCGGGATTTGCGGAGCAAATGAGAGTTTTGAGATAGGTGAGTTAGTAGATGCAAGTGAGCACAGACTAACTTGTGTAGATAACGAAGTCTCTCAAAGTGACGTTTATACTCTTGTAGATATGGAATCAGATGGGTTTTTAAAAGCTACAAAAGATGTCAAAAATAGTTATATATTTAAGATAGTATCAGATCACTTTCAACCTAAAAGCATCACAAAAGAGTTTGCCAAATCTCTTGTGTTTAATGCTATAGATGATATAAATAGACTACTAAAACAAAAGGTGAAAAAATGAAATATATACTCATACTTCTTCTTAGCTTCATGGTGCTTAATGCTCAAGAGATAAGCGATGAAAAACTAAAACAACTTATAGGTCGTATGCTTGTTGTGGGCTTTGATGAGAGTAGCGTTACAAAAGAGTCTCAAATAGCAAAAGATATCGTGCGTTATGATCTACTAGGTGTTATCTTGTTTGATAAATTTTATAACGATAGAAGCAAAACAAAAAATATAGGTTCACCAAAGCAGTTAAAGAAGTTAACAACACAATTACAATCATTCTCTAAAAAACCTCTGCTTATCTCTGTTGACCAAGAGGGTGGTAAGGTTGCAAGACTAAAAGAGGCTTATGGATTTAAGTCCTTTTTATCCGCAAAAGAGGTCTCAAAACTCTCAAAGAGTGAGGCAAAGAAGATCTACGACGAGCTATCTCAGATGCTAAATACAAACGGTATCAATTGTAACTTTGCTCCTGTTGTAGATCTCGCATTGAATCCAAAAAATGAAGTTATCGTTGGGTTGGAGCGTTCTTATGGAGGAGATCCTGACAAAGTAAGTGAGTATGCAGAAGTTTTTATAGACTCTCTAAGAGAGCACGAAGTTCTCTCAGTTATAAAACACTTTCCAGGTCATGGATCATCTTTGGATGACTCTCATAAGGGTTTTGTAGATGTTACAAGAACTTGGGATGATGTGGAACTAGAACCTTACAAAAAGCTCATAGAAGCTAACAAAGTTGATATGATAATGACTGCTCATATTTTTCATAGATTTTTAGATCTTAAACTTCCAGCAACTCTTTCATACAAGATAAACACAAAACTTCTAAGAGAAAAACTTGGATACAATGGTGTTATCATCAGTGATGACATGCAGATGGCGGCGATCGCTAAGCACTACTCACTAGAAGAGAGCATATTATATAGTATAAATGCAGGGGTAGATATACTTCTTTTTGCAAATCAGTTAGGATCTAACACTCCAGAGGAGCTAGTTGAGACTATCTTTGGACTTGTGAAATATGGAGATATTTCAGTCGAGAGAATTATGGATTCTGTCCAAAGAATAGAGAAATTGAACATAAAATGATAAAAATCATACTACTTTTAGCGCTAAGTACTAGCATTTGGGCAAAATATACAAATTGTGAATTTAAAAATAAACACTATGAAGATATATGTGAACAACTTGTAAAAGAGGGTGTATCTTATGACTACGCAAACAAATTTTTGCTTTCATACTTTAAGACTAAAAAGTACGATGAAGTAAGCTGGAAATATTTGCAACCTAAACACATCATAACACATAAAAAAAGTGAAAAAAAGGCAAACAATGTCTTAGTGAAATATGTCCCAGATATAGTACAACACCTAAAAAAATATAAAGAAGTTTATGATTATAGTGAAAAAAAATATGGAGTAAATCGTGAAATAGTAGCAGCCATACTTATGAAAGAGTCTGGTCTTGGCAAGATAAAACCAACTCATGATGCTTTTATAGTTTTTAACACTATAGTTACTCGAGTAGATCCAAAAAGCAAAAGAGATAAGTGGTTACTTAAAATGGGCAAAGACAATATGAAATCTGTAATAAAATACTGCTACAAAAAAGGTGTAAAACCTGAGTCTTGTAATCTTGCAAGTTCTTATGCTGGGGCAGTTGGTATCCCTCAATTTATGCCATTTAGCTTTGTTTATATGGATAGTTATAGGTCTAAAGTCGCAGATCTTTCAAAGATGGAAGATGCCATTACCTCAGCTAGTAACTATTTGAATATTAAAGCGGAATTTAGCACACTTATAGAGTGGTCAAAGATGCCAGATATCGATAAACTTGAGTCTGATTGGTATGATTTTGAGCATGAAAGAAACCATGAAAATGTCTCTTTAGTTTACAAAGAAAGTAGACATAATAAAAACCTAGAGTGCTTCACTTGCGATAAATCTGAGCTTGATTATTTCAGAGAGTTTGCTAAAAAAATCATGCGATACAATAGCTCATCAAACTACACCATCGGGGTTATGAGACTCGCTTATGATGCACACATATTACTTCACAAAGAAGAGTCAAAGAGATGAAAAAAAAAGCGCTAGTTACAGGGGCAAGTAGAGGTATTGGAAGAGAGATCTGCTCAAGACTTTTAGAACTTGGTTTTAGTGTTATTGGTATCAGTAGAAATATAAAAGATAGTGAATTTAGTAGTGATGATTTTCAAGCTATCAGAGCTGATCTCTCAGATGAAATATCAACTCAAACAGTTTGTGATAAGCTTAAGAATGAGTCTGTTTATATCTTGGTAAATTGTGCTGGATTTGGCAAGTTTGAACCTCATGAAGAGCTAAGCGCAAAGAGCATAAAAGATATGACATTTTTAAACCTAACTTCCGCGATGCTACTCTCAAACACTCTGCTTCGCTCACTAAAATCAAACGGTGGTTATCTCATCAACATAAACTCCATAGAAGCCATCAGATCTAGTAAATTTGCAGGAGTTTATAGTGCTACAAAAGCAGGTCTTAGAGCCTTTGGTGACTCTTTGTTTGAAGAGACAAGAAAAAGCGGTCTAAGCGTTGTAAACATAAACCCAGATATGACTAAGAGTGCTTTTTATGATGATCTTCGTTTTGATGTAAGTGCCAAAGAAGATGAAAGACTTTTAGCATCAGATATAGCCGATGCTATTACTCATATACTTAGCATGAGAAAAGGCGCAGTTGTGAGTGAATACACTATAAGAAGTCTGAATTTTGGGATATCTAAGAAAAGATAGACTAAAAGCTAAAACTTAACATCTAACCTGCTATAGGTTTTTTCTTGAGTGGATTTTAAAAAATCAATGTTTTTTTTGAGTTGCTTCATAGTAAGCGCTGTCTCATCTTTTAGCGTATAGAGAAGCTCCATTGCTTCTCGTAAAAGATAGATTCCACTCTCTATATCTTTTTGATTTTCAAACTCTGGAGTCTCCTGCATAAGCTCATCTATAGCTTCTGCATCTTTTTCTATAATGGCGATCTGTAATTTTTTTATCCACATTTATGTAGTCTCTCTCCACGCTTCAAGAAGTCCTTTAAAAACCTTATTAACCTCATCTAACTTTTCTGCATCATTATCAATACTTGCAGTTGTTAGAAGTTGAATTTGATAGTTATAAAGCCCATCTAAGTAAGCGCTAACCTTTCCTTGAGAGTTGTCCAAAACTGCTATAAGTTCCACTATTATAGCGATAGAACGATTTGTCCAATAGATCTTTTTCTCAACGTCACTATCTTTTATTGCCTTTTTTGCTTGAGCATTAAAACGAAGTATCCCCTCATATAGCATCTCTATGAGTCTTGTTGGTGATTCTATACCAATATTATTTTGTGCATAAGTGTTATGAGCCGTAGTCCCGTACATATTTAAGCCTTTTTTATTCGTTAATTTATTGTCATTGTTTGAATCATTCATACGAAGTATATCGACAGCTATATTTTTTTCTTTAAGAGTATTTTGATGGAATGCTCTATGCTAGAGTCACTGTATGAAGTATATAACTAAAGTATTTTACAATAAAGTCGATGTAGCTTGTAATATTAAGATATACAATTTATAGATAAAAGGATTTATTATGGCAGGTATAAGCTCACTAGGGATTGGTTCAGGAGTTTTAACTTCTGATTTAATAGATAAGCTAAAAGAAGCTGACAAAGCAAGTCTTGTAACCCCTATAGAAAATAAGATAACTTTAAATAATCAAAAACAAGATGCCTACACACTTTTGTCATCTCTAATGACTACGTTAAAAACTAGCGCTTCTGCACTTAGTTATGACACTATATTTGACAACAAAACTGTAGATATTTCTGGACAAGCTGGAGTTAAAGTAAATGCTGGTGCTAATGTCGATTCGTTTACACTAGAGACTTTAGAGTTAGCTAAAAAAGATATAACAAAGTTTGCAGCTGTTAGTTCAAAGTTGTCAACTATATCAGATCCTGCTGTAAATGGTGGAGCTGGAACGCTTACGATAGGCTCTTTTAACATTGACTATGACGCTACTACCACATTATCTGAACTCTCTCAAAAGATAACAGATGTATCAGATGGTAAAATAGGTTCTTCTATACTTCAAACTGGTGATGGAGCCTTTTCGTTAGTAGTTTCTTCAACTAAAACGGGAGCAGCTGAAGCACTAACTATTACCGATACTGGAGCGCTTGGTTCTACTTTAATGAATACTGTTGGTGCTGATAATTATGAGAAGATTCAAGCAGGTCAAGATGCTAAGTTTAAGTATAACGGCATAACAACCACAAGAGCTACAAATGAGATAAGTGACTTGATTTTAGGTGTGGATATAAGCTTAAAAAAAGAAGGTGACTTCTCTGATGTAAAAATAAACCAAGACACCTCCCTTGTAGTAGATGAGATGCAGATGTTTGTAGATGCGTACAACACACTTATGCAAAATTTGTCTGATATGACCGTGAATGATACAGAGACTGGTGCTCAAGGTGTTTTTTCAAGCGAAAGTCTCGTAAAAGGGATAAGAAGAGATCTAACAAATGTAATTACAGGTATGTTTAATGGTGGCTCTTTAATTGAATCAGGAATTAGTTTAGATAGAAGTGGCGCAATGAGCTTTGATAAGAGTAAGTTGGAGACACAACTAAGTGAAGATCCTGATGCAGTTAAGCTTTTCTTTACTGGCGGTACTGATGCAAACGGTATAGACAAAACTGGTTTTTTTGAGATGGTAGATGAAAAAATAAAATCTTACACTGGCTATGGAAAGATGCTAAGTAACTTTGAGAGTAGTATAAAAAATGAATCTACAAACTTACGTGAGAACTTGATTCGTTCACAAGAGAGTCTAAACACAAGATACGAAATTATGACTAAAAGATTTACTGCCTATGATGGTATGATTAGTAGACTAAACTCTCAGTTTTCATCACTTCAGATGATGATAAGTGCTGAGCTTAACTCTAATGATTAAGATAATGTAAAGTAGGATTTTTTCCTACTTTTAAGTATCTCAATTTCTATGTACTTTGTAAACTATTTAACATTAATACTACCTGACAAGACATTCTTTTTTTCTTATAAGAGAGCCATCGATATCTCTTAAAAAAGAATTGTTTTTGTCTTTTTCAAATATATTTTTGTTTATATAAGAATTAACAATTTTTTCAAACTCACCTTGAGAGAAACCTGTGTATTTCAAATATTCTTTTATGGCTTTTTTAGGAGGTATCCCATCATATCTATTAACCAATCTAACAGCTTCTTCTCTAGATATATAGCCTAGCCTTACATCTAAAGAAGCATTGTCGCTAGCCCTACCAAAACCATATTTTAGATACTTCAAGTAATCATGAACATGGTTACTGTAACAATCTAAGTTTTCAAAATTTTCATAAGTTGTCTCTACAGCTCTATCTTGAGCGACAAAACCATTTTGCTTTGATACCTCAAGAATCTTACGCAGATCCCATTTGAAGTAGTAGCCTAAAAACAATCCGGTAACTCCAACTTCTTTTATCTCCTCATCATCTGGATATGTATACAAAGACAAATCTCGCTTAGTTAAACCATCAACACCTAACATATCTGACACACTACTTCCTAAAAGCCCACCAAACTCTTCAAGCCACTTTCTATCTAGTATGCTTTTAGTTTTACTAGAGGCTGGTCCTCCATACTCCATTTGTGAATTCTCCGCCCATATAATAAGAGGTATCTTAAAATTAATTGCCATTTTAGGTACAGTTGTAAATATTCCTAAATGGTTTTGCCACTCATTATCTCCTGTTCTTTTAATAGCTTCTTTTGCTAATTTCTTGTACACAATAGGGTTTCGTTTTATATGTATAAGGTCAACACCTAAGTTGTTGATATTATCAAGATTTTTACGTCCTATCTCAGTAGGTATAGTAGGCTCAAAACATACACATAATGGGTTAAGCCCTAACTCTAGTATCTTAACAACCTGATATGTAGAATCTTTGCCCCCACTAACACCGATAATACAATCATAATCTGGATGAACTTTATATTTTTTTATAAGCTCTAAAAACTTTTTTTTTCTTTCTTGCCAATCAATATTTTGGTCCTTTGATACTTGAGAGTTGCAGGCATCACATACACCATTTTCATCAAATTCTAATCCTGGTTTTGTCTCTGGCATTACGCATTTTGTACAAAACTTCATCTCTTTACTCCTAAAACTACTTGAAGTTTATAGCCTTGTAGGGTTTGATGTAGCGTAGTCTCATCTATAATATTTGGTATATTTTCTTTATTTGTAGCACTACCCAAGTATGGATTTTCATAAGCCAAGTAGTTGTTTATTACCCCAATTTCCGATATAACTGTTTTTATATTTAACACATCTAAAGAGCATTTTTTTGCTAACATTTTTATAGTCTCTACACCATATAAGTTTACATGCTCTAAACCATCAAACATATTGCAATGTTCTTGGAGTATCTTTGCAGCTAATGAATCAGAGCTTGGAATTTGTAAAAATATAACACCATTTTTACTAAGAAGTTTTTTCATATACTTGAGATAGAACTCCCCATCAATTATATGCTCAAAAACATCCCACATTGTTATTATGTCAAAAGTATTATCAAAATTAATATTTTCTAAAAGATCATTAAAAACATTGTGACCTTTGTTCTTAGCAAATTCATACTCTAATTTATTTAACTCTACACCATAGGTGCGTAGATCTCTTTTTTTTGCCAAATCTAAAAATGTTCCTGATGAACAACCTATATCTAGTATGTTTTTAGCATTTTTCATCTCTTGTTGAACCCTATCTAGCCCACCATTATAAAGATTTATATAAAAACTATCCGTATCTGATTCAACTAGCTGAGCTTGTTCTGTATGATTTGTCTCATAGTACTCTACTATTGCTTTATCATTAAACACAGGATTAAGATATATCATAGTGCACTTTACACACTTTACATATGTTCCGCCCTCCTTAGAAAATATTTTCTGGTACTCCATACTTGAACAAACGGGGCAAGCTCTTGTTTTAGTGTATTTATCCAAAAATAAGCCTGTATTTTGGTCTATATATTTTTCATGGTTTTGCATACTCTCATCCCAGATTTTCATCCTTTTTTCATGCAATTCTTTTACAGTTTGTGCCATTAACTATCCTTTATTTAAATCTTTCAAAATTAAATACTTGTCTTTTTTTACCACGCTACACTCATCACATATGGAATAAAAATTTTTCTCATATATGCTTTTTCTTAATTTAAGATATTTATCATTATTCCATATCTCTTGTAGTGGTTTTATTTGCATATTTCCCATAATCAGCTGACTTGTCAAATCATAACAGCATGGAACTACATCTCCATTGTGCCTAATTGTTATAGTGTTTTGTATATGGTCACACTTGTTTGAGATCTCATCATCTTCATCAACAGCAACATCAAAAATATTTTCATCTAGGTTCATATCACTCCACTTTATTGCATCTGTATATGCTATACTTATCAAACCTGCTTCAATATAAGACTTAAACTCATATTCAAGCCATTTACTCTGTGGGGATTTAAGATTGTTATTTTTATCGTAGTATTTAAACTGTGTTGAAGATATTTTAATCTCTATATTCGAGTTTCTTTTTACTTTTTTTTCAATAAGTTCTTTAATATTATTTATAACTTTTTTATGACTAGACTTTTTTCTTATGAAATCATTCATTTTTGAGTCTATTCCATCAAGTGAAAACTCTATGCTATCTAGTGTTGAATCTAAAATTTTATCTATCATACTACTATTTAACAGCATTCCATTTGAGACAGTTTTAGTCCATGGTATTTTTATTTTTTTTAACTCTTTGAGCATAAAGAAGAAATCTTTGTTTATAAATGGCTCCCCACCCATATAGAGTACAACTACATCTATTCTTTCATCTTTAATCTGATCTATTACTTTTGAAAATAGCTCTTTTGTCATATTGCCCTTTATTGGATTTTGGTAAGTTCCAGTAGGGCAATGTATACAAGATAAATTGCATGTAGCTGATGGTTCTATCCTAACTACTTTAGGAAATTTATATATAAAATTTTTCTCTAACATTTCAATCAACTCACTGTTTTTATTAACATAAAATCATTTTACTCTTTTATGAAGTAGACTATATTTGGGTAAAAATCAAATGTTCTTAGGTTTATATTTTGTATACCTATTACTTCGTCAAGTGCTTGTGTAGCTCCAGAAACATAGTTTAAAGCATTTATCATAACTATGCCACCTTTTGGAATTTTAGGATAAAAACACTCTAAAGCAGCCTTAGTAGGTTCATAAAAATTCATAGTCAGTTGTAGTATTCTTATGACTGATTGTGGGTTTTGTTCAACATAATTTTTTGAAGTTTCTCTAACATCACCTTTTATTAGCTCTATCTTAGGAAGATGGTTTAGCGGTCTATCTAAGTCATATATCTCTATAGCTCTTTTGAGATCCTCATATGAATCAGATAAGTAATCACCCTCTTTTAGATCTATCAAACTATTTTGATCTTTTTGAGATTTACCTATAGAACCCTCAAATGTATCGAACCCTATGATTTTTGTTTGGTAGTTATATGGCTCTAAAGATGCGCAGAGATTCGCATAATTAAATATGCCATCTCCAAAGTAAACCCCGCATTCAACTATATTTCCAAGAACCCCTTTTGTCATCTTAAACATCTCATAATAACATAAGTCTTTAGCGTAATTTTGTCTAGATTTAAATCTTGAGAGAGAGTTTAATTTATCAGAAGTGCTTCCATACGCTTCATTAAAATACTCTGCTACCATATTCTCTTTTTCTTTTTGTCCTACCGTTGATAACTTTGTTCCCTCGTATTGCTTAGTGTTTCTACTCATAATTTTCTCCTACTTTGTGTACTAAAATAATTTTACCTATTTATGCTTAATCTATCTCCAAACACATAATTTTTCTGCGCAACTTTGCCTAGAATATCTTTTAAATACTTAGGATGCATACCATATCCTGGTCTTACACTTCTTATGTTTTGCTCTGTAAAAATTTCACCTTTTTTGATATCCTGGCTTACATAGAGGCTTCTGCTAAATTGTCTGCTTTGTTTTTTCTTACTATTCATACTATAGTCAACTTTTCCTATAAGTTTTTCTACATCTCTTATGTCCTTTACCATATCTCTAAACCCTTGTTTATCCATAGAAAAGTCTGCATCCGCTCCACCTATAGACTTATCAAGTATAAAGTGTTTCTCTATAACTTTAGCGCCAAGTGCTACTGCTGCAATAGGTGCAGTAGCTCCTAGAGTGTGATCTGAAAACCCACTAACTACTCCAAATGTTTGAGCCAAGTTTACTATGGTGGCAAGGTTGGCATCTTCAAGTGGAGCTGGATATGCGCTAGTACATTTTAGTAGTACTATGTCATTATTTCCAACACCTCTACATATATCTACTGCATCTTGTATCTCATCTATTGTAGCTATTCCTGTACTTATGATGATTGGTTTCATCTTGGATGCGCTGTACCTTATGAGTTCATAGTCCGTTATCTCAAACGATGCTATCTTATATGCAGAGGGATTAAACTGTTCTAAAAAATCAACTGCACTTTTGTCAAAAGGGGATGAAAATATATCAATATTTATACTTCTTGCATATTCAAAAAGCTCTTTATGCCATTCCCAAGGTGTATATGCTTCTTTATATAGATCGTAAAGTTTTTTACCATCCCAAAGCGTTCCACCTTTGATTATAAAATCTTCTTTATCTGAATCTAGCGTTATAGTATCAGCTGTATATGTTTGCAGTTTTATACAATCTGCCCCTACATCTTTTGCGGCTTTTATAGTGTCTAGTGCATTTTGCAAACTTCCATTGTGGTTGGCACTAAGTTCTGCAATTATATATGTACCATCTTTGTTTAAATTAAAATTACCTATTTTCATCTTTAGCCTTTTGAATTTTTAAAATATACTTATGGCCATTTATCTCAAAAAAAGCTGGATAGTTTTCATTGTCAACTATTCTTAGAAGATTAAACTGCTCTTTAATTGTTTTACCTATATCTAGTTCACTATCTTGCACATCTCTCTTTTTATAAAAAGTTTCCGCTCCAGTTTGCTCTTTAGGTATCTTAAAAGTATCATAATTATTTAAAAATTCTAAACACATATCTATGGTGTGTTTTGCTTGGCTTTGTCTTAGTTCATCATTTAATTCATATCCATCTAACACTAGATCTTTTTGCATATAGATATCACCATCATCCACACCACTTGAAGCTTCAAACATAGTAAAAGGGATTATGTTCTTATCTTCTAAAACCTGCCAAAACAAAGGTGCCCAACCTTTACCTTTAGGCAAATCACTCGCATGCACAACTATGTTATGTTTGTTTTTTCTCAAGTACTCATCTTTTATGATTTGATGATAACTAAGTATAAAGACTACATCATAGCTCTCAGTCATATCTTGATGATTAAAATATAGCTTTGATGATGAAATATTTTTGTTTAACTCTTTTGCATAAGGGATGAACCATTGGTTTGGTGATGTAAGTATTGCTATTTTCATTGTAAATTTCTTAGCATTTTTGATATATGATTTTGAAATTTAATTTTATCAAATCTGCTCAAAACCAAATAACCCTTACTCTTTAAAAACTTATACATATCTTCTTGATTATCAGCTGTTTTAATAGCAATAAATGCCAACTCCATATAATAAACTTCATTCACTGTTACACTAGGAGTTACTATTGCAAAATCACTTTTAGCCATTAGCTTTGCTACTTTGTTTGAGTTTACTTGTAGGTTTATCCAAGATTTTTTTTTAGTATATTTTTCTAGTAGATCTAGGTGTTGATTTGCTGTTGTTGTTACTAAGTTTACTTTTATATTTTTAATCTTTTTTAGTTCTTTTAGTATCTTTATATTTAAGTTTGCAGTATCAGCCCCACCCATTGCAACAAAAATTTTAAATGTAGAATTTTTAATTTTTAATTTCTTTTTTTGCTTCTTCTTTTCTTTAAAAAACTCATCTCTTAATAGTGTATATTTAGCTCCGCATCTAAGTACGCATCTATTTGGTACTAAGACCTTATATTTTGTTTTATCTGCACTAATGTTATGGTTCAGGAGTATGTCGCAGTAGTGTTTTTCATAGGTATCATCAAAACTTAGTATTTTTAGTTTTGGATTTTGGATTTTTAGTTTTTTCTCAAACTTATAATCAATCCTATAATGGTCTACAACTAACATATCTATATCTAACTTTTTTATTTGCGCATCTAATTCTTTGAGACTATTTGATTTTAATATGACAAGTTTGTATCCATCTTCTAATATTTTATGATTTATATTGCCACTTAAATCTTGTGTGGCAAATATAATATTATGATCTTTTTTAGCATACTTTTTCGCTAAAACCAAATCACGCATAATATGACCAGTCCCTATGGTAGATGATGAATCTGCGCGGAATAAAATCTTCATCATATCTCTTTAGCTTTTTTTAGAGCTTCATACATAAACTCTGCTCTTATCCAATCTTCTAGCGTGTCAATATCTTGTACTAGATGTCTTGGAAGTATTATGGGGATGCTAATATTACTAAAGACTACTTTGTTTGTTGACTTTTTCTCTCTTTTTCTATTTGTCCAATAAAACTGTCCTGCATCTTGATACGCCTCTTCGAGATCTTGGCTTCTTGACATATAGTGCTCTGGGGTAAACATCTCACTTCTACCCTGCGCATCTAACTTAAATGTCCTCTGAATTGGAAATGGCATAGTCGTTGAACTAAAAGCATTTATAGCATCGCTTTTTTTAAGCTTTTCATATCCCTGTAGTAAGTATTTTTTTTGTAAAAATGGAGCTGTTGCATAAATCGTGCATATGTACTCATAGCTCTCACCTCTAGACTCTAAATACTCTACCATATGATTAACTACATCTACAGTGCCTGTAAAATCATCACTAAGCTCAGATGGTCTTAAAAATGGAACTTCAGCTCCATATTCTGCAGCTATTTTTGCTATCTCTTCATCATCGGTTGAGACAATAACTTTTTCAAAAAGCTTTGAATCTAATGCAGTCTCAATACTATAAGCAATTAGTGGCTTAGAAAAGAACTCTTTGATGTTTTTTCTTGGTATTCTTTTACTTCCGCCTCGCGCTGGGATTATTGCTATTGCATTTTTTGCCATCTATCTTAAAACCTCTAGTAGTGTTTTTATCACATAGGATTGTTCTTCATCACTAAGAAGTGGATACATAGGAAGCGAAAAACACTCCCTATAATAGTTATCCATAACTGGAGTATTTTCACTTCCATATCCTAAAGATTTATAATATGGTTGTTTATTTATAGGTATATAATGAAGCTGTATCCCTATGTTTTTTTCTTTAAGAGTGTTAAATAAATCTTCTTTTGTGATACTTAGTTTTGTAAAATCAACTTGCACTACATACAGATGATATGATGATGTTCCATCATAAGTATAGAGTGGTTTTACATTAGTATTTTCAAGTGCTTTATCATAAGCTTTAGCTATCTCATATCTTCTTTGTAAAAAACCTACTTGTTTTTTTAGTTGAGTTAGACCTAGTGCGCACTGAATATCTGTGATGCGGTAGTTAAAGCCTAACTCTCTCATCTCATACTCCCATGGTTTCATATCTGGTGTTTTTACCATCCCATGAGCTCGAAGCATAAGTAGCTTTTCATAGATCTCTTTAGAGTTTGTAGTTATAGCTCCACCTTCTGCTGTTGTGAGGTGTTTTACTGGATGAAAAGAAAAAATTCCACACTCACTATTTGCACAACTTCCAGATTTTATACCATCATATACTGCACCTATAGAGTGAGCATTGTCTTCTAGTATGGATATGTTGTATGTTTGTCTTAGATACGCTAACTTTTTTTGATTTAACATACGACCACTAAAAGAGACTCCATATAGTGCTTTTATGCTTGGATCTTTTTTAAGTACTTCTTCACATAGATCTAAGTCTATATTTCCATCTTCTGCTATATCTACGAAAATAGGTTTTGCACCTACATAAAGTATTGAATTTGATGTAGCTAAAAAAGAGTTAGGCGTAGTAAGTACTTTATCCCTAGATTTAAGTAAGGCTAGTGAGGCTAGATGAAGAGCTGCTGTTCCATTTGCAACTGCTACTACATAGTTTGCTCCACAGTAATCACTCAGCGCATCTTCAAACTCTTTGATTTTTGGTCCTGTTGTTAAAAAGTCTGATTTTAGAGTCTCTACAACTGCATCTATATCATCTTGTTCTATTGATTGTTTAGAATAAGGGATAAAATTCATTTTATGATTTCTCCACCATTTCTAAAAATTGCTCATTTGTAAGCCATTCATTATTATTTAATGAGTTATATTCAAAGCCTGTACCAATATCTTTACCCACTTCGCCTACTGCATTTTTATTATAATCTACTGTGTATGTAAATTGTATAGTTGGTGTTATTACATAGTAGCTATCAAACTCTACAACTCTGTCATCCTCTGTTATCATAACTTCGTGCATCTTCTCGCCAGGTCTTATACCTATAACCTTATGATGTAGATTTGGTGCAAGTGCATATGCCAATTCTGTCATCTTCATAGATGGGATCTTTGGTATAAAAATCTCTCCTCCATGCATTCTCTTAAAGTCATCTAAAACAAAATTCACCCCATCTTCTAAAGTTATAAAAAATCTTGTCATATCTTCATGAGTTATTGGTAGATTTACAGCTCCCTCATCTATTAATTTTTGAAAAAACGGCACTACAGAGCCTCTTGAACCTACTACGTTTCCATATCTTACAACTGAAAATCTTGTTTTTCTTTTTCCTACCATATTATTAGCAGCTACAAAAAGTTTATCGCTAGCAAGCTTAGTGGCACCATAAAGATTTATAGGGCTTGAGGCTTTGTCAGTTGAGAGCGCTATTACTTTTCCTACTTCATTTTTAATAGCCGCCTGTATAACATTTTGAGCACCATCAATATTTGTTTTTATGCACTCCATGGGATTATACTCAGCAACTGGAACATGTTTTAAAGCTGCCGCATGGATAACAAAATCTACATCTTGCATAGCTTCTTCAAGTCTTGCGCTATCTCTTACATCACCTATAAAATATCTCATGCATTTGTCATTAAAAGTTTGTGCCATTTCATACTGTTTTAGTTCATCACGGCTATATATAATAATTTTATTAGGCTTATACTTCGTAAGCAATATTTCTGTATATTTTTTACCAAAACTTCCTGTTCCACCTGTTATAAATATGTTTTTGTTATTGAACATTCATTTTCCTTTACTGAGTAAAACATTACTTACTAGTTTAATGTATAAACTCATTATACATAAAACATTTAGCATTATCCATACCATGGGCAATAAATTTGATATAATTAATCCAAATAAATTTAAGGTTTTTAAAGATGCAAGATATTGAAACAAAAGCTATACAAAACTACCAAGAAAATATGATTTATTTTCAAGATAAGCACCCACAACTTCACAACAAAATACTAGCATTAGATAGCATTTTGAGTGATGGAACATACCCTCAAAAATATGAACTAGAATACAAAGATGATTATTTTGATATAGTTGAATTACAATCAAATCAGAAACTTTACCAGCAAAATTCAATAATTTACTCAGAGGAACTAAGCAAAAAAGTTAATCTCAAAAAAAATATACAATCTTTTAAAACTCAAAGAAAATTGATTTTTGATAAAGATACTTTAGATCTTTATAAAATTCAAAATGCCATATCTCCCTTTATTTCGGTAGCTCATATTATGGAATATCATAATACTCACTGTGATGATTCGATGAGCATGGACAAAATAAATAAATACATTTTTTTTGGAACAGGTCTAGCATTTCACATAGACAATATTGTAAGTAATTTTAGTATCCCAATATCTTTAGTTATAGAAGATGATATAGAGCTTTTTAGGTTATCCATGTTTACCACTAACTACAAAAACATCTTTGAAAAACGTAAAGTTTTTTTTTCAATAGCAGAAAATAAAAATGAGTTTCACGAAACATTTCACAATTTTTTCTTAAGTGCCTTTTTTAAAAACCATTTTATAAAATATTCGCTTTTTTCAGACTTATATCAAGAAAAGATAGATGATATAAGAAGTTTTCTCATCTCAAGACCAGAGGCTACTTACTCAAATGAAAAAATGTTAGAAAAAAATAATAAAGTTTTAAAAAAAATCAAAGATAATTATAAATTTTTAAATTTAGAAAAAAAAGACTCTGAACAATATTTCAAAGATAAGCCATGGTTAATTATTGCAGCTGGTCCATCACTTCAAAGCAACTTAGAGTGGTTAAAAGAAAATCATAATAAATATATTATTATAACCTTGTTTGTGACTTTAAAAATACTTAAAAAAGCCAATATTGTTCCAGATATAGCTGTTCATATTGACGAAGGTCCTTTGGAATCAAATAATATATTTAAGGATATAGGTAACCTAGATTTTTTAAAAGATACACTTTTAATTTATAGCGCATCCATTTCACAAATACACTTTGATAAGTTTGATAAAAAAAATATTTTCTTACATGAAGATAGGACAAAATATAAATTAGGAAAAAGCACACTACCCGTAACAAGTGTAGGTGAAACAATCTACTCGATTGCTTTAATCTTCAACGCTTCTTCTATTTATCTTTTAGGCTTAGATTTTGCACTTGGTGATGATGATCAAACTCATTCAGACGAACATATAACATCAGCAAAAGTAATTACACAAGAAAATGATGATTTTCAACTAAGAAGCAATATTTTGTATGTCAAAGGAAATCAAAAAAACAGAGTAAAATCTATACCTATATTTACACTCTCTATTCCAGTAGTAAACTCTAAAACAAGGGAATATAAGTCTTCAGAGCAAAATGTTTATAATTTATCTCAAAATGGTGCCTATTTTGAAGATACTATCCCACTTAATATTTCTGACATAAAAGAAAAAAATATTTTAGATAAAACTATAATTCAAAATGAGATTAGAAAAATATTTAATTTTTATTCAACAAGTGAACTTAATAATTTAGAAATGGATGAGATTAAATTTAAAATAGAACAAATTTCTGATTTAAAAATATTGCTAGAAAAGTTCAAAACATCCCCTGTTTCTAATGGTGATATTTTTTTAATATCATATGAAAATTTAGTTACTGCTGTTTTTAAGCACAGTTATCAATATGAATTATGGGAAATACTAACTATTTATTTTTTAAGAATAAGCTCATTTGTAGATGATTTAGTATGTACAGTTGAACTTAAGAACAAAAAAAAGCACGTTAAGAAGTTAAAACAATTTTTGGTCACTCAGATAGAAAAGATAATCTTAACTTATGAAGAAAATTTGAAAGTACTTGAAGCTACTGAAGTAGCTTAAGTACATTTTGCTGAACAGCATTAGCTTGACTCATAGCGTATGAGCCTGACTGAGCTAAGATATTGAATTTTGAAAAAGTAGCACTCTCTGCCGCAAAGTCAACATCACGAATCTGAGATTCTGCTGCTTGAACATTTACTTGTGTAACACTAATGTTGCGTATTGTAGATTCAAGTTGATTTTGTACAGAACCTATATCTGAACGAGTATTTCCTAAATCTTTAAGAGCATAATCCGTGATTATAATCGCTTTCTCTGCACTCTCACGTGTTGTAACATCAACTGTTGATAGATTGTTAGTAAGTCCTGCTGTAGCTACAGCAGCTCCAAAAGCAGCACTACCAGCACCATCTGTTAAACCTATAGCTGATACAGTAGTTGGAGAATCTAAGCGGATGCCATACTGAGGTGCAGCTGCACTAGAATCAGCATCTTCATATATACTAGCTCTAATATCTGCACCTTGAATTTGAGCTGCTGCATTAAATGCATCAACGGTAGCTTGAGCTATCTCATAAGCCTTATGTGACCCTGTAGTAAAAGAAGCAGTTGATGTAACAGCTGATGTAGTTCCGTCTACACCAATAACTGACGCTGATAAAGTTGTAGTAAATGCTGCTTGCGTAGCTGTTGTATCTATAAATCCAGCAGTACTCTCTGCTAAAGCAAAATTGGCTACATTATGTGTTTGTGCATTATCAATTGATATCTTTACAGTCTCTCCTGAATAAGCTCCAATATGAAATGATTTATTCTGAAATGCACCATTTAGTAATGTTTGACCATTAAACGATGTAGTTGAAGCAATGTTTTGTGCCTCTTCCATTAATCTATCTATATCCGACTGAATTTTTTGACGAGAATCAAGCGTTTGACCATCTGATGCTGCTTGGATTGATTTCGTTCTTATGGTATCTACAATTTTTGTGTATTCATCAAATGCGCCATCTGCTGTTTGTGTCACCCCAATAGCATCGTTAGCATTCATAATAGCCTGGCCCAAACCTTGTGCTTGTTGACGAAGTGAATCAGCAATAGCCATTCCCGAAGCATCATCTGCCGCTTTGTTAATTCTTAGTCCTGATGATAAAGCATTTAAACTTTTATCTAGTCCCAAGTTAGTCATGCTTGCATTTCTATGTGCATTCATTGCACTGATGTTTGTGTTTATTCTAAATCCCATCACAAATCCTTTTTTAGGTTATTTGTATGGTTTGAGCAATATGTGTTCCAAAATTTATAAGAAGAAGATTTTAAAAAAAAGAGTAACTCACTCCCAAGAAAGACTTGAGAGTGAATTTTTATAAAGAAGCTAGAGATTAAGTTACTATTGTAACTGTCTCATCACGTTTTCTAAAGAAACGTGAGCGTAGCTAAAGCTACTTACTCAAGACTACTGAAGTAGTCTCATCACGTTTTGTTGAACAGCGTTAGCTTGACTCATAGCATATGAACCTGACTGAGCTAAAATATTGAATTTTGCAAAGTTTGCACTCTCTG
>Ga0265293_10006522_pt1 | contig 18608 bp, 21 predicted proteins | sample Munlanlewell138R_FD_192505 | JGI IMG/M metagenome (GOLD analysis project Ga0265293, IMG submission 192505) | Leachate microbial communities from a municipal landfill in Southern Ontario, Canada - Leachate well 138R | ecosystem: Engineered > Solid waste > Landfill > Unclassified | place: Canada... | reverse complement strand
CATTAATAAAACTAAAAAAGTAAAAAAACTAGAAAAGAAAATGCGTAGGTTGCAACGTAAAGTATCAAACAAATACGAGAAAAACAAGGAAGGGAGAAGTTACGTAAAAACAGGCAACATTCTAAAAACGGGAATTTAAGCCTCTGGAGTGTTACATCAAACGATATTAGGCTAGCCGAGGTCGGACACGTTGAATGAGGAAGCAAACATAAACTTTTTCAATGTTTTTACAGAGTTTTATAAGTTTTGCGTAACGGTTATAGCATAATGTATGCACAAATATTTTTAGGTATAGTAATTATTGTTAAGGGTATTCTTCATTGGTTTAGTACAAGTATTGTTATTAGTAATAAGGTGAAACAAATTATAAGTGAACATCAGTTAAAGAAGTTTCAAAAGGGAGTGGCTTTGCCTCATTTTCTACTTGGCATACTTTTTATCGCTATGGGTATTGTAGAGAGAATGAAAATTCTTGAAACACCTATATTTATAGCAATATATATTATATTAGGTGCTATTCCTATAGGTATGACTTTAATTAATAATAAAAAGTATTCTGGTTACTATTTGTTATAATAGTATCGAATATTAGAAATTTTTTTATAAATGCATTTATTACATCGGCTTAGTAGAGTGATGTTTCATAATCTTTATATTTTATGCAATAGTTATGATTAATATAAAAATTAAGGGTTCGACGTCCGTGGTCGAGCTCCGAGCATGGGTAATAGTTCACTGCTTAACAATGCATCTTCACAAGGTACAGGAGCGAAGGCATCTGACCTTAGTCCATAAACAGTAGTGAGTGGGTCAGGAACCGCACCAGTTCGCCGATATGCTTATAAGCTATTTCAAACTTGAATAAATAAAACTAAAAGAGGAATTGGTTTATGATTACTATTTATGATTGGTTTGGCTATGAATTGCCGCTAAAGGAACGTTATCGTTTGATAAAAGAAGCCGGATTTGATGGAGTTTTATTATGGTGGAGTGAATATTTGGATCGTAAAGATTACCGCAAAGGACCACAACTAGTGCGGGAAGCGGATCTTTTTATAGAAAATATCCACACGCCATTCCAAATTCAAAATAACCTCTGGCTTGACAATCTAGACGGCGAAGCCTCAATTGATTGCTATTTGCAATGTGTTGCGGATTGTGCAGAATTTGAAATTCCGACAATGGTGGTACACCTGCCTGATGAAGACAATTTATGCAACGCATTAGGACTGGATAGAATCAAGAGAATTGCTGAAAAAGCTGAACAACTTTGTGTTAATGTTACGTTAGAGAACTTATGGAATCTTGCCAATTTGTCATATGTAATGGAAAAAGTAGATTCTCTGCATATAGGATTTTGTTATGACTGTGCACACCACTACCGTTACTATCCTGACAATGATTTGTTATCCATGTACGGTTCCCGGTTGATGGCATTACATCTACATGATAATTGCGGAGGTGCCACTCATAGGTTACCTTTTGATGGAACTATTGATTGGTCTATAACCATGAAAAAAATATCGGAAACAAATTATTCAGGCGCAACTGCATCAGAGGAATTTTTACATGAAGCGTTTGAACGAGCAAAAAGACTGGAAGCGCTAAAACATTAATGGTTCACTGTCCGTGGTGAGCTCTGAACAAGATGTCGGTTTACTTCAGCTAACCATTGTGAGTGCAAAACGTTGGGTGACATAGGCTGCAGAAGACGCCCATCCATGGGAGGAATAGCTCTGGACTAAATATTTGTTTATTTGGCATTTTTGGTGTAAAATATAGTTAAAGAATATGTTTGGAGATTTGCCATGCCGATAATTTCAGAGTTTTTTGGAATTAGAGTACAAATGTATTGGGAAGATCATATGCCACCGCATTTTATGCAGAATATTGCGGTAATAAGGTAATGATTGATATACAGAAGGGTACAGTTATAAAAGGTGTATTTCCTTTTAAACAACTTAAGCTTATTTTGGCTTGGTGTGAGATTCATAGAGATGAGCTGATGAAAAACTGGGAATTGGGTATGAATAATGATAATTTTAAGAAAATTGGACCTTTGAGATAAGGAGTGATTTTATGTTTTATAAGGTGTTACAAGTTTATCCTACCGATAATTATAAAGTTTATTTATACTTCTCTGATGGAAAAGTTAAGCTGTATGATGCTTCATCTCTTGTTGAAAAGGGCGTTTTTCGAAAGTTAAAAGAGAAAGATATTTTTGCAAGTACATGTACTGTATTAAATGATACATTGGCTTGGGATTTAATGGGAAAACATGATCCAGCAGATTGCTTGGATTTAGATCCTCACGTTCTTTATGAAAACTGCCCAGAGGTAAAAGAACCAAATATCCACATAGTAGGTTAAAGGAGCTGCCGTCCATGGCAGCTTTTGGCTACGCAGGGCTGCCTACGTCACCTAACAATGCATCTTCACAAGGGCTTCGTCCGGTATTAATCAGTTGCTAAGGTCTACATCCACACCAGTTCAACCGGCAGGCTTGCCTTGAGGTTCCTGATGCGGATCACTGGCGTTGGAGATGCGTAACGTTAGATGACATAGGCTGCAGAAGACCGCACGTCCTGTGCTGATTACTTTTGTAGAATGTCTCTGGAGAAAAAGGAGAGAATTTTTTTGAGTTATACTGTAAGAGAAACCTTGAAAGGAATTGATTTGGTATTTGAAACCGAGGATGGCGTTTTTTCGCCTCATAATGTTGATAAAGGTACTCTTGCAATGCTTTCAGTAGTTGATTTTAAAGCTAGTGATAAGGTGCTAGATTTAGGTTGTGGCTTTGGGGTAGTGGGAATACTGGCTGCAAAGTTTGTTGGTATAGATAACGTTGTTCTGATTGACAAAGATGAATTAGCAATCCGATTATCAAAAAAAAATATAATATTGAACGGTTTAGAGGGAACTAAAGTGCTTCAAAGTGATGGGCTTAAAGATTTAAAGGAGAAAGATTTTACCTTGATTTTATCTAATCCACCATATCATACAGATTTTTCGGTAGCAAAAGAGTTTATTGAGAAAGGATTCAACCGCTTAAGTATTGGTGGAAAAATGGTTATGGTTACTAAAAGGGATTTATGGTATCGAAATAAACTTATATCTATTTTTGGTGGAGTAAGAGTTAGTGAGATAGATGGTTATTTTGTGCTTATGTCTATAAAAAGGGAAAGTACATATGCAAAAAAGAAGAAATCAAAAATGTAGTATATAAGGAGCCACCGTCCGTGGCGGTTTCTGAGTTATGTGGCAGCCTACAACATATAACAATGCTTCTCCATTTCAGGGCTGACAGGTAGAAAGGATCTGTAGAGTTAAGGCTCTGTAGAGTGGACAAGAGGTATTCCTACCCACATCCGAGCTACTAAGTCGAGGTGTCACTAAGTGGCTCGGACATCGGAGAAGCAGGACGATACACGGACATCACTCTCTCTTTCCGCCTATCGTGTGGTGGATAGTGAAGGCAGAGCTTTGGAGTTTTATTGGTTGTTATAGTTAGATATCGTGTAATAGAATCTAAGAAAGAGGGGGATTTATGTGAACTTAAAAAGAATCATTTTGTATATTTTAGTGATAATTTCTATTTTTAGCTTTTCGTTTTTTGCAGGTGTGAAAATTACTAATCATAAACGAGATACTGAAAACAGGTTGAAATTCCTAAATCATATTTATTTTGAATTGGATCGAACGATTTATCTGTTATCATCCGTTGAAGACTGGGGTCATCGTATTGAAATAACGGATTCAGCTATCAATCCTTATCAACAATTATTGGCACATCTAAATTCAATGATAGTTATGTCTGAACAAGGCCTGTTATATATGAGGAATGAACAAAACAGTTCGTGTCTGAAAGACTTTTCTGATTCATTAACTATTGTGAAACATGCCATTGGTTCAGGTGTATCTCTAAATAATCAAGATATTTGTAATAATTTTTTAGATGATGGAGTTCTATCCGAATCTGAGATATTGTTCTTAGGTTTGTTTAAAGAAGATTTGGAGAACATAAAATATGATTTATACAGTAAAGAAATCAATCAAGAAAATAAGAATTTAACTTTTCGAGATTTGTGTAATATATTAAAAAAATTTACTGATAAATATAAAATCATCAATCTTCATAGTTTAGGGTTAGAAAATTGATTGTTGCATTTTAACTTAAAAAGTATAAAAAAGACTGAATAGTTTAAGTTGACATTTTTTATAGTTTATGAATTAGTGTAGTGATGGAGATAATTAAGGGAGGTTTATTGACATGCAACAGAGAATTATAAGATCCTTCATTGCCTTATTATTTATGTTATTCATTTTACTTGGATGTACTGATGGTGCTAGCGAAAAGAAATATTCTACTGAAATGGACGATTTGAAAAAGGAAATTGATGTATTGAAGGAAAGCATACGCAAGAATGAGCAGATTCAAAAGGATATAGACAATTTAAAAGAGGAAATAGAGCAGCTGAAATCTAAGAGGGATGAGACAATAGAGGCATCAGTACATAGCTGTAGTATCAATGCAGAAGATCTAGAAGTAACAATAGACTTTAAAAAAGAGAATAACTTAAACAGAGAAATTAGCTTTATAGTACTGAGCGGAAATGTAAAAAATCAGAGTATTTCTAGTAACCATGTGGTAATCAGATATGATGAAGTTATTATTCCGGGTAAGGGTACTGTCGGAACTGATGATGTACCTGAAAATGTCAAACGGTACCGCATTGTATTTCCTTCGAGAACCGATTATGTATTCTTCATTATTGCATTTGATAAGAATACTGGAAGCACATGGACTTATGAAATAAATAGTAGCATGCAAGGCGACATATAAACATACTTTTCAAATGGTAGGCAAATTAATAATTGTTTATATACTGTGATAGGAGTTATCTAGGATCAGTGGACATCGCAGATGTATGACGATAGGCGGCATATAGTGTGATGCCGCGCCGTTCATGGCGCAGATTGCCCCAGAATTTACCTTTTAGTTAATTTTTATTGAAAACTGTGGTAGAATAAATATAGTCTACAACCGTTCATTAATGAAAAACTTAAAGAGCTTGTTAAATTAGGGAAGCTAACAGCAGTAGAGAAAGAAAAAACACCAACCTAGTATAGCATGTATGTAAAAGAGCTAGATAAAGAGCTGACCGCATGTTCAGACTGAAATAATAAAATAAGACTGTGCTGTCCTTGTTTTGGTTAACCCACTTGCAGAAGATGCTGCTTTAATACCAAATAATTAAGGAAATTATTGGCGCTACAAAACCCCAAACCATTACAGTAAACCCAAATAATGAAGTAGTTAATACGATTTATTATGTATCTAACGGAGGACAAGAGGATAAAGTAATATATGGTAAAAATCCAATTTTAAATGGCGGTGTTATTACCTTGCCACGATTATTTTTGAATTACTATATTACTCTTGACGTGTTTATTGTATTTGTTTTGGTAGTATTCTTTCTAATATTCAGAAAGAAAGAAAAGGTTAAACGTGATTTTTATTTGATTTTGCTTTTAGTAATACCTATTTATTCTCTATTTCATATTTTATATAAAAAGAAACATTCAAAATTTAGTCACTAACTATTATGAGCATAAACAGTAGTTGTTTTACGTCACAATGTTTATAAATTATGAATAGCAAGAAAGTGAGCAGGTCTTTGAGACGCCGATGATGCAATCGTCATGTTGTCTTTGTAAGTCAATAATACTATTGAGTCGCACAGCTTTTTTAATAGTGTTAACCTGATGGCATCAATATTACAGAACAAATGTTTATTTTGTTATTGAATTAAGTCATGGCTATGGTATATAATGGATATGTGATTTTGTTTCAGGGTTGAGATGGATTATTTGTCTTTGAGGGCTCCTTTCAATGTAGCTCCCGCACATGAGGGTGGCGACGTTATAGTTGCTGCAGGGAATCTACACTGAAGGGAGGTGGTTGATATGGGTAATGACTTATACTCAAAGATTGGCTACATTGTGGTCTTGTGTATGAAGTACATATTCATACCGATTGGAGTAGGAGTGTCAATAGCTGTTATTGCACACAAACTACTTCAACCACAGCCTGTTAGGCAGAAAAAAAGACGGTCAAAGTAACCGCCTTTTAATAATTAAATCCTATTCAACCTGACAGCAACAAGCGTCGCCATCCTTAATAATATTATAACACATCTTTGTTTAAAGTAAACGGTGAATTTGAAAATTATGGATTAAGTTGAGGGGAGGTGAGTTGAGGGATATTTTCCCCGGAGTACTTACTCTAGATTTTAAAAATGAATTTGTTGGGGGGAAAGTACTTATGAAGATAGTTGTATTTGCAGACTCGCACTCAGATATAGATACTATGAGTATTGTCATAGAGGTAGAAAATCCAGATATGATAATCCACTTAGGTGATCATGTGACTGATGGAACTGAGTTACAGAAAATGTATGCCACAATACCAATGGAGTTGGTAAAAGGGAAAACTGACAGAACCGATGAATACTTTTCTGAAAAAATACTATTACTAAATGATAAATCTATTTTTATTACTCATGGGGATATGTATGATGTGGAACAAGGAATTTCTGATTTAGTTGATAGGGGAATGAGTGATGATGCAGACATTATACTATTCGGACATACTCACAAGCCATATTTACAAAATAATGAAGGAATTTGGATAATGAATCCAGGTCGTATAGGTAGAAGATCAAGTAAAGTAATAAATGCTACATATGGAATATTGCTTATAGATAATGATTCAGTAATTTGTGAGATAGTTGAATTCGATTCAATATAAAATTTATTTATACCACAGATACTATTAGTTGGAGAGGTAGGTTCACCGTGTGGCTGGATGCGGGTTGTACGATCGACTAACAACGCATTTGCATAAAGTTGTACTTGGGTATAATCCTAGGGTGTTGCCCACCACATCCCTTCGCTGGGAGCAAAGCTCTACCAATAGTTTATCTCTGGGGTCCGATCAGGGACGTCGCAAATGCTAGGACGATAGGACCGGACATCACTCGATCTGTCCGCCTATCGTGTCGCGGGTTGCACCCGCTGATAGGCTAGCTCGCGCTTGGGGCGCTTGCTGACATCGCCTATTAGCTTGTTTACAAAACCCTTTTGCCAATAGACTCAAGGGCTTCGTAAACCCGCGCCACGTTATATAAAATCGCATGCAAATGCCGCCGCGTCCTGCGGCGAAGGATAAAGTCTGGTAGTGAATAGTTAATCACATTTTTTGGAGGTATTATAATGGGAGATAATAGGTATTTATCGGTTAGCGGTATAGTTTTAAAAGACAATAAGGTTTTACTTGTACGTCAATCATATGGTTCTGCAAAGGGATTGCTAATTATTCCAGGAGGCTATTTACAAGAAAATGAAATGCCTGATGATGCTCTGGAGAGAGAGATTTTTGAAGAAACTGGTATTGTTGCAAAGACTCGTTCCATGGTTGCCATCCGTTTTTCACTTAAAGATTGGTGGACTATTTTTATAGCCGATTATATTTCTGGAGAACCAGTTTCAGATAAAAATGAAAATAATGAGGCATTTTTTCTTGATATAGGAGATGCGTTAAGCCGTCCTGACTTAACATATACAACAAAAGAAATTCTTTCGCATTATGGTAACAACCAGCTAATGCATAAAACTAGTTTTTGCCCAGCAGGTATAGATTCTAAAGACTATATGTTATTTATGTGACAATGTATATAATTATGTATTTAAAGCTCACTACAAATAAATATTGTAGTGATATGTTTAAGGAGCCAACGTCCTGTCAGCCTCTGAACAAGGGGCACGCGTGACTTTACATAACGCAAGATTGCAGTATAGGTGCAGGTAGCAAGAGCAAGGAGTACGACAGTACCACATTTTCACACTGGGTGACGAGCACGCCAATGGAGAAATGCTTTGCGGATCCGGTTCGAAGATGTCGGCAATCCAAAACGTTATACGACACTTGAGGGGAAGGAAGTGCAGGTCGGAAGTATTGTTTAAAAGACGACATAAGTAAGGAGAGAATGAAATGGAGAAGAAAAATTGTCTTGTATGTAGCCGGATTAATATGATAAAATATGGATGTAATCCATACTTTGTTGCTGAACTTGAAACAGGTTATGTAGTTATTGCAGATTATCAATATTACCATGGTTATACAATATTTTTATGTAAGCAAGATGTAAGGGAATTGCATGAATTAGAGAGTGAATTTAAGATAAAATTTTTGGAAGAGATGAGTATTATTTCTGAGGCAGTTTACCACGGTTTTAAACCTATAAAGTTGAATATTGAATTATTGGGGAATTCAGATCCTCATGTACATTGGCATATTGTGCCAAGGTATGGTACTGATCCTTTCCCTCATGGACCAGCATGGTTAACGGATGATAAGTTATTATGTTCGGAAGATGCAAAGCCCTCAAGTAATGAAATGGAAGATTTAAAGGCAAGGCTATTGGTGGAATTGCAGAAATTAGGTAATCATGTTAAGCGTTCATATGTAGATGAGGATTAAGTATAAAGGATTTTGGTTTGTACTAATCATTATAGTGAGTGATTCAAGAATCGTATAACACGGCAATTCCCGACATGTCCTTAAGAGATCAGACTTTCAGTTGTTTAATTAGATTATTATTAACGCTTAGATTTAATGCGATTATGTGTACGTCGGGAATTGTGAAGCCGATAGGGCAGACATCGCTCGCGGCACTCACTCTGTCCGCTCTATCGTGGCGCGGGCTTTACGCCCGCTGATAGGCTCGCTCGCGCTTAGGCGCTCGCGAAATCGCCTATCAGCAGCCTTTACGTACATGCCTTCACCGGGTGCAAGCACCAGCGGTTCAGTCACGACGCAAAGCCCGCGCCACGTTCTACGACATATCCCGTAAGACGCGCCATCCGTGACGCGATCAGTGAAAGCTAGGCTTTGTAAGATTATTGTTTTACAGTAATTTTTATTGTTAATTAAAGATTATTTATATTCAAATAGGGGGAGAGCATGGATTTTATTAAATTGTTGAATATAGCTAAAAGCAAAGTAAACGAGAGAAGACTATCAAGAATAGCTACTGCTGGTACAGTCGCAGCGGTTTTGCTAACTGACAAGGGAAATATTTATACAGGTGTTTGTATTGATACGCCTGCCGGTATGGGGTTTTGTGCAGAAAATTCGGCTGTTGCTGCTATGATTACAGCCGGCGAATCATGTATCGTTAAATGTGTAGCAACAGGAGTGGATGATATAGGAGCATGTGCGCCTTGCGGAAGATGTAGGGAGTTTATTAATGCAATTCATGATGAGAATTATAAATGTGAAGTTATGTTAGAGGATGGGTCTGTAACAACTATTGGGCAATTATTGCCATACAGATTATAAGGGAAATTAGTAAAAGAAAATTATGGAGTAATAAGTTAGAGAGCTATGTGAGATTTAAGGTCGCACCGTCCGTGGTGCTCTTGCTTCGTGGGGCGGAATACGACGTAGAACAAAGCGTCTGCACAAGGGCATGAAGTAGGGCGTTGGAGAGCGAACATGAAGCCGATCCGCACCACATCCCCCTAGCTAAGTCGAGATATCACTAAGCTGTGGGGACGTTGCAGACGCGACACGTTATATGAAATCTGGGGCACATTTGATTTGAATATTTTATCCCGCCGTCCATGGCGGGTAATAAAAGCATTTGTATACCCAATATACAGAAATGGATGGTGATTTTATGGTTTTTAACGGAGAATACTATTTTGATTACAAAGGATTTTATTGTCTGCTGGATAATGATGATATTAATGAGGTATTTGAAAATCTTAAAATTCCATCTGAAAAACGAGTGATATATTTTGGCAGTTTACCTGGTAAACAGGAGATCGAAGCTGAAATTCAAGCTTTTTTGAAAAAAAAATTTCTGAGTGATAAAGAAGGCTTTATGGATAAGTATTATTCCAGAGAATATTATGAAAAAGAGGCCCAATACTTTTTCTCATTTTATTTACAAGGATATGCAGGTTCAATAAGAAAAGCATGTGAGGGAGAATATTTTAATCAAGAGAGAAAAGAAAAAGTTAAATTATCTGATACATATAGTGAGTTATTTAAGTTAACTACTGATGGTTGTTATATTATATCGATATTAAATGTTTATAATTATTTATTTTTCAAAAATATCAAAGTTAATGGTCATATTTATTTTTCAAAAAATGATATTTACAGAATAAATGGTTCTCTATCAAATTTCTATCTCGAACTTAAGAATGGAATATTTATTAATTTTAATCAAGAATATGTTAATATATTTTTATATTCAGATACAAATGAAGGAAATGAAGAAAAATTATATGCTGAGGAAATGGAATAAGAACAGCATTTCTGCGCCATACGTGGCTTGGAAAAGGTATGTGCCCCAGACTTCACATAACAATGCATCTAGCGCAAGGGTGCGGATGAGCATAAGCACGAAGCAAGACTCCGTAGCACGAGCATAAAGTATGCCGCACCACACCGCTTCACCGGGCGCAAGCACCGCCTACGGAGAAGGCACTGAGCATCCGGTTCAGACGGCGTCGTAGATGCGAGGCCCGTTACATGACAGACTGGGTATTATCCGCGACATCGTGTCGCGGGTTTAAGAAGGGCTCTGAAGTGTTTGATTTACAAAAGAAACAAATGTTCTCAAGAATATTGTAAATATTTTTTTGATGGTATATAATGGACGAGTGATAAACAATCAGGTTTGAGGTGGGTGATTTGTCTTTGAAGGCTCCTTTCTTTGGGTTCCCACACATAAGGATGGCGACGTTATAGTTGCTGCGGGGAATCAACAAAGGAAGGAGGTGGTTGATATGGGAGATGGTTTCTACACATACATCGGTATTGCTGTTGTATGGTGTGTGAAATACATATTCATACCGTTTGGAGTGGCTGTTTCTGCAAAGGTTGTTGCAGGTAAGTTACTTCAACCACAGCCTAAAGGACAAAGAAAAAAACGGTCTTAAAAAACCGTTTGAATTCAATACACACTTTTTAACCTGACAGCAACAAGCGTCGCTGTCCTTACTTAAATTATAGCACAAATAGAATAGATGTAAACTACAAATTTGCTAAAGATTGAGAAAGAGTATCAGAGTGCACTTTTTGTTAGAGGAGCAAACGTCCGTGTCTGCTTCTGGCTACGAGGAACCCAATCCATCATGTAACAACGCCTTCACACAAGGGCTCACGGGTAAATTCATGAAGTAAGGCTCAGTAGATTGGGCATGAAGAAGCGTGTACCACATTCCTTCACCGGGTGCGAACACCGACTGCGAAGAAGGGCTCAGCGGGTCGGGTTCAGGAACGTCGTGAAGCCAAACCGTTAGGCAACAGACCTGAAGCAACTACGTGTTTTCACAAACTATTTTAGACAAGCTTTTATAGAAAAAGTAATAATCAGGTCTGTTAGGTAAAGGAGGAGATTTGATGAGTACAGATTTTGTTGAAGCTTTAGAGCAGCATGATATTGAAAGTATCAAAAGAATTCCCAAAGGTGATCTTCATAATCATGCACCAAGAGGTGCAAATGTACGCTTTATTGAAAAGTGGGCTGGGGTTCAAATTCCGCGTTTAAATCATAAATTTATAGACCTTGATGATATGCAAGCATGGTATAAAAATAATATTAGATGCCATTGTCAAGGAACAGAAGGTTATGAAATACGAATCAAAGATGCTGATGGCGGAGTAAAAGTAACAATCAATACTGACGATATTTTAATCTTTGATGTGAGTATATCTCAAATGTTTTTGGATTTATATAAAGCTAATGTCTTTAGCGCTTCTGAGCTAAATGAAATTGGGAAAAATGGACTTTGCAGTTGAGATAGAGGTGTTTTTTTATAATTATGTGTTTCAAATTATGCTTTGGTTTGCGGGAGAGGAGCCGTCGCCTAACAAAGTATTTGCGTAAAGGTACACTAGGGTACAAGCTTAGGGCAATGTGTACCACATCCCTTAACCGGGAGCAAAGCTCCACTATAGGGTCTATCTTTCGGGTCGGTTCAGGGACGTCGCAAATACGGGACGTTCTGTGAAATACCACGCAAAATGCGCCACATCGTGTGGCGGTTGATAGCAGGTAGGACTTTGTAAGCACATATAAATTTAGAGTTTCTTTCATGGAGGATAGAAATTGAGAGTTATTTTGGGAGCAGGCAAAACAAAATATAATGGATGGATAGCAACACAAGAAAGTGAACTGAATTTACTTTCTTATGAAGATTGGAAGGAATTATTCGAGATAGAGAGTGTAGATGCCTTTCTGGCAGAGCATGTATGGGAGCACTTGACATGCGAAGAAGGGATTATAGCTGCAAAAAACTGTTTCAATTATTTAAAATTTGGTGGCTACATACGGTGTGCTGTACCTGATAAAAATTTTAGAAATCAGTGGTATCAAAATATGGTACAAGTAGGTGGCCCAGGACCAATTGACCATCCAGCTGCTACACATAAAATTGTTTATGATTATAAAACATTAATAAAAGTCTTTGAAAGTGCAGGGTTTGAGGTCTCATTACTTGAGTATTGTGATGAAAATGGGGATTTCCATTATACATATTGGAATGATGCAGACGGTAAGATAGGAAGATCTTACAGGTTTGATACTAGAAATTCTATTAAGAAACTTGGAATGGTTTCATTAATAATTGATGCCAAAAAGCCAGTTATTGTAAAGAATAATATGTAGTAACAAGGGGTTGCTAAGGCCGCCACATACGTGTGGCTCTTGCTCCGTTAGGAAGCCTATTGCTATGGTAAGAAAAATTGCACCGGCATTTAACATGTGTGTTGCAAAACAATGCCTGAGGCTGAGGATGATGTGCTAAAATAGGATATGGAATTAATTAAATAGAGCTGAGTTTAGAAGAGCTACCGCGTTAGTGGTTAAGTTCAACAATGGCTTCACACAGGGGCTCGATGGAACAAGCATGAAGTAGGGCATTGATGTATGGACATAAAGAAGGGCTCGACACATTCCTTCAGCGTGTGCGAGCACCGACAAGGAGAAGGGTTTTGTGGTTTCGGTTTAGGAAGGTCATAAACCCACGACACCGATATGCACATAACAAAGCAGTCAGCGCAAGGGTCGCCGCATCCTGCGGTGGATTTAGAGGCAAACATAGGAGGTAGAACTAGATTTCAAAGATGCTCTTATATATAAAACGGCTATTTTGACCCCATCAGAATTTGTAGAATCATATTAGTAATTTCAGTGTTTGGAGGTGGGACTTTGTGAATAGATTAAGATTTCTTGCAATAATCATATTTGTTATTTCTACCCCTTTTATACTAAAAGCCTTAGAACTTTTTAATAGGTTTTATGTCGAAGTAAGAAATGGGGATGGAATTGGTCTGTACTTTTTAGGTTTTGAAATCAACGATAAACTTTCTTATGGAGTAATACCATTTTATTTCTGGAGTTTCTTAGCAATCGGGATAGTATTAATAATACTATCGATTATTTTGTTTGTTAGGGCAAAAAGCAGTAAAGAGTTTTGATGCTATGGTATAGATATGATAATCTTGATGGGAAAAATCGTTGGACGGTTGAAAAATGAATTATGATTAAGTTCAGGAGGTAACGTGAAGAATTTAGTTTTAATAAGGATGCCTACATCGGGCAAAAGTACAGTAAAAGACGAGAGTGAAACTGTAATTATGAATTTATATGTATAAAGGAGATGGTTCTCATGGCAGAAATTATAAATGTGTATAGGCAGACTATCCCAGCAATGAGGTTTATCGGTAAGAAGTATACTGATGATGATCGTATTAAAGGTAGTTTTAGTGCTAAATGGGATGAATGGTTCAAAAATGATTGGTTTACTACTATTGAAAAATGCATAAGTATAAAAATTAAAGAGGTTTATCAGGATGGAGATGCTTATATAGGTTTGATGCGTTGGAAGAAAGGAGAACCATTCGAGTACTGGATTGGAATATTTATGCCTGAAAGCGCTCAGGTACCAGACGAATTCGAATATATTGATTTTCCTAAAAGTGAATTAGGCGTTTGCTGGGTTTGCGGGAAAAATGGTGATGTTTATTGTAAAGAGGATAAATGCGCAGAGAAACTTGGTGAAAAAGGTTACAAATTCATTCCAGATGAAAAAGGTGCTTATTGGTTTTTTGAACGCTATTGTTGCCCTCGATTTACAACTCCTGATGAGCAAGGGAATATCATACTTGATATTTGCCATTACATAGAATGATGTTCAGAATTTTGACGGGGAGTTATGGTAATATATTCAGAATCTATGATAATGCAATGTGTTGAAGTATGTCTAAAAAATCCGATAAAAAAGTTGATTATCTTAAAGGGATTTGGTGTTTTTACATAGAATTAAATAGTAATAATTACATAAAGGTAAGATGTAAAATCAAGTAGTCGAGCTAGAGCTTTATGTGAAACACCCCAGTTCGGGTTCATCTTTGTAGAATGATTGATGAGGTGATTTTATGCAGACAAAGTTACAGAAGAGTGGTTTTGACTATTTATTGAAGGTTTTTATTCAGGTTATTATTGGAGCTATTCTATTCTTAGTCGCATCAGGGACATTGACAAATCTTCGAGGATGGATTTATTTTATAGTTTATTCAATTTCGACTACTCTCGGTGTGATTTATTTATCAATACATAATCCTGAGGTCTTAAATGAAAGGGTAAAGGGAAGAAATAATACTGAACCATGGGATAAAATATTGCTTAAACTTTATATTTTATTTGCGTTTTTTATAGTATACATTATCGCCGGTATCGATATAAGGTTTGGCTGGTCTCATATACCAATCTTTTATATGTATCCTGCTTTAGCTGTCGAAATTCTGTCTTCTATTCTTGGGATATGACCCGTTCTGATATTGGGGGTAGTAATAATGAAAAAAGTAAAATTATCATTATAGATAGGCTATATTTCGATAAAGGATAGGAGGACAAAGAATGACTAAAATGGTTGTGACCGACTTAGATGATACTCTTCTTAGGACCAATAAATCAATTTCTAAGTACACCATTGATGTAATAAATAGAGTTCGTAATCAAGGAATAAAAATTATATTTGCAACAGGTAGAGGATCTAGTGCAAAATCGTTAGTACCCTTTGAACTGTTTGATGGATATGTATTGATGAATGGTGCAAAGGCTTATGTTAACAACAGGCTAATATACGATAGAACAATTTCAGCAGATGTTTTTATACCATTTTTGCGGGAGTTATCTAATAGGGATCTTAGGGTTGCAGCAGAAATTGAAGGAGTTCATTGTGCTAACTTTAATGTTAAAGAAAAATGGAGTTATATCAATAATTTTATTGTAACTGACTATTTAAATATATCAGGCAGTGCTGATAAACTCTATGCACTAATAGAAAACCCAAACCAGATTGATATAATTACCCCAATCCTTCCCAAGGAGCTATATTTAATTTTGAGTAGGGATAACTTAGCTATGATAATGCATAAAGAGGCAACAAAAAGTAATGCAGTCTTAGAAGTTGCAAATGAGTTCAATATATCTAAAAGAGGGGTAATTGCTTTTGGTGATGACATCAATGACAAGGATATGCTTCTAAACTGTGGGTTTGGTGTGGCAATGAGTAATTCAATTGATGAAATTAGAATGATAGCAGATGAAATTTGCGACACAAACGATAATGATGGAGTAGCTAAGTGGTTAGATGAAAAAATTTTGGGTTGCACCTGCTGACAGATACTCCCCCGACTAAGTTTGCGCATTGAATCCCTTATTCTGATAATTGCCTAGCAAAATTAAAAACTTCACTCTGTGGTACTATTTTATCTTTCACCGGTAAATACTTACTTTCAGTCTCACTATATTCTTCGGTCAGAAAAACAAATTTATCACCTATAGCATATATATCAGTTATCGCAAATCTCGGCTCATTCTTATAGTACACACCGCACTTGGATGTTACAGTGTCAATAATATAAACATCACCACCTACTTCTACAGTTCCATAAGCGAACCCGACAATTGCAATTAAATACCTTTCATCCAGCCAGTAAACTTCCTTAGGCGTATATTGGCTAGGGATATCCTCTCTTTTTAGCACCTTATAGTTTAAATCCTTTTCGCTGTCATAAATAAATATTTCTCCAATTAATTCCCATCCGTACGGATCTATATATGCTATTTGTTTCCCGCTGGTTTGCACTGCAATCTTCTCACCTAAATATCTCCAGCCGAGGAAATATCCTGTTTTAACTTCAAATTGACTTGTTGATTCATTATAATACTTGTAATTGGTGCCAAACTGGGGTTCATCATACCTAACTTCACCTTCGTAGTTAAGATAGGGAACATGAGTATTAGTTTCCTTATCATAATTTAATGCGAACCATTTACCATAATACCAGTTGTTGTCTTTCCATTCTCCCACAAACCTCTCATACAAACCTTCATAATATGCAAAACCACGTTGTTCATATTCAATACCAAAACCGGTTCTACAATCATCTACATAATTACCTTTAAATGACATATATCCTTTGTCATTGGATGTACTATCAAATTCACGAAAATGACCGTTTTTCTTACCCTTTTTCCATGTACCCTCAACTTCAATCTGTCCATAATCATACATCCTACCTTCGCCATGCATTAACCCGTCTTGAAAATTACCAATATACATCACATTACATTTCTGTTTTGAAAAGATTTCAGTTCCGTCTTCGATGTATACAGTGTAATCCAAATTTGAGTTTTCAAAAAAACACCTGCCGAATCGATACATCGTCCCAAAGCCATGAGTAACACCATTTACAACATTTCCCCGGTAGTATATTGAATTGTGTTCAAATCCATAATCGTCAGATAATTTTTCGTAATAATATATCACACCATCACTATCAGTGTATCCTGGTGCATATAAAACGATAACATTCACAAGTTTTCCTGATAAACGGTTTCCATGATAAAACTTGAATTTATCAAGCTTTATTTCCCCATCATAAATCAGTATCCCATTTTTAAACAGTTGTCCGAAAAAGCTATCATTTTTAACAATACTAACAATATTTCCATCAGAATCAAAAGTTGTTTCGCCGTTAAGGTATCTATTATTTTCTATTTGTCTGATTAAATAAAGTTCTCCTGTATCGGGTAAATAGCGGTATTCTTTTCCGGTGTCAGCTGTTGGAGTAATACAATTTTTGAATAATCCATACTCGAAACTTTCTGAAGCTATACAATAAGTTATGGTATCTGGAGTATGAAATGCATAGCGGTCACCATCATATTGGTATGAGCTTCGGTACCAAAGAAATTTCTTGTTTTTAAAATCACCATATTCAGAAGATATATTTTTACCAAATCTAGTTACAATTTCATGGCTTTTCATACCATATATAAGCTCATCTCCATCAAACAAGCCCTTTTCAATATAAACCATTGCTCCGTTACCATATTCATCTCCATCACTTTGCGATTGCCTTTCTTCACAGTCTTGTATTTCTTTACTTAAGATGTCAACATCATATCTTCGCTGTTCATTATCATAAGTACAGTATCCAAACTCCTGCAGATAATCAACATTTATAATAGTCTGACCACCTATATTATATGCGGTAATTTCCCGACCATTTAAATACACTTTAATATTTGTTTCATAGACATTATATAAAGTTTTGTAGGTTGGTACCTGTTTCTTTTTATTAATAAAATCATTCACATACGGTGCATATACATATTTGTTCCTTGCTATGGAAAGTGTTCTTTGCGCTGGATTCCACTCAACATCAAAACCATAATTTCTTAAATCCTCTGCTATGACATAGGTGTAACCCTTATAATTATAGGACTTAATAGGTGAGTTATCGATAAATGTAACTATATCTGTTTCTACAATTCTTTCAATAGTTTTTGCACTTACATTCATTGAGCATAATAATAAAAGTAAAAAAACTACTATTCCAAAGATATAATATCTCTTCATGGATATTCCCTCCAAATTAACATTTTTATCTAACCTACAGAGGTTTTCCTTGTCTGCATTCCATGGAGCTCTTTCAAAAAAGTTCAAGCTGCTCAGTTGAGTTTTTCAATAAGTAGAAAATTTAATGTAAGAGTGCCGCTGTCCAGGTCCACTACCCTTTAGCAAAAGTCGATATCAGCCTGTCAAAGAATGAAAAAGGCTAGTTTTTTCGGAAACAAAAAACCACAACAGTACAGTTCATACATCAATTTGCTATATATAATATATACTTTTTATAATCACAAATCAAATCATTCGATATCCTGTTCTTTGAACAGCTTCCAGCACCCATTTATCGGAATATTTGTTAAATCGAGAAATCGAAAATCACTCGGAATACTACGCAGAATGCTGCTCTTTTACTTAAAATTGGTTGGAGAAAATTAAACACCAACCCTAGGTTTTCTTCCAGTAGCAAGATTACTCATATATAAGCTTTCAGAAAATGCTGTGTATCAAGGGTTAGTTATGACAATGCATGCAAATTTATAATACTCCAATATGTCGAAGTATGTCGAAAATAAAGTTGATTATTTTAAAGGGATTTGGTATTTTTA
>Ga0265293_10006520_pt1 | contig 18610 bp, 14 predicted proteins | sample Munlanlewell138R_FD_192505 | JGI IMG/M metagenome (GOLD analysis project Ga0265293, IMG submission 192505) | Leachate microbial communities from a municipal landfill in Southern Ontario, Canada - Leachate well 138R | ecosystem: Engineered > Solid waste > Landfill > Unclassified | place: Canada... | reverse complement strand
TCCCCACTGCTGCCTCCCGTAGGAGTCTGGGCCGTGTCTCAGTCCCAGTGTGGCCGGTCACCCTCTCAGGCCGGCTACCCATCGTTGCCTTGGTAGGCTCTTACTCCACCAACTAGCTAATGGGACGCGAACTCATCTAAAAGCAATTAATCTTTTCTCTCTCCAAGATGCCTTGGTGGGAGCTTATCCGGTATTAGCCTCGGTTTCCCAAGGTTATCCCAGTCTCTTAGGCAGATTGTTCACGCGTTACTCACCCGTCCGCCACTATTCAAGAGGCAAGAGGCCGGAAGCAAGAAGCAAGATTTTTGTTGGAATTGGCCTGGCCAATTCCCCTATCTCAATTCTGACCTCTGGTCTCTCACCTAATGAACCGTTCGACTTGCATGTGTTAGGCACGCCGCCAGCGTTCGTCCTGAGCCAGGATCAAACTCTCCGTAAAATTTTATCTTATTCCGGCCTTGGCCGGCTTAAGTTTTCTACTTTGGTTTGTTTGGCTCTTGTTAAAAAAACGAGTTCCAATTTGTTTCATTTGGCATGTGCTTTGTTTCCACTGTTTAGTTTTCAAAGATCTGTTCCCGCCGCCATTTGCTTCTGACGACAAACATTATCTTAACATGTTTTATTAGGGGTGTCAATAAAGTTTTTTATTTTTATATTCCCCCGCGGTTGTAAAATAGAGTGACTAAGAAATTTTGTTTTTTCCTTTTTGAAACTTATTAAATACTTAAATTAAAGCCGACCATATGTCAAAAGCAAAACTTCAGCCGATTGGAAATGATAAAGCAACGAAGCCAAAACAATTACTTCAGCGGAGAACTGCCTAGGTAAAACTGGGGCACAGGTCCTACTATAATTGCATCAGCAATTGGAATTTGTGTATCCACAAGCACTGTGCTTTCAATTAATGGAAACACTACTTTTACCTCGCTTTCCGCTATCAAGTAAATCCGGTGGCGTGTTTGATTGATGCCCGCTGCTTCAAATGAATCTGCAATGTCCACACTAATCACACCGGCAGGCACTATCGTTAACTTAATATTCGGACCCAGGTTGGCAAACAGCCTCAACCCGAATATTTGACCAAAAGGAATACTCAGGGGAACCTTTTTAAGCTCCTGTAAAACCCTTTGTATTTCCATGGCAGCACCGGATTTTATTTCATTTAGCAGTATGGTATTAATTTGCATGAAAACTATTTGATTCTGGTAATCACGCTCGGTTTTAATTAAATCACCATAATACACATTAGTAGCTATCTTTTCTAAAACTGCGGTGTTGATGGCATTTGCAGCAAACCAAGTAGCTTGAGTTTCCGCCAGGATCCCTATGGTTTTCCGCAAGGACCGCTCTGTCACGCCCAGCAATACCACCAAGATCATAATTACTGCAAACAAGATTATTTTAATTTTGGTTGAACGCTGTCTAAACATTGGAACCACCCCAAAATTTCTCCGGGAAATAACTACACTATAACAGTATATGCTTTCATTAGGAGTATGTTCCAAAAGAACCGGGGTGGTTTAGAATTATATAATATTTATTTAATTTGGATGTACTTTCTTTTACCTACTTGAATAACCATATCAACTTCGGGCTTTATGACGGCTTTTGGATCAATAATTTTTTCTGCATTTATTTTAACGGCACCTTGAATTACCTGCCTTCTGGCTTCACTAGTACTATTCAGTAAACCGGTAAGAACCAAAAGCTTTGGCAGCCATATCCCTCCATCTTCAAGCTCGTTATAATCCAACTGATATACAGGAATTTCCGCAGGCAATTCGCCTTTTTGAAAAACCCTTTTAAAATCATTTTCAGCTTCCAATGCGGCTTTTTCGCTATGATAAAAGGTAACTATCTCCCTTGCCAAGCGCATTTTTAAATCTCTAGGGTGAATTTTCCCCTGTTCAAGCCCTTCCTTCATTTCTGCCAAGTCGGCAATAGTAATTGTTGTAACCAATTCAAAATACCTTAGCATAAGATCATCTGCAATTGACATTGTTTTACCGTACATTTCCTTCGGATCTTCACTGATCCCGATATAGTTTCCCAAACTTTTACTCATTTTTTGAACACCATCCAAGCCTTCCAAAATCGGCATGGTAATGGCAATTTGAGGCTTTTGTCCATATTCCCTTTGCAAAGTTCTCCCCATCAATAAGTTAAACTTTTGATCCGTCCCTCCCAATTCCACATCCGCCGCCAAGCTAACCGAATCATAAGCCTGCATTAAGGGGTAAAAGAATTCATGCAAACCAAGGGGTAAATTCTCCTGATACCTTTTAGCAAAATCGTCCCTTTCTAAAATTCTGGCTACAGTTGTTTTAGCGGCCAGTTCAATAACTTGCTGAAAATTCAAAGGAGCCAACCACTCACTGTTAAAAGTAATTGTAGTTTTTTCTTGATCAAGAATTTTAAAAATTTGGTCTTGATATGTTTTGGCATTTAGCAAAATCTCTTCTTCACTCAACTGCTTTCTTGTTTCAGATTTCCCGCTGGGATCGCCAATTCTGCCTGTAAAATCACCTATGATAATAATTATTTTATGACCAAGATCTTGAAATTGTTTCATTTTATGTAACACAACTGTGTGACCAAGGTGAATATCCGGTGCACTGGGATCTAAACCAAGTTTTACATTTAACGGCTTTTGATTGGTAATGGAAAATTCTATTTTTTGTTCAAGCTCCTCTTCGGAAATTATTTCGGCAGCCCCTCTACGAATAATTTCCATTTGTCTCGCCACTTCCTGTTTTAATGACACCCAAAAACCCCCTGACAATTTTAAAAGTTAATAAAATTTTTGCATAGAACAAGCAAGGAACAACCCTTTGATCTCTTTCGTCGAAATTACTGTAAGGACAAAAATATTATAGCACCTAAGTTAAACATCAAGCAAGTATTAAGGATTTTATCTTCCCTCTTATTATGTTATAATCAAGAATATTGGTTCATTAAAATCATTCATATAAATCCGGTGCACTTATAAAGGAGGTTTATCTCTTGCCTGAAAACAAAAATAAAGTTGTTAAACGAAGTAAAAAAACGAGGAAACTAAATATTAAACGCTTAATTCTATTGATTATAATTCTAGGCTTTTTAGCTGCTGTGGGGGCGGGTGTTGGCTACATTGCCGGAATTGCCAAAAATATGCCCGATTGGCAGCCGGATAAGATAGAAGCCGACTTAGCAACTTTTTTTTATGATCAAAACGGACAACAAGTTGCCACCCGCTACTTAGAAAACAGGGTAACTGTGTCTTTTGATGAAATACCCGATACGATTAAAGAAGCTTTTCTAGCAATAGAGGATCGCCAATTCTATAACCACAACGGATTAAACCTTTATCGCTTGGCAGGAGCGATTTGGGCCAATATACGTCATGGCTGGGGGAGTCAAGGTGCCAGTACTATTACCATTCAGCTAGCTAATAATGCTTTTTTAGAAAGTCGGGAAAAAAAGTTAGACAGAAAAATACAAGAACTGTTAATGGCTGTTCAATTAGAAAGAATGTACAGCAAGAATGAAATCTTTGAAATGTATTTAAACTTAATTTATTACGGTAACGGTTCTTGGGGAATACAATCTGCAAGCAAATCCTATTTTGGTAAGGAGTTAAAGGATCTTACGTTGGCTGAATGCGCCTACTTGGCGGGAGTAGTACAAGTGCCAAGTGTCTATGATGCTTATAAAAATATAGATAAGGCTACCAGTAGGCGTAATATCGTCCTGGATCAAATGGCCCGTTACGAATTTATCTCAGCAGAAGAAGCTGAAAAAGCAAAAAGAGAGGAATTTGTCCTAAATAACGAACCGCTGAAATATACCAGCAATTTCCCTTATTTTATAGATTATGCAATTCAAGAATCGGAGGAAATCTTGGAAAGTATCGGTATGGATGCCATGGATCTTTATAGGGCGGGGCTACATGTTTACACCACCCTAAATACCACTGTCCAAGGAGCTATTGAGGATGCCTATAGCAACCCCGATAATTTCCCCGTAGCTAATACGGAACGTCCCATACAAAGCGCCATGGTGGTTTTGGATCAGCATACAGGAGAAATTTTAGGACTGATCGGCGGACGGGAGCATGTTACCAGAAGGGGTTTAAATAGGGCTACTCAAATGAAACGTTCACCCGGTTCTGTAATTAAACCGCTGGTGGATTATGGCCCCGCACTGGAATTGGGTTATTCCCCCGCAACAGTTTTCGATGATGTTCCCGTTTCATACCCCAGTATTGGGGCTCCCTACGAACCGAGAAATTATGACGGAATCTTTAGGGGCTTGGTAACAATGCGTGAGGCGGTGAAACAATCCATAAATGTTGTCGCCGTAAAAACAATGGATATGATTGGAGTTAAAACCGGTTTTGAATTTGGTAAAAGGTTGGGACTCCCTTTAACAGATAATGATCAAAATTTGAGTCTCTCCCTTGGTGGCTTGACCCGGGGGTTCTCACCACTAGAAGTTGCCTCAGCCTATAGCGCTTTTGCCAACAAAGGTATCCGAGTTGAACCCTATGCTATAAAGAAGATTACTGACAATGAAGGAAATATAATTTATCAGGCCAAACCTCGCCGACATGTGGTAATGAGCGAAGAGACAGCCTACTTAATGACCGACATGCTGATTTCGGTAGTAGAATCAGGCACCGGCACCAGAGCGAAAATGAATCGGCCGGTAGCCGGCAAAACAGGTACAACCCAGCTACCTGATCTACCCGGGTTGAAAAATAAATCAGGCAACCAGGATGCCTGGTGGGCAGCTTACACACCTGAATACACCGGAGTTGTCTGGATGGGTTATGATATAACCGACAGCAACCATTATCTGAACCAAATTTACGGAGGCCGTTATCCCGCTCAAATTTGGAAATCAGTGATGGAAACTGCTTTAAAAGATGTTCCCGTGACTAATTTTACTGGGCCCGAAAGCATTGTGGAGCGAACAGTTGATGCAAAATCCGGATTAATTCCCAGTGAGTTGACACCACAAAAATACATTATTACTGAGCTGTTTCACAAAGATCATGTGCCTCAGGAAATCTCAAAAGTTTGGGTGGAGGCTCAAGTTTGTGCGGAATCGGGAGAGCTACCAGGCCCGTATTGCCCCAATGTTTTAACAGGTCTATTCTTGCAAAGACCTATACCTTTTGATCCGGAAAAGAATTTGCCCCTAGATGCAAACTTAGAATTGCCAACAAAGGTGTGTTCCCTACATGGAGGAAGTGAACCATTATTTCCCTGGGATAACCTTCCTACACCTAATGACGGTAGCGGCACCCAAGAAAATGAAAATGGTATTCCCGTCGGCAACATACCCGGTGAGGAGCAGAAACCAACAACAGCTACCGCACCAAGCTTAACTGGGGAAATCCTAAAAAACGATAACGGTCATATAGTTAAGCTAAACTGGACCATGGAAGCAAAGCCGGACAAATACTCCTATTCAATTGAAAGGTGGTCCAAGAATAATCCCACAAGGTTTAGTATCGGGTTTACCACCGAAACTTTTTTCGAGGATAAAAAGGTTGAGGATGGTCAGACCTACTATTATAGAATTTTTGCCATAGATGAAAACAATATCAGTGTGATTTCCAATGAAATATCTGTAGTTATTAATTAAAAAAGACCCTAGGGTCTTTTTTTGATTGCAAAAAAACGGAAAAAGGGACCAGCAAGGGCCAATTGAAAACAAATTAACTTTTTAATTCTACTATAGTAACGCCGGACCCACCTTCACCGTGGCTCCCAAGCCTAAAACCTTTAACATGAGGATGCTCCTGTAGCAATGCTTGAACCGCTAATCTGAGGGCACCTGTCCCCTTCCCGTGAATCAAGGTAACCATAACTAGGTTACTTAATAAAGCATCATCCAGATATTTAGTCGTAACTTCCAAAGCCTCCTCCACTGTCAGACCTAGCAAATCAAGCTCTGATGTAATATTGCTGCTTTTATCCATCATCAAAGCTGAAACATTGCTGAAGCTTTGTTCCACTGCGCTTTCGGAGAGAATGCGTAATTCAGACAGAGATACTTGTACTTTCATAATACCAACTTGAACCTGAACTTCATTTTGGTTATTTGGTGATGTTAAAACTCTACCTCTTTGCTGCAAGCTCATCAGATAAACCATCTCACCCGGTTTTACATCCGGCGGAGGATCATCTTTAAATTGTTCTTTTTCAATTTCTAATGCTTCTCTGTTTTTTTCTTTTAACCCTCTGAGTAACTGCCTTGCCTTTGCAAACGCTCTTTCCTGTTCCTTTTTTTCTTGAATTTTTGTATTTTCCTTTAATTCGGCAATTATGCCCCCGGTAATTGCCTGTGTTTCATTTATAATCCTTTTAGCCTTCAACTGAGCCCCTTCTAAAATCTTATGTTCTTCCACCAAGAGGGACTTTCTTTTTTCTTCAAGCTTTTCCCTGAGTACTTGCATTTCCACTTGAACAGCATTAACCTTGGCCTGCTCCTTCTCTAGGAATTGCCTGCGCTCCTCCAGTTCTTCAATTAATGCGCCGACTTCCAGCTCATCTTTAGATATATAGCCTTTAGCCATATCAACTACCTGCTTATTCAAACCTAATCTGCCGGCTATTTCTAAGGCATTGCTACGGCCCGGCGTGCCAATTAAAAGTCTATAGGTAGGCTTTAGGCTGACCGGATCAAATTCCACACTGGCATTTTCCATACCCTTTGTGTTGTATGCAAAGGCCTTCAATTCACTATAATGAGTTGTGGCTACAATCTTGGCCCCTAATTGATGCAATTTATTGAGAATAGCCATTGCCAAGGCAGATCCTTCAACGGGATCAGTACCTGCTCCCAATTCATCAACCAGCACCAAGCTTTTCGAATCTGCATTATCTACAATAGACACTAAATTTCTCATATGACTAGAAAAAGTGCTTAGAGATTGCTCAATACTTTGCTCATCTCCTATATCAGCAAAAATTTGCTTAAAAACAGCTAATTCCGTTTCCGGCTCAGCGGGAATATGCAACCCGCATTGGGCCATTAAACATAAAAGGCCCGTTGTTTTAAGTGCCACTGTTTTCCCGCCGGTGTTCGGTCCCGTAATGATTAAAACATCAAAGTTCTTGCCCAGCTCAAGATCAAGGGGCACCGCCTCACCAATAATTAGCGGATGCCTGCCCTGTCGGATTTTTATATAGCCATCACTGTTAAATCTAGGGCTTGAGCCCTTCATGGCATAGCTTAATCTTGACTTGGCGAAAATAAAATCCAATTGACCCAAGCAGTCCACCGTTATTTGCAATTCTTCTTTTACTGCAAATATTTGCTTGGATATGGCCGCCAAAATCGCTTCAATCTCTTTTTTCTCTTCCAATTGAACTTTTCTCAGCTCATTATTCATTTCCACTATAGCTATGGGTTCAATAAATAAAGTTGCACCACTGGCCGATTGATCGTGAATCAAACCTGGAAAACGGGAACGGTATTCTTGCTTAACAGGTAAAACATAGCGATCATTTCTGATAGTAATTAAGTTCTCCTGCAACTCTTTTTGGAATTCCCCCGACCTGAGAATTTGTTCCAATTTACCCTTAATGCCATTTTCCAGGTTATGAAGTTTTCTCCTAATACCGGCTAATTTTTGCGAAGCATCATCTTTTATTTTTCCGTCTTCCCCGATGGATTTGCTGATCTCTTTTTCCAAAAGGTTTAGCTCGCAGAGTCTAGAGCTGATATTTTTCAAAATAACAAATTCCTCTTTTGCTTTTTCAAAAAACCTTTTTATTTTTCTGCCGGCCTGTAGCGTATCTAATACCTCCAGCAATTCTGTAGGATTAAGTACCCCTTCTTTTTCTACCCTCCACAGGTAGTTACGAATATCCCTAATGCCCCCCAAAGTAAAAACGGGATAAAGACGTAAACAATTAACAGCTTCGCTTGTTTCTTTTTGCCGGTTAAATATTTCTTCCAGGTTATCGGAAGGGGAAAGGCTTGCAACCCAATCCTTCCCCAGTGAAGATGAACACATTTCCTCTAAACGGCCCAGTATCTTAGGTAGCTCTAATTTTTCCGTATTGAAATGAAGCATTTATTTTTCACATCTTTCATTTCTGTTCATAATAAACCAGTCAAAAACCTGACACTAAAAAGGTTACTGCCTTTTCACCCTAATTAAACCGGAACAGTTTAAAACTTCTATACCTTTAGCTTCAAGGTCGTCTAAAAACAAATTCATACCTAAGGAATCACTGGAAATATGTCCGGCTACCACCACATTTAAATGAGCCTTTTCTGCCTCTTTACGGTGTTTTTCCGACATATGCATGGAAACGATAGTGCCAACACCGGCTTGCGCTAACTTTTCAAAGGAAGACTCCGATCCGCTTGTTCCTCCGGTCATATCAATTGTTATTTTCCCGCACTTTCTCTCTTCGCTACCCACAAAAACCATGGGCCCCGCATTTGCCTTAACCGCTTCGGCATATTCAGGTATTTCTTTTAAGGATTTTATTAAATCACCCACTGTTCTCGGTCCCTTTTCCTCTAAATATTGAGTTAAATAAGTACTTACCATATTATCCGCCGGGGTATGGACACACATAAAACCCAAACCCAGCAAACGTGCGGCGTCAACAGCCCTATTGTGGTTTACAGGTGAAAGGCTTCTTTTGACTTCATTAATTCTGCTGCTCATAATACTTTCCGCCACATTAATGGGCACACCCAAGAGTTCCAGTAAATCCTCTTGTAAATGCATTACATCGTGCAAGGCAGCCAATGCCTTCCCCTCGGGATGATGAGCTAAAACAAGGTCAATATTTTGAAGCCTATCTGCTAAAAGAATTTCACCTACTTCCATATCAATACCGGCCAAAACTCTTTTAATTTGCCGATCTTCATCGCCCGCCAAGATTCTGGTATCACTATAAGGGTTATTTAACCTTTCCAAGTCAAACTCTTGCTTTTTGACCTCTGTCAACTCTTGATACTTCTCTTCTTTTACCTTTAATTCCTTTTCCACTGAAGCTAATCCTCGCGGATCATTTTCCATCCCCAGCTTGATGGCTAATTGATAAATCTCTTTTAATCTCACAGGTTAACACTCCTTCTTATTTTTTTGAAACATATTGATTATCCTTGATATAAAACCTCAAAGGCAAATCTGCTGCTTTCGTAATTCCTACTCTAGTTGTAGTGTAGATAACCTCACCGACTGACAAACCATGACGGCTGACACCTATAACACCTTCGGCTAATGATAAACCATCGTGTTCCTTTTTTATTCCTAAGGCTTGCACCAATTTGGCAGGACCGCTACATAAATCCCTAAGATTATACCTGCCTCTCCTCCTTTGCATCAGTTCGACACCTTCCAAAGGCTCTAGGGCTCTAATCAGCACCGCGGAACCTATTTCCGGCAATTCTGTAGTAATATTAAAACAGTGGTGAACACCATAAATCTGGTATATATATGCTTTTCCTGCCCGGGCAAACATGGTCCGACACCTGGGTGTTACGCCCCTAAACGAATGGGAAGCGGCATCCCCTTCACCCAAGTAGGCCTCGGTCTCTACAATCCGACCCAGGGTAAGATTTATTCCATCAAAATGAAATAATAACTGGCCTAATAATTCCTTGGCAACTGTAACAGTATCTCTTTGATAAAATTTCTGCGGCAATAGTTTTTGCAAATACTTTTCTTTTTTTATCATTTCTCTCCCTATACCTCTGTCTGATTTTTTGCGTTATGGGAAGGGCTACCTCCGTTTTTATTGTATCCAAAATTTTTTAAGTTGAACAACAAAACCTCATTAAAATGAGGTTTTGTTTTCGAAGCTTGAATCATCTTACCTAATTTTTGTCTCTTCAATCAAATCTATTAATTCTTCGTGTTCAGCCTGTACCTTAAACAATTCATCAGTTAGATTTAAAGCGGCAAGAACTGCAACCTTATAAGGACTCAAAATCTGGTTCTTTCGTTTAATCTCTCTCATTTTTTCATCCAGATGTGAAGCCAAGCTTTTTACATAGTCCCCATCTTCGTGACTCCTTACTATATATTCCTGATCAAAAATTGTAACAGAAATCCTTTTTTTCTCCCTTTTTTCGAATAACATCGGTTTAAGCCTCCTTATTCCAGTTACCTATATTTTTATTCGCTAGAACAAGGAGAAATCCTGCTACATATCAATTACCCTGGTTATCTAAACTCCGCTTTCAATTCATTTTTAATTGCTTCTCTTATTTTTTCATGTACTTCTGTTACTTCTTTATCTGTCAAAGTTCGACTCCGGCCTTGGTAGGTGATACCATAGGCCAAGCTTTTATACCCTTTAGTAATTTGAGACCCCCTGTAAACATCAAACAACTCGAAACTTGAAACTAAATCTCCCCCTACTTTTTTAATTATTTCTCCAATTGCAAGGGAGCTGACTTCCTCTGATAGTAAAATAGCCATGTCACGAGTGACACTAGGAAACTTGGGAATAGGCTGATAATAGAATTTTTCTTTTTCAAGCTCTATCATGAGTTGAAGATCTAAATGGGTAAGATAAACTTTTTGGGCTAATCCAAAGGTTTCCTGAACCTTGGGATGCAATTCACCCATAGCTCCGATTTGGCGATCTCCGACGAAAATAACGGCCGAGCGCATCGGGTGGAAAATTCCTTTCTCTACCAAAGGCTGAAATTGCGGGGTTTTCCTCATTAAGCCTTTGATAAGCTTTTCTATAATACCTTTTAAATAGTAGAAATCAAAATTTTGAACGGGCCAAGACCAACCGGGATTGAACTTGCCGCTAATCAAGGCCGCAAAATGAAGACGCTCTTGGGGTAAAATACCGGTTAATGTCGGCAAGTATACCCTTCCAACTTCAAAAATAGCTAAATCCTTTTGTCTGCGATTAAAGTTCCTTTCGCAAACTGAAAGCAAACCGGGTATTAAGGTAGTTCTCATTACACTTTGCTCCTCCGATAATGGATTCGCCATTTTTATAGTTTCAACCCAGGCATTTTCCGATGACAAATTCAACTTATCGCCGAAGTCAGGGTTAATAAAGCTGTAAGTGACTACCTCAGTTAAACCAAGGTTTGCAGCCTGATTTTTAATTTCTTCCTCCAATGATTGCAATGGCGTCTTTTGCTCCGGCCTCATTTCGCTATAAGGCAAGGTCGCCTCAATATTGTTATATCCATAAAATCTGGCAACTTCTTCAATTAAATCTATTTCCCGCGTAATATCCTGCCTATAACTTGGAATAAGGTAACTAAGCTGGTCTTCCGTTTCGTCTGTAACCCTAAAGTTCAATTTTGCCAATAACTCTTTAATTTTTGACGTGCTTAAGGAAACACCTAAAATCTTATTGACCCGTGCTGTTCTCAGACCTATGATAGGGGCCTCCCAAGGAACGGGGTAAACATCTATTTTACCGCCACTGCTTGTATCTGTTGTCAACCCAGCCAACAGTTCAAAGGCTCTACAAGCAGCAAAAAGGGCCCCTTCCTTATCTACACCCTTTTCAAAGCGAGAAGATGCCTCAGAGCGCAGACCTAGTTTCCTAGCTGTTTTTCTTACGGACATATTTTCAAAGTGAGCCGATTCCAACAATACTGTCCTAGTTTGACTAGTTACCTCCGAATCCAAGCCACCCATAACACCGGCAATTGCAACCGGACCATTGTCATCTGCAATCAAAAGCATTTCCGAGTCTAATTTACGCAGGTTGCCATCAAGAGTCACTATTGTTTCACTTTCTTTTGCACGGCGTACAATAATTTTATTTCCCACCAATTTATCAAAGTCAAAGGCATGGAGTGGTTGCCCGGTTTCCAGCATCACATAATTAGTCACATCAACTACGTTATTAATTGGTCTCATTCCGCCTGCTAAAAGACGTTCCTGCATCCACCTCGGTGAAGGGCCCAGTTTTATCTTGTCAATTTTAAGAGCAATGTAACGGTTGCAAAGACTCTCGTCTTTAATTGTTACCGTAAAAGGAAATCGCCCCTCAATTCCTTCTGGGTTAATCTTAGGTAACCTTAATTTTTCTCCGCAAATTACAGCAACCTCTCTGGCTACATTTATCATACTAAGGCAATCTGCTCTATTGGGAGTCAGCTCCAACTCAAAAATATAATCATCGAGGCCAAAGTAATCAGTTACGGACATACCTATAACAGCATCGTCCCCAAGTATTAGTATCCCCGGCTCCTCCTGCTGAAGGTTTTGAGGTATATCTAATTTTAATTCTTCAGCGGAACATAACATACCATCAGAAGAAATCCCTCTAAAATTAGCTTTTTCGATCTTAATTCCGTTAGGCAGTAAAGCACCTACCAATGCTACCGGTACCGTTATGTTCTTTTTTATGTTGGGTGCACCCGTAACTATTTGTAAAACATTATTACCTACATCTACGGAACAGACAAACAACTTTTCGGCATTTGGATGGCTACTAACTTCTAAGATTTTGCCGACAACCACATTTTCTATTTCTTGAGCCAAATATTCCAGCTTATCAACTTCCAAGCCACTCATAGTAAGTTTTTCCGCTAATTCACCAGGTGAAATATTAATATTCACATATTCCTTTAGCCAATTATATGATACCCGCATACCTTACCCTCCGCTAATCAAATTAATTAAAATTGCTCTAAAAAGCGTAAATCATTATCAAATAACAGTCTCAGATCATCTATACCGTATTTAAGCATCGCTATTCTTTCCACACCCATACCGAAGGCAAAACCGGTGACCTTTTCCGGGTCATAACCGGTCATTTCTAAAACCTTAGGATGAACCATACCAGAGCCCAAGATTTCCAGCCAGCCAGTATTGGAGCACACTCTACAGCCTGCACCATTGCAAATAATACAGGAGACATCAACTTCGGCACTGGGTTCGGTAAAGGGGAAATAGCTAGGGCGTAAACGTATTTCCCTGTCTTCCCCGAAGATTTTTTTAATAAAAGCAAGTAGCGTTCCTTTTAAATCTCCGAAGGTAATATTTTCGTCAATTAAAAACCCTTCTACTTGATGAAACATTGGCGAATGGGTTGCGTCATCATCCCTTCTAAAAACCTTGCCCGGTGCTATGATTTTTACCGGAAGCCGGGGTGCCATTTTTTCATAGACTCTGATTTGGACAGGCGATGTATGAGTCCTAAGTAAGATATCATCTGTAATATAAAAAGAATCCTGCATATCCCTAGCCGGATGATTTTTAGGGATATTAAGGGCTTCAAAATTATAATAATCCAATTCTATTTCCGGGCCTTCCGCAATGCTAAAGCCCATTGTCACGAAAATATTTTTAATTTCATCAAGTACCTGAGTCAAAGGATGCTTTCTGCCTTGGAAAAAGTTTATTCCCGGCAAGGTGACATCTATTCTTTCTTCTCTAAGCTGAAGCTGCTGCATTTCTTCTTTCAATACTGCCAGACGATTGTCTAAAATGGTTTCCAATTTTTCCTTGATTTCATTAGCATATTTACCAATCAAAGGCCGTTCCTCAGCGCTTAATTTACCCATACCTCTAAGGATTTGGGTTAAGGCACCTTTTTTGCCGAAGTAATTAATTCGCAACGCCTCTAATTCTTCCCGATTTTTTGCATTATTAAATTCAGCCGTTGCTTCCTGGGCAATTTTTTTTAATTGTTCTTTTGGCATTCAAAAACCCCCTTAAAATACATAAAAGCCTTCATCCCAAGGGACGAAAGCTTCCTTCCGTGGTACCACCCTAATTGACCAAAGGCCAACTTAGATTCCGATAACGGGGAATACCCGATAGAGTCTACTTTAATGTTCAACTCCCGGCTCCCGGGCGAATTTCATCAGTCTTTCTTAAACAATGCTTTCAGTCAAGGCATCATTTCCCTGGTAAGAAAGGATCTAATTACTATTCCCTATCATAGCCTTTAGCCTATTGCATGATTAAACGACGATACATAATATAAGCGGTGACCGAACCTGTTTTCTCGAAAATCCTCCACAAAAAATCGGCGGGCAAAAACACCTACACCACAACCTTTCAGCAAATTTGGGAGAAATTCTAAAGCGATTATAACATACCCCTTTTCATAAATCAAGAAAGTCAAGCCAACTTCCGATAGCTGAAAGGAAGAAAACCATTAAATTTATAAAGTCATAGTCTGACGGACCCGCTCAAACAATAGAATACCTGCAGCTACTCCCGCATTTAGAGATTCCGTCCCTCCGGGCATCGGGATAACTAATTTTATCTTAGACGAGGAAGACAGCTTGGCACTGGGGCCTTGGGCTTCACTGCCAATGACCAGGGCCATTCCTTGCATGAAATTCCAACAATAATAGGGCATATCACCATGGGAATCCGCCACAACCAAGGGTAGATTTAACCTTTGACAATTATGTATAATTTCCCCATGAGAGGCATCTTGTTTAAGTTTCATTTTAAAAGAGGTACCCATAATGGAACGAAGGGCTTTGTCATTATACAAATCCACTGTCCCCTTGGTCAGCACAACCCCATCCACACCTGCCGCGGCGGAGGTTCTGATAATGGTACCCAAATTACCGGGATCTTGTATTCCATCAAGTATCACCAGAAAGGACTGCTGATTTAGGTTCATCTCTTCCCAAGAAGCTTCATCTTTTTTTAAAACCATCAGAACCCCTTGAGTTTCCTTGGTCTTGCTTAAACTCTCAAAAACGGTATCGGTTACCTGAAAAATCCTTACGCCTCTCTCCACAGCCATCTCTATCAGACCCTTACTTTCGGTCTTAGCCAAAAAACTATCGGCCAGCACCAAATATAGCGGCCCTTTTGCCTGCCTCAGGGCTTCCGACACAACAATTCTGCCTTCTATTGTATAGGCCGCTTCCGCATCTCGAAATTTTCGTAGGCTCAGAGACCTGACAAACTTAAGAATTTGATTATTTTTAGATTCCAATTTAATGATCATTTCTCCACCCTAAAAAAGGTGACTTCGAAGTCACCTTTTAAAATTATACCCGTGATTTAGTTTTAGCAATATCAACCAACTCACTGAAAGCCTTTGCATCATTGACAGCTAAATCCGCCAACATCTTTCTGTTTACATCTACCCCCGCCTGTTTTAGCCCGGCAATAAAGGTACTATAAGAAAGGCCATTCATTCTAGCAGCTGCATTAATTCTAGCTATCCATAACTTTCTAAAATCACCTTTTTTCTTCTTGCGATGAGCATAAGCATATGATAAAGATTTCAACACCTGCTGATTAGCAGGCCGAAATAACTTAGACCTGGCTCCATAATAACCTTTTGCCAATTTTAATACCTTTTTATGCCTTTTACGAGCAACAGTGCCCCTTTTAACCCTTGGCATCTTGAAAACCTCCTTGTTTATACCTTAATACAACAATTATTTGTAAGGAATTAATTTTTTAATGTTTTTTGCTTCAACAGGGCTAATTAGACCACTTTGACGCAAGTTTCTTTTTCTTTTTTGAGACTTTTTTCCCAATATGTGGCTTTTATAAGCCTTGGACCTTTTAACTTTACCTGTTCCCGTAACTTTAAATCTTTTCGCAGCGCCGCGATGAGTTTTCATTTTTGGCATTCAAAATTGCCTCCTCTCAAACTTCAGTTTTAGGTACTAGAATCATAGTCATATTTCTACCTTCAACCTTTGGTGGCTTTTCTACGGTTGCTATATCGGACAATTGTTCTGCTAATTTAAGACATAGCTCTCTCCCCAGCTCAGAGTGAGAGATCTCCCGACCCCTGAACATGATGGTAACCTTTACCTTGTCCCCAGCCTCTAAAAACCGGATTGCGTTTCTGGCTTTAACCTGGAAATCATGTTCTTCAATAGCCAGCCGAAATTTTACTTCTTTAATATTAATTACCTTTTGCTTTTTACGCGCTTCCCTATCCCTTTTGCTTTGTTCAAAACGATATTTTCCGTAATCCATAATACGACAAACGGGTGGCTTCCCATTAGGCGCTACTTCTACCAAATCCAAACCCTTATCTTGTGCTATTCTCAAGGCATCCCTAACAGGCATAATGCCCAGCTGTTCTCCATCATCACCAACCAGCCTTACTTCCCGGACACGGATTTCCTCGTTGACTCGCAAATCTTTACTAATATCATGTCACCTCCAAATAGTGCAAGCTAAACACAAAAAATGCGAATGGCCTATCCATCCGCATTCTGATTTAATCAGACTGAAACCAATAAATTTCTACCTTATCAACAACCCATCATGGCATTATAAGGTGAGAAGCGGACGGCTTCTACTTTTTGTTAGCAAGCTTTTTTAATATATTAACATATAAAAGATTAGTAGGTCAATAGCAAATATAGTTTTAAATAGCGATGTTTTTTAAACAAAACAGAACTGCACAGCTAGGATTCCTTTTGTGTTATTTCCCTTTTAATCTTTTTTAAAAAATCTTCTGCGGTACTTACACCTATGTCCCCCTTCGATCGCTCGCGCACCGAAACCAAATGCCCTTCCACTTCTTTATCCCCAACTACCAGCAAATAGGGAACCCTTTCCAATTGGCCCTGGCGGATTTTAAAACCAACCTTTTCATTTCTATCATCCACTTCCACCCTAACACCCTTAAGTTCCCATTCACTCTTTCTTTGGTAACAATAATCGGCGTGTCGGTCAGCAATTGGTAAAAACCTGACCTGTACCGGCGCTAGCCAAAGGGGAAAAGCACCGGCATAGTGCTCAGTGAGAATACCGATAAACCTTTCAATACTGCCATAGATGACTCGGTGAACCATCACGGGGCGATGTCTTTGTCCATCCGCCCCGACATAGGTTAGATCAAACTTTTCCGGCATTTGAAAATCCAGCTGAATTGTACCACATTGCCAGGTTCTGCCTAAAGAATCTTTTAAATGAAAATCTATCTTGGGGCCATAAAAGGCTCCGTCCCCTTCATTGATTTTATACTGAATCCCTTGCTCCCCCATTGCCTTTGCTAACGCTTCGGTTGCCTGTTCCCAATCCTCGTCGCTTCCCATAGCTTTTTCAGGCTTCGTTGAAAGCTCCACATGATATTCAAAGCCGAAGAGTTTGTAAAAACGGTCTACCAAAGCAATTACTCCTTTGATTTCCTCAGTAATCTGTTCAGGTAGCATAAATAAATGCGCATCATCTTGAGTAAAAGCCCTAACTCTCATTAAACCATGCAATACACCGGATCTTTCATGGCGGTGAACTAAACCCAGTTCACCCAATCTAAAGGGAAAATCCCTATAGCTATGCTGTTGAGATTTATAAACCAACATGGCTCCGGGGCAGTTCATAGGCTTGATGGCATATTCCTGCTCATCAATGGTTGTAAAATACATATTTTCCTGATAATGATCCCAGTGACCGGAACGCTCCCACAGACTGCGATTTAAAATAATTGGTGTTTTTATTTCCAGATAACCGGCCTTTCTGTGTTCTTCCCTCCAAAAGTCTTCCAATTCATTTCTTAAAATCATCCCATTGGGATGAAAAAATGGAAAACCAGGACCTTCCTCCGCTAGGGAGAATAAACCCATTTGTGTCCCTATTTTTCTGTGGTCTCTCTTTTTTGCTTCCTCGAGTTTAAACAAGTATTCATCCAGATCCTTTTGCTTGGCAAAACTGGTGCCGTAAATCCGCTGAAGCATTGGATTATCTTGTCTTCCGCGCCAGTATGCCCCGGCTAGACTCATTAGCTTAATAGCCTTAATTTTTCCGGTGCTTGGGATGTGGGGGCCGGCACATAAATCAATAAAATCACCCTGGCTATAGAAGCTGATAATTGCGTCCTCGGGCAGATCTTCAATTAATTCGACCTTATAAACCTCACCTTTTTCTTTGAAAAATTGAATAGCTTCATCCCTGGGCATTTCTTTTCTGTCGTAGGGATAATCCTCCTTGGTAATGCGTTTTATTTCTTCCTCTATTTTAACTAAATCCTCCGGTGTAAAAGTAATCTTTGAGTCAAAATCATAGTAAAAGCCATCTTCGATTGCAGGCCCAATTGCTAAAGCCACATCAGGAAACAAATGCTGAACCGCTTGTGCCATTACATGAGCCGAGCTGTGTCTGAAAACATCACGGCCTTCCTCGTCTTCAAATGTTAGTATTTCCAAGCGACCGTCTTCCTTAGGTTTTAAAGAAAGGTCCACTAGTTCGCCATTCCACTTGGCCACGATTGCCTCTTTTGCCAGTCGGGGGCTGATTGATTTGGCGATCTCTTGTAGGTTTAGCCCTGCCTCAAAAGTACGTTTTTCGCCATTAATTAATTCCACTATAATACTGGTCATACAAATACCTCCTAAATAAAATAAAAACCTAACATCCCTTTGGGACGAAAGATTTTTTCGCGGTTCCACCCAAGTTGAAGCAATGCTTCCCCTTTGTTTTTAATAACGCTTTAGCGGCAAGGCTTACTGAGTTTTCGGCCCTGCGACTCCGGGGCGGTTTTATCAAATTATCACTAAAACAGCTTCCAGCCGAGGCCATTTCTCTCTAAAAGTGAATGTATTATGATAAGCTCCCTTTCATCATCTTTAAACTATTTTATTAAATAGATAATATATTTTTCCCGCCTAATTGTCAACCAAAAAAATAACCGATCAACAACTGGATTAAACCTATCAAAAAGCC
>Ga0265293_10006519_pt1 | contig 18613 bp, 15 predicted proteins | sample Munlanlewell138R_FD_192505 | JGI IMG/M metagenome (GOLD analysis project Ga0265293, IMG submission 192505) | Leachate microbial communities from a municipal landfill in Southern Ontario, Canada - Leachate well 138R | ecosystem: Engineered > Solid waste > Landfill > Unclassified | place: Canada... | reverse complement strand
AAAATTGCTATTGCCTGATCTGCTGGCCCATGTCTCGCCGCTGGGATGGGAGCACATCAACCTTACCGGAGAATATCGTTGGCCAAAGCCTTAGCGTAGGATTCCGCCCCCTCCCGCAAACGACCCCCAACAGCCCTTGCGGCCGGCGCGGTTATCTACGGCCGGCAATTTAACCCTCAGATTACGCTCAAGGCGCTGACCTTCTACGATGACGGCGATCTGGCCGCGCTGCCCAAAGGTATGAAAGCCGATATAAAAAGGGCGGTTGCCGGCGTCGAACTGGACAAGCTGCCAAACCTCGCCCCATATCAGCAAGGGCGCGGCCGCGCGCCCGAAGCTGGAAGATAGCCGCCATGCGCCCCATACCCTTGACCCCTGAAATCGAAGCCGTGGCGCGGCGCTGCGTGTGGTACAAGCCGCCAGCCGCCGCGATAGAGGCCCCCGAGCATTTCATTGCGCATGTGCTGACCTACGGCACGCATGAGGACGTAGCGGTGCTGCGCCGTGCCGTCACCGACGACGAATTGCGCGCGGCGATGAACAATGCGCCGGCCGGCGTGTTCGACGGGCGGTCGTGGTCATACTGGCAGCTCAAGCTGTTTGACCGCTACACCGCGCCGCCCCTGCCGACGCGGGCGGAACGCTTAGCAGCGCCGCGCACACCGTGAGGGTGATGACGGTGGAAGATCGGCTATATGCCGCGCTATTGCGTATGGTCGCGCAGCATTGCTGGCTTAGCACGCGTTTCAGATCACAAGAAGGAGCGACATTGGACAGCTACGCCATCAGCGCGAACGCCGAGGCTATGGGACTTCTTGCGGATGCGGGTTATCTTGCCATCCAGAGCGAGTTTGGAGGGCGGATTATTGCGACGATCTCGCCGAAAGGGGTTGCCCTTCTGGACCGCGAGGACGGTGCGGCATAGCGGCCGCTGATAACGCCCGCCGCAGGGTGAGCGGCGACACACCGAGCAGTTCGGCGACCTCACGGCGCAGCTTGCCGGCCGCGATCATCTTGCGCGCTTCCTCGATCTGAAACGGTGAGAGCAGGGGAGGGCGGCCGAGCTGGACGCCCCGGCGCTTTGCCGATGCGAGGCCGGCTTTCGTCCGTTCGGCGATCAGCTCGCGCTCGAATTGCGCCATGATCGCCAAAATGCCGAAAATCATGCGGCCGTCCGGCTTTGTCGTGTCGAGCTGCGCGCCCTGCCCGGTCAGGATTTTGAGTCCGGCCCCGCGCGCCTGCAGCGCCTCGACGAGCACGACCAGATCAAGCAGGGAGCGGCCGAGCCGGTCGAGCTTCCAGACGACCAGCACGTCGCCGGCCGCGCAGCGGGCGAGTGCGTCGGCGAGGCCCGCGTGCACGTCTTTCGAGCCGTCAGCTTTTTCGGCCGAGGTCAGCACGATCGCGCAGGGGCGATCCTTGCCGTCCTCGATGCCGGCGCGCTGTTCTTCTTTCCAAAGGAAATCGTAGCGCACCACCAGGCCAGGTTTCGGTTCGATCGCCACGCGGCTATTTCATCAGGTGATCGAGATGCGGCGTCGGCTCTCCTTGGAACCCTTTGTCGAGTTCCGCGATAATGTCGTCGGGAAGCTCGCGCGTGTAAAACGCCTGGCGCGTGTCGATCGCCTTGAGCCGCTTATATTCGTCCGCCGACATGACGACGACGCTCTCGCGGCCGTGATGCGTGACCGATACCGGCTCCCTACGGGCGAGGTCTCGGTAAAAGCCGAACTGCTTCACCAACTCGGCGGCTGTGATCGTGACCATAGGTCACCTCCTTTCTGTATAATTCGTATAATGCCAAATTTGAGTATTTCATGCAAATTCATCCTGGCCAGCTCAACGGAAGGTCGGCCGCCGGATATAGACGCGGGTGCGGTCGGCATCGGTCTTTTGTCGCCAGCACGACAGCGCAGGGCCGATCCTTTCCCTCGTCCTGACCACGCGCAGCCTCATCCCGCCACTGTTGGTCCCCAGCACCTGCCCGAGATGAGCAGTTCGGCGACCTCACGGCGCAGCTTGCCGGCCGCGATTATCTTGCGCGCTTCCTCGACCTGAAACGGTGAGAGCAAAGGCATAGAAAAACTTGGTATAAGCTGTTGCTGTTTTATTACTATTGCCCTGTTGCGTTGCGCATGGTGGTGAGGAAAACGACCGCCACTCAGCGTTGATCCGATGCAGGGAAGCGCCTACTGTCCTGAGTGGGAATTATTCTTGGGGGAGCTTGAAATGCTGGTGAAGGCGCTTGCGCGTGTATCGGTCAAAGCGATCTGTCTGCTCGGAATGCTCCAGCTGTCCCCTATCTATCAGAATGCCGCTCACGCTGAGGGAGCCAAATATCTTGATGAATATGCGCGACTGATTGTTGGGGGGCGAGAGAATTATAGCGGGAGAGCGATTGAGCACCTCCACGACTATTATGTTTTCCGCGACGCATCCATAGAACACATCGAGAAAGAATACTTCGGAAGAAAGAGCGGTTACAAACTTCCATTCTTCATCGAAAGTGTGACATCTGAAATTGTTCTCGGCAAAGCGATGGAGAGATACATCGTAGATCGGAGCGTCAAGGACGGGCATGAAACGGGAAATGTCGCCGCGCTATTCCTCGCCCGGATGTTAGCTGTCGAAAAACAACGTGGGACTGAGTTCGATATCGATGCCGATTATGTCTGGGATCCGGACAGCAGTACCGATCCAGACAAATTTCATCGGGATAGAACGTTCAGGATGATCCGGGACGTGAAGAACGCCGGCATCAACCTCCATGCAGCTGTGGCCTTTGTCGAGGAAAACGGCCTGTTTGCAGACATAGATCCCGCAGTGGGCTTCGGGCGTGTCGAGTCCGATATCCCGTCAGAACCAGCGCTACTGTCGGCAATCAACCGCTGGCTCACGGCCGATTGCAGCAATGTCGGCATGCTGGAGCACGGCAACGACATTGCAGGCATGGCCGCGTTGACCGGTGTCGCGCGCGTCGAGGATGGAAAGTGCCACTATCAGAACGCGACAGGGGTCTATGCCACGTTCTATGCATCGGGCGTCAAATATGAGTGCGAGCCGATCGACCGCGGCGCTGACTGCACTGTCACGATACGCATGGCATCGGAGATGTCGTCAAAGGGTGTCCTGGGGAAGATGCCTGGGCTGAACGAGATGGTTGCCAGAATGAACCCGCTGGCAGGCATGACGGTCGGCCCATCTCAGGTCAGCTTGGTGCGAACCGGCAATGGACAGTGGGTGTTCGATGAGTCGAAGCACGGACGCGGGCCGAACGATTAGGCGCTCGATCATGTGGCATGTTCATCGTCCTTGGCCGCTTCAAGCTCGTGACCATTTATCCGCAAGGATCTTGCGGCGGCTCCGAACGCGACACGTTTGTTGCCGTCAACAAACGGATGATTTTGGGAGATTGCCTCGGCATAGCTCGCTGTGAGCTGGAAAATATCCTGTTCCCCATAGGCATGGAGATTTTTGGGGCGAGCAAGTTCGGAATCTAAAAGGCCAGGGTCTCGCAGTCCACGCGATCCCCCGGCCATGTCGATCGCCTGCTCGTGGATAAAGTCGATCCTCTCGTGGTTGAGCCAGATCGGATCGGCCATTACCGGGCGAGCTTCTCGATGGTGTGGCGATGCTTTTCCATCTGTGCCCGGATTTCCATTTTTTCTTCTTCAGTCATAACGTCCTGGGCCTAGTCATTCAGGAGCCATGACGGGCTTGATATCATCTCGCGCCAGTTCCTAAAAGAACCACACGAATTGTTTTTATTAAAATTAGCAAATCAATATCAAAAGACATATTCTTTATATAATATAAATCATATGAAAAATTATCTATTCTTTCTTCTATTGTAGAGCCATATCCAGATTGAACTTGTGCCCATCCTGTAATTCCAGGAAGGACAAGAGATCTGAACCGGTATTTAGGCTCGACAGCAATGGTGGTCTTTGTCTCATATTCAGCAATAGGTCTCGGTCCGACCAAGCTCATGTCGCTGCACAAGATATTATATAATTGGGGTATTTCATCGATCCGGTATTTCCGTATCAGACGGGCACCGGGGATGATGCGCTTGTCAGCATAGCGGGTGGGAGCACCCTCCATCCCCTTGTACATGGTGCGGAATTTGTACATGCGGAACCGCCGTCCGCCATAGCCACGCCTCAACTGCACGAAGATGACGGGTCTTCCGTCTCTTACAAGGATGTATGCAGCCACGATCAGCGCGATTGGCACCACGATGGGAATGCTGGCGATGACGCCGATGATGTCGAGGGTGCGCTTTATCCGGGCATAAAGAAGCTGGCTGGGAGAATAGGAGAGATGCGAGATGTCGAAGCTCGATACATCGACACGACCGCGCCGTATTTCGAGGAAACGTGTCCATGGCATGATCTCGATGCCACCGAGATAGCAATCTGCGAGAAGATGAGACCATTTTTCGCTATGGTGCTCGATAGGGTCGATCAGCAGAATCTCCACATCGCTCAGATCGGCATCCGGTCCTTCAAGGACGCGGACCCCATGGAATTCGCCGATGATCTGCTCAAGTTTGGCGAATGGCGCAATGGCGACATTCGTGCTCAGGGCGCGATGAAATTTGATATTAGCATAGGCCATCGCAGATAGGACGATGAGCAGGCATCCTAATATACCACTATAGCTCACCTGTGTCCGCGAGGCAGCCAGTACGCTGACGGCTACGGCGAAGACTGCGCCCGTTACGGCGGCGGATGCAATAATAGGCGAAGCGTGCCGCCTGAATGCCGCCAGAATTACCGCCGAGAAAACCGGAACTAAGGCCAGTAAGATAATTACCTGTGCGATGTCTTTCCAATAATGGTTGCCAGCCTGAACTGTTAGGATGCCATAAAAAAGTGTCTGTATAGAGATAGAAAAAATAAGAGGAATAGGAAAAGCTTTCATCTCTCTGAGATATTTTTGCCTCCTAGTTCTTCCGCCTTGAGACATCACATATGACAAATTACGCTCCGGATAGCTGTTGCGATGTCTTCTTTTTCTAATTCTCTTTACCATGTCAACCTGCGAATATCCTTGTATATAAAAAATTATTAGAAATTTAAATAATATAGAAATAATATTCTTTGTTTCATGATTTTATTAATCCATATTTCTGTCACTATTTTGTGGCCAGATCGTAGATCTCACTCCTGGTATATCTCGGGAAACATGTTGGTGACAGGATTCAGCATCTTTGAAACTCAATCATGTGGCGCACCCGGTCCGCATGACGAAAACCTTCCGTGTCGCTGAAGCAGGAAGTGGCAATAGAAGCCAAGTCCGGCTGCAAACCACATGTAGGATTCACCGATCGCTAGCCTGTTGTTCGAGTTGCTCAGCAAGGTGACGGCGAAATACGTCATCGTGGCGATGTAGCACTGGAAGGCAGCCCTATCGATGAGGCCGGCACGACTCGCCAGCCATACCTTGCGGATCGCCCAACCGGACAATACGGCATAAAAGGCAAGGCCGACGATGCCGTAACGGACGGCGATTTCAAGATAGCCGTTATGCAGTATGTTGTACGACACTTGCTGATATGGCCGGTTCTGCCACTCGTGCAGCCAGGAAATACCGGCGCCGAACACCGGGTTCGCTTCCCAGATGTTCAGCGCGCTGACCCACAGCATCATCCTTTCGCTGTCGCTGTGCGGTCTCGATGCGTCGGCGATGAGACCGTCCATGCTCGCCACGATGCCGTTGCCGGCGAAGATGTCGTGCAGCAGCGATATCGAGGTATCCACGGTTGCAGCGGCCGTGTCGTGCAGCATCTCGTAATTGTGGGCCGCGCCGGCAAGCGTGACCAGAAGCGCCGCCGTCACCAGCTTCCGGCCATAGCGGTTTTCCTCGGTCGCCAGGATCGTTGCTGTCAGGACCGGCAGGCTGACGGTCATGGCCAGCCACACCCCTTTCGACCACAAATTATATATGACCAGCAGCGCGACCACGAAGGTGATGCCGGCCAGGACTTCGAGCAGCACGCGGATGCTAGGCTTCAGGTCGCCGCGGTTTGCCACATGCAGCGCGAAGGGAATGGCGCAAAGGGCGATGAAGCCCGCCGCCACCGACGCATGGATGGGGTTGTTGTGCAGGAGCGTGCGGGCGCGGGTGGTGGCCTGGAAATCGAAGTCGATGCCGAAGGCCAGCACGAGCGCACTGATCGCCATGAACATGACGGCCAGAACGAACGGCCTGCGCGCATAGAGAAACAGGGCGTAACCGGTCGTCGTGTAGAACACGGGCAGCAGATAAACGCCCTCGGCGGTCCCCCTTCCAAGTTCGGGATGGAAGAGTTGCGAATAGAGGAACCTGACCGCGACATAGGCTGCCCAGCCAATGCACATCGTCCCGGCCCATCCAAAAGAGGGTTTGATCCTGTAGTCCCAGAAATCGATCCTGACATATCTGATGAGTGCGGCGAAGACGAGGGCCAGACCGACATAGCGATAGGCGTCTGATTCCCGCCATACGGCGGAAACGAAAACCAGAATGGCGATGCCGGCTGCGATTTCGCCCCACAGCGGCAGGGAATGTGCATCCGTCCTTGCGACAGTTCCGGTATAGGGGAATGGATGCGCGGGAAGCTTGAGGACGTGGTAGATGCGCCGGATGTGATCTGCCGTTCTCCAGATCCTGGCCTTCAGCCGTCTGTACCAGGGATATTTGACGCTGTCGTAGTCGCTGCTGGCGGATACGATGTTGGATGCTTCCCGGCCTTCGTTGAAGGACAGGCTGTCCGTATCGGTCGTCAGTACGGACACGCCATGGGACCAGAAGCGCTCGAGCGCCACATCCCATGGAAGCGTCATAGTGGCGAGGGCGTCGAGCAGGCGTAGCGCTCCTTGCCTGGATACCAGATAGGCGGCCGCCGACCCTTGTGGACCATGAAGCGTGCGGCCGATGGAATCGCCGCGTGTAGTATCCGCGAAATCGATCATCAGGGGCCGGCGGTGATTGACCAGCTTTATGACCCCGAGATCGGGCAAGGCTGCGATGACGGCTTGGATGCGCGGCGCGCTGTCCGCGTCGAAGGCGATGTCGTCCTCGAGAATGAGCCCATAGGGCGCCCCATCCGCGACGAATGCTTCCAGCGCCTTGAGATGACTGCGATAGCAGCCATACTCGCCCGGCAGCATGTCGCGGCCGCACAGCCGGTTGAAGGCGGTGAGATCGGCGCCTTCCTTGGCCGCCGCTTCGATTGCCCTGCCGTCGATCGCCTCGATCCGGTGGATCGCAAGTCGCGGCGCGTGAACTTCGGCGGAATGCACAACCGCTTCCCACCGTTTGCGGTCATGCGCGAGATTGATGACGTAGACCGGTAAGGGCTGGATGAAATCGTCGGAGTGGTTCTCGTTCGGCATCGGGCTGATGGTCTCGTTGTTGCGCGCAGCGCGCTTTGGTAATGACTCTGAACACGCTTAAATCAAGATTTGAGATCACCGAGGCCGGTCACAAGCTCGTAGAGATGGTGACCGGGAGGTCGGGACGCGTGAGCAGAACCTATGAAAAATCCCTCGCCCAACATCCCTATCATCATCGCCTATGAATTGCGGGACATGGCGGGCCGGGAACGAGATGCGTAGATAGCTTGATATGCCAATACTTGCCATGCGGTTATGGGCTGTCTTGCCTGTTTTGCGGCCTGTTCTCTGGTAAGGCTTGAGTTCCATCCGATCTCCAGAAACAGGCGCTCGCCACGAAAGAGGCTTGGTCGGCTGTATCCCTTATCGTGGGGCAAGCATATGGATTTGAAGCGACAGGTCAGCGCAGGAGGTGCCCACGCCATGCCAATAACGGTCGAACAGGTTCGCCATTGCTATAACGCAATATTGCGCCGGGAGCCTTCCCCAGGGGAAGTCCGGCGATGGAGCGGCTACGCCAACGGTGAACGAAGCCCTGCCGGCATGACGGAAACGCTTATCACCCAAGCCACCGAGGTTCGCTCGATCGCCCGGCTCTACGCCGGTCTTCTCGGCCGCTTTCCCGAAAGTCTCGCCGGACCGATCCAGGGCGCAGACGCCCTCGCATACTGGACGGGTGTGCTGCGTTCCTTCCGGTCCGAGCATGCCGGTGTTCCGTACAGCGAAGCGCTCGCCTATCTCGTTCACGAATGGCTCCGGGAGCCGGGACTGCTGAGCCGCTTCAAGGTTGAAGACATCGATCGATATATTGTCGAGCTATGCGGGGCCGTCCTTGACCGCAACCCCGCGCCGGAGGAGGCGTCGGCATGGGCGGAAATCGCCGCCAATCCCGAGAGGGGACGCGCCAGACTCGCTGTAACGCTTTCGGAATCGAAGGAGTGCAAGGGACGGCTCGATGATACAATCAACAAAAAATTGCGCGCGCAGGCGCACGAACCTCTGTTGCCCTTTATTTCGTCGCCTCTATAAGGTTTTAGCGGGAGAATTCTACAATCGGCTCGATTGTGTGGCGGAACCCTATCATCTATAGAATGGTGAAATGCTGCAATAACGGGGATGAGGGGTCGACAAGGGGTATTCATGGCTTCCGGGAAGGACAACAAAGAGCTGACGGTGCTCGAGAAGGCGTTGCGTATCGCCCGACCCGCCTTCGGGTTTTCGATTCTCATTGGCTTCTTCATCAACATTCTGGCGCTTGTCGCACCCATGTACATGATGCAGGTCTACGATCGCGTCATCATGAGCCGCAATATGACGACGTTGCTCATGCTCACGATCGTTTCGGGAGCCTTGCTGATCTCCTATGCCCTCCTTGAGGCGTCTCGATCGCGGACCCTGGTCAGGGCCGGGATCCTTTTCGATCTGCAATCGAGCGATCAGGTCTTTGACACGGTTCAGCGCGCAAGCCTCGCCTCTCGAAACGGAAGCACCGCGCAGGGGCTGCGCGATCTCGACCGTGTGCGTGAATATCTGACCGGGAACGGGCTCATCGCCCTTTGCGACGCGCCCTGGGCCCCGATCTTCATCCTGGGCTGCTTTGTCCTGCACCCTTGGTACGGGTTTGTCGCGACGGTGGGCGCGATCATCCTGTTCCTGTTCGCCATCCTGAATGACCGCATGACGCGACGGCAGCTGAATGAGGGATCGCGCTCGATGATCGGCGCCAACAATTACGCCTCGGCCTCCCTGCGCAACGCGGAGGTCACGCGCGCCATGGGGATGCTCGGTGCGCTCCGCAAAAGATGGAAAAAGCGCCACGAGGAAGTTCTCGGTTGGCAGGCCCAGGCCAGCGACCGCTCCGGAGTGGTGATGGCGGTCACGAAGTTTGTCCGTATGGGATTGCAGATAGCGATCCTCGGAATAGGGGCCTATCTCGTAGTCAAGCAGAACCTGTCGGCGGGTTCGATGATCGCGGCCTCGATCATGATGGGAAGAGCGCTGTCACCGGTCGAACAGTCGGTGGGAAACTGGCGGGCGCTGATCGGGGCGAAGGAATCCTACGAACGGCTCAACGCCATGTTGCGCGCGATTCCGCCAGAGCCGGAACGGATGTCGCTGCCGGCTCCTCGTGGCGAACTGGTCATCGACCAGCTGCTTGCCGCGCCCCCCGGTGTGCAGAAGCCCATGCTAAAAAATCTTTCCTTCCAGGTCCAGCCGGGAGAGGCCATCGGCGTTCTAGGGCCGAGCGGGGCCGGCAAGTCCACCTTGGCGCGCGTGCTGGTAGGAGTGTGGCCCTATGGCGGTGGGGCCGTACGCCTGGACGGGACCGAATTGCCCCACTGGAATTCCGAAGAGCTGGGGAAGCATATTGGCTATCTTCCACAGGATGTAGAGCTGTTCGCGGGCACTGTGGCTGAAAATATCAGCAGGTTTGACGACAATGCCGGCCATGAGAAAGTGATTGCAGCGGCACAGCTTGCCGGCGTCCACGATCTCATCCAGAAACTGCCTGACGGTTATAATACTGAGATAGGGGAAGGGGGGCAGGCCCTGTCAGGCGGCCAGCGCCAGCGTATCGGTCTCGCCCGCGCCGTTTATGGCAACCCGCCGCTCATCGTGCTGGATGAGCCCAACTCCAACCTCGATTCCGCTGGTGAAACGGCACTTCTGCAGGCAATCGGTCATCTGCGCGCTGCAGGCAAGACGATCATTCTCATCACCCACAAGGCCAATATTATTGCCGGCGTTGATAAGTTGCTCGTCATAAGCGACGGTGCCCTCCAGTTCTTTGGGCCCCGGGACGACGTCATGGCCAAGCTCGCAGGACCACGGGTGGTGCCCATGCAAGGTGGCGCATCCAAGATGACCGCAATGGGCTGAGTTAAGCAGAATGACAGAAAAGCAACCAGCTCCAGTCGCATCGGCCAACTATCTGGGGCCTGTCCTTTTTGGACTCGCCGTCATATTCCTGACCTTTGGTGTCGCTGGCGGCTGGGCAGCGATAGCACCCCTTGACAGCGCTGTCGTGGCGCCCGGGGTGATCGCCGTCGAAAACAACCGCCGCACAGTCCAGCATCTGGAAGGCGGCATCATCTCGGAAATTCTCGTTAAGCACGGGCAACAGGTAGAAGAAGGCGACACACTCTTCCGTCTCGACACGACGCGTGCCCAGGCAAACCAGAATGTCGAGCGCCAGCATCTCATAGCGGTGCGTGTGATGGAGGCCCGCCTTATAGCCGAGCGCGATAATCTGTCCGAGGTTGAGCTTCCGCAAGAGATCCTTGATCAGAAGAAAACTCCTTTCATCGCACAAGCGATCGAAGATCAGATTACTCAGTTCCGGGAACGTAAAGCATCGATAGACGGCCAGGTTGAGATTCTGCAGACGCGCATCCAGCAGTCCCAGACACGGATCGATGGCCTGAACAGGGAACTCGATGCGACAAGGGATCAGATCGGTTTCATCAATGATGAACTGGGCGGTGTCCGCCAGCTCTACGAGAAGGGGCTGGTGTCCACGGCCCGCCTTCTGGCTCTGGAGCGGGAGGGTGCGCGTCTCAAGGGCGTCATTGGCCGTACCATCGCCGAGATTAGTGGAGCGGAAGCCGTAATCGGTGAAGCGGAACTGCAGATTGAACAGCTGCGCCAAAAGCGGCTCGAAGAAGCGGCTGAGCAGATCACGGAAGTCCGGCGCGCCATAAACGAGTTGCGCGAAAAACTTGCCGTGTCCAGCGACATTCTTCGTCGCACGGCGATACTCGCCCCCCGATCAGGTACGATCATCAACCTGAAGGTTTTTACGGTAGGGCAGGTGATCGGACCCGGCGATACGCTTCTGGAGATCGTTCCCGACGATGAAGGGCTGGTCATAAATGCGCAGGTTTCGCCTCTCGATATCGAACGGGTCACAGCGGACATGGAGGCCGAGGTGAGGTTCTCGGGCTTCAAGGCGCGCGAGATTCCGGTGGTGTTCGGAAAGGTTCTTGAGGTTTCCCCGGACCGTCTGGTCGACGACGTCACAAACCAGGCCTATTTCCTGACGCGCGTGGTCGTGCCCGACGAGGATATTCCATCGCAGCTGGAGGGACGATTGACGCCGGGAATGCCCGCCGACGTCATCATTCCGACAGGGGAGCGCACGGTGATGCAGTATCTGATCGATCCAATGCGCGACGCCCTCAGCTACGCCTTCCGGGAAGAATGAGGCGCGGGGTGAGGTCCAGCTAACCACGCATTGCGTAAACGTCAACTCTCGTATATTCATTAGGATGCGCAGTAACTTTAGTAATGGGCGACGCGCCAGGGTATAGACGATGCTTGCAGGACCACAGAGATCCGAATCGGAAGCTCAGCTACTGCGCCGACAGGCCGGTCGTTGGCTCAAGCAGAAGCGCGAAGAACGAAATCTCTCGCAGCGCCAGTTGGCGGATCTGCTGAGCTTGGATTACTATACCTTCATCTCCCAGCTTGAGACAGGGCGCGGCCGGATCCCGCCGGAGCGCTATGTGGACTGGGCGCGGTCGCTAGGCATGAAGCCGCGGGACTTCGTATATGTCCTTATGCGGTATTACGACCCGATCACCTTTTCGATCCTGTTTCCCGACGCTGAAGCCGTCGATCTGAAGTTTCGGGAAAACGCCTAGAGAGTTCGAGATTTATGGCGCAGATCATCGGCCTGTTTGGCTCGTTTGCTCAGAATCGATCGAAGCGAGACTGGTCCAATCAGGATTTGGCCGAACTCTACCGCGTGGAGTCGGCGCTCGTCCAAGCGGGGCTGCGCATCGATACGGAGCGCGGCGTCAGCGACGAAGGCGATCCATGGTTCATTTTCTGTCACGGTGACAGCGGCGATGTGGTCGCCCATTTCGCCCGGATCGACGGTCGGTACGTCATTGCCTCTCCCGTTCTGCCGAAGGCGCTGCGAGGGTCCGATCTCGGGGCCATCGTCCGCACCTTCGTTGAGGACAACCCGATCTCCCTACCCTCGCCGGAGAACGGCCGCCGTGGCAATGTCGTCTTCCACCCGGCGGCTCTTCTGACGATATTCGTTGCGACCATCCTTATCATGATTTCCCCCGAGGAGGGATTCGCCTCCGGAATGGCCGACGACGAGACCGGGGACCTGAACCACGACCATGTCGCCATGCCTCAGGCCGCTAAGCTCTTCGGCGCTTCCCTGCTCGACGAAAAGGACCACCGCGGCGAGTCGACCTATCTGGTCGCCGCCGTTGCGCTGGCGATCGAGGTGGCCCGCTTCCAATTTCAGGACAGCCAGCACCAGTCGGGCCAGCTAACCAGCCTGGATTTCTCGATAGGCGCACAGCTGGCGAAGCTGGGCGATCCCGGCCAGGACGATCCCAATATTGATCTTTATGGTCTGTCCGAGTTCTTTTTCATCAGGCAGCAGGGCGCTGCGGCTGAAAGATCGCAATTCGACCCGACGGCTTTCGAGGATTCGGTTCATTCGCTTCCCATGGAGATTTTTGTCACGACGGCCGAGGTTCAGGAAATCAAGATGTCAGCCGGAGGGCTGCAACAGCTTGAAACACATATAGTTGCAGAAGATGATGCTTTTCAGGTGGCCACCTCCGCCAACCCACAGCTGGTTGTCATGACGGATGACGGCGAAGCCAACGGTGCCAGGACCGATCCGGATATTTCCGGTGCGACATATGCGAGCGCAGCCATTTCCTGGTTCGAGCAAAAGCTGAGTTCGGACGGCTGGGTAGTGGCCTTGATCGAAACCTCGAAAGTGGAAGCCCTTCAGGCGGTCGAATTTGTTGAAGGGCTGGGAGACACCTCTAGCGACGTCGGTTATTCGGCGGCAAGAGCCTCCGTGGAGAGCCGCGATCGCGTCATCGAGTATTTCCAGGCCAGTGACACGGACATCGCCGTCGTGGAGCGTGACAACGGCTCTCTCGTCATGTTCGATCGCTCGGATGTGGCGAACGGGGAAAATCTGAGCCTTGTTTCATGGGTCTTTGACGAAGACGGAACGACCTTGGCGATCCTTGGCCATTCCAGCGTCATCAACGACGCGATGGCGCTTATTGCCTGATCCTCTATCGGTGCGGCGCTGCTGTTAACGCAATGCGGTAACAAAATGCCGCAGAAGCGTGTCTCTCGGACAAGGTGCTAAATCGCAGCGAGCGAAACTGGAAGATCGCAACGGGTTCCGGCAGCCGGATTTCCCGTGGCTGCGCTGCACAATCCTCTCAGGTATGTTTTTTGCTAAATGCCTTCCGGAGGGTGTTGCCATCTATATTGATTTTACTGTATAGCTCCGAACCGGAATCCGCGTAATCCCACAAAGTGAGGTGGGTACGCTTTTTGGGGAGGATTAACCGGTCGTATCGCCGGAATTTGCTCCGACCCAAACCGATAGGCCATCACAGGTCTGAACCAACGGGGATAGATCATGGAAGACCAGATTACTCAGTATATCCAGAACATCTTGCAGCGGGAGCCCGCTCCCGGCGAAGTCCATGGCTGGATAGCCATCATTGAGGGAAATGTGGCGACGCTCGAAGAAGTTCGCCAGATGATCATCGACACCGCCGAGGCGGTGACCAACGTCTACCCGATGGTCCTGACCTATCAGGCCATTTACGGCCGCGTGCCGGATGCCGATGGTCTGGAATACTGGACCAACGTCTATGCGAGCAATCTGGGTCTCGACGATCCGGCCACCACCACGGTGAACGAGGCGCTCGTCGAGGTGCTCAAGCCGTTTGTTGATCCAGCTCAGACGCCTGAATTCATCGATCGTTACGGTGCGAATCCGACGGGCGACCAGTTCGTCGCCGCCGCCTATAAGAACGTTCTCAACCGCGTGCCCGATCAGGACGGCCTGACCTACTGGCAGACGCGTTATGCGCAGATCGAAGCCAGCTATGCCGATTCCGGCATGACGCAGGATGAGATCACGGTTCAGGTTCGCGCCGAGATTCTCGAGCAGTTCGTCAACTCGGCCGAATACAAGACTGCGACCGCTGAAGAGGTTGACGCCTATCTGACCGCGCGCGCCGAAGGCGAGGATGTGTCCGGAAGCCTGTGGGATCTCGATCCTGACGCGAATGTCGGCCAGACCTTCGTGCTCACTACTGGTGCGGACGCACCCGTGGGCACCGCTGGCAACGACACCTTCGTCGCCACCGAAGCCTCCCTGTCCTCCGCTGACGTGCTCGACGGTGGCGCTGGTACCGACACCCTGCGCTACGCCTCTTCCGGCGCGGTCGCGGTGAACGAAGCCGGCTTCGAAGCCAGCAACATCGAGACCGTTCAGGTTACCTCCGACGCCACCGGTGGCACTGCGTTCGACGTTACCGGCGTGACCGAACTGCAAACCCTGCGTAATTTCAACAGCTCCGAAGGCCTCAATCTGGTCGGCATGGATCGCCTGGTTGCTGTTGAACTGCAAAGCGTCGGCAGCGCTGGTGCTCTGGCCAACGACCCGACCCCCGATACCGCCCTGATCTTCAATGCCGCCGTGGTGGCCGGCAATGCCGACGCCCTCAGTGTCAAGCTCAACGGCAACCTGAACGTCGACGGCAGCGGTGTGGGCGACCTGAACGTGGCTGGCATCGAAATCGTCAATGTCACTACCGAAGGCGCTGCGTCCATCATGAATAGCATTGCCTCGGGTTCGCTGCGTGCCATGACTATTGCCGGCGACCAGAACCTGACCCTGGCTGCTGCTAACTTCTTTGATGCCGTCAACGTCAACACCGTGAATGCTTCTGCTTTTACCGGCAATCTGAACCTGACGCTGACCAACGATAACGCAGCGGGCATCGACGTGGCCGTCACCGGCGGCACCGGCAACGATACCGTCACCTTCCAGTCGTTCGACACCAATGACGCCTTCAACGGCGGCGACGGTATCGACACCATCGGCCTGACCAACGCAGTTGCCACCGCCCGCACCCCGGTCAATGGCGGCACCCTGTCCAACGTCGAACAGCTGAACGTCACCACGCTGGGCACCGGCACCATCGATATGGATGCCTTCCCGGGCGTGACCAAGGTTATTTACGATGCTGGTCTGACCAATGCTGCGCTCAGCACCGTGGCTGACGCTGCCAGCGGCATCACCGTCGAAGTCGACACCCTGGCTGGCGGTACCGGTAACCTGACGGTCGCGCTGAAGACCGACGGTACGGCGGATGAGGTCACCATCGAACTCGACGGTATCGCCGCCGGTCACAGCGTCGGCACCCTCACCGCTGCTGACGCCGAGACCCTGAACATCTCCGCCGACGACGACACCGTTGCGGGGAACGGCGCCGTGACCATCGCCAACCTGGCGCTGACCGACACCACTGCCCTGAACCTGTCGGGCGATGCCGACCTGACCATCGCCGCCGCCACCAACCCGGCGACCCCGGTGCTGGCCACGGTCAACGCTTCTGCGGCTACGGGCAACCTGAACATCACCGGCCTGAACACCGCTGCAGCGGGTGCCACCATCACCCTGGGTTCGGGCGACGACGTGTTCAACGTCGCCACCTCCAACGGTGCCGACACCATCACTCTGGGCCTTGGCCGCGACACCATCGTCTACAACGCCGTTGCCCAGTCCGACCGTGACATGGACACCATCACCGACTTCGTGTCGGGCACCGACATCGTGGATGTCCGTGCGCTGATGGGTGGCGTCGGTGTGGCTTCCTCGGTGCAGTTTGCCGGTAATCGCGCCTCGTTTGCGCAGGCACAAGGTGCCCTGACCGCTGGTGCTCAGCGTGATGCTGTCTTCCAAGTGGACGAGCAGATCCTGTGGGTAGACGTCGACGGTAACGGTACCCTCGATAACCTCGACTTCCGCATCAAGCTCGACGGCGTCACCGCCATCACCGCCGCTGACCTGGGCTTCACCGCTGGCGTGACCTTCACGGCCAACAAGGCAACTTTCAGCACCGCCATCGCCGCAGACAGCCAAGAGGGCAACGCTGTGGGTACCGAGGACGACACCATCAACGCTACGGTCGCGCAACTGGTCGGCTCGACGGTCAATGGCCTGGGCGGCACCGATGTGCTGAACATCAGCGGCACGGCCGCACTGGGTGAAATCGCTGATCTGCGTACCATCGCCTTCACCAACGTCGAAACCATCAACCTGGCAGCTACGGTTGAAGGGGTTGATATGGACGCCGCCGACCTGGGCGCAGGCCCAGTCACCCGAATCAACGGCGTTTCTGGCACGGTTCAGTCGCTGACGGTCAATACCGGTTCCAACATCTCCGGCGTGACCCTGAGCAACATCGAAGTGCTGAATGCAACCGGTGCTGTCACCATGACGGCTGCCCAGCACAATGCCTTCCAGCAGATCAACGCGGCCGGTGGTGCGGACTCGATCACCCTCACCACGGCGGGTACTGTCACTGCCGACGACGACATCGAAACCTACTCGATCGTCGAAGGCTCGACGATCACCGTGGGTACCACGCCTGCCGGCCTGGCACGTGTTGTCAACGAGACTGGCGTAGTCGGCACCGATTCGACCATCATCCTGGGCAACGGCACCTACACCGGTGTTTACACGGGTATCGATGCAACGGACGTCGTGCGTGTTGGTACAACCACCGACGTATCTGCCAATACCGGTCTGAACACTGGTGCCGTGATCGACTTCCAGAACGCCGCGACTGCGGCTGCTGGCCTGACGCTGAACAACGTCCAGAACGGTATGGTGACCTTCACCAACACCACCGGTGCTCAGACCGTGACGGTGAATGGTGCCGCTGACATCTTCACGGTGGCGGACGGCATCGAGTCGTACTCGGTGATCGGCGGTTCGAACGTGACCGTCTCGGCCACGAACGCCAACGTCAATATCACCAGTACGGGGGCAGCAGCGTCCACCATCCAAATCGGTGGCAACACCGTGGCTACAGCTGCTGGTGGCTATGCCTTGGGCCACGGTGCTGACGTGATCGTTGCCACCGACGGCGCCAATATCGCCGGTGTCAACGCGGGTGCAGTTACCACAGCAGAGTTGCTGACCCTGAGCGGTGGGATCACCATGACCGCGGCGCAGTACATCCCGTTCGGCGGTGCAGGTGCGATCACTGCCCTTGGCGGCGCAGACAGCGTTACCCTGACGACCTCCAGCCTGGCGTTGGTGGGTGACGCAGCGGTTGAGAGCTACGTGCTGAATGGCGCGGGTGCAGACACCATCGCCTTTGACGAAGCGACCGATAATAAGCTGACTGATGGAGTCCGCGCGGGCCAAAGCGTTGATCTGGCGGGCGGTGGTGCCGACACGATCGTGATCGACAACGCTGCGGTGAATAACGGAGTGGATTCTTCCATCACCATCACCAACTTCGGTGCTGATGACGTTATCTCCACCTTTGTCAACAACGTGGCGACTTCGAACGGGGTCTACGTCAACAACTACGCGGGTGGCGCAACTGCAATCACGACTGGATCCGTGGTTGAAATCGATGCGGCTTCCTTCCAGTTCGGCGTCGCCAGCAACACGGCGGCCGTCTTGGGATGGCTGACCGCGGCTGGGGTGACCGGCGGCGTTGCTGGCGGCGAAATTGCCACTGTGATTGCCTACAACGGTGCTGGTCAAGCTGCGATCTACCAAGTTGAGGAAACTACCGGCCCTAGTAGCTCCTTCGATACGATCGAGCTGATCGGTATCGTCAACGCCGCTGACAACAGCCTGGTGGGCGCGAACTTCGCCTAACCGCTCTCCAACGACGCTGTCTCCCCCGGGAGGCAGTGTCCGCGAAAGCGCTCGAGCCCCATCCCTAGCCGGGGGTGGGGTTTTTTCACTTCAAAGGAAAACCCATGTCACAAAAAATCACCATCGACGGCACCGAATACGACCTCGACAACCTCTCAGAAACCGCCCGCAACCAGATCATCAACCTGCGTGCCACCGAACAGGAAATCGCCCGCACCCAGGCTCTATTGGCCATGCTGCAAACGGCCCGCACCACCTACGCCCAAGTCCTCAAGAACGAACTGGGCAAGGCGGACTAAGCGCCGTCGATCGGATGGAAGTAAGGCCCGGAGGTTATCTTCAGCAATACCCTGCAGTGCTTCATAGAATAAAAAGGACACCTGAGAATAAAAAGGACACCCACTTTAGTGGAGCGGTTTTTTAAGAGCCCAACCGAAAATTAAGTTGGGTGATTTCAGGAGGTTATGGTTCTCTGTGGTTTGCAAAGACTACGGAGGACCGAATGGCCTGGACCGAAATCACCCGAGAGCAATAT
>Ga0265293_10006518_pt1 | contig 18614 bp, 21 predicted proteins | sample Munlanlewell138R_FD_192505 | JGI IMG/M metagenome (GOLD analysis project Ga0265293, IMG submission 192505) | Leachate microbial communities from a municipal landfill in Southern Ontario, Canada - Leachate well 138R | ecosystem: Engineered > Solid waste > Landfill > Unclassified | place: Canada... | reverse complement strand
TATCTTTTATATGATTTGACTGCCAAAGTGCGAGCTTTGAGCCTCTTGTTGCTATTATTAATTTTTTCATCTATTTTGCCTCTTTATATTTCATCTTTGTTTTATCTAACTTTCCATCAAAAAATATTGTCGGTGTACCGTTGACCATCAACATGCTCGCTACCTCTAAATCATTTTTAAAATGCGCAATAACCTCTTTTGAAAAGAGTTCAAACGGCTTTATATTTGAGTTCATGACCTTATTAAATTCCAAAAGTATCTTTTCATTGGATTTTTCATTTGGATCTACTTTGACTTTGTAGAGATCTAAAACTACGTTTTTTCTTCCCTGTAGCTCAAGCGTAATAGCCGCTTTTGCCAACTCCACAGAAGCTGGATGAATAGACTCTAGCGGAAAATGATAGTAGTAAAGTGCATATTTATTTGGTTCTTTTTTCATATAGTCGATAGCTTCAGGAACAAAAGTTTTACAAAATGGGCAGAGCGGATCAGAAAAAATTACTACTTTATGTTTTGCATTTTCATTTCCATAAATCAAGTTTGCTTTGTTATAATACTTATCTTTAAATGGTATTGAGACAAATTCATTCATCTCTTTGCCTTCTTTAAGAGCAAAAAGTTCTTTTGTTACAACTTCTCCATCCGAGAACCACATCATTTTTTGAACTATCTGTCGTCCATCTTTTTTCAAAATAGCATCAAGCTCTACCATATAAGCATTCCAATTTTTATACTCTAAAATCTCATTTTTGCTCAAAACCTTAGCATTAATAGATTTTATATTTGGATTATTCTCAAAACTACCCTCTATAAATGTCTCTATTTTTTCATTTATTGTGTTTGCATTTGCAAAACTACTTACTACGGCTATTATCGCTAATAATTTCAACATCAATGACATCATCATCCTTTTTTAAACTGTTGTATTCTTCTTCCATTTTACACTTGTCTGATTTTACATTATAACGATTAACAAGCATAGTCGTAAAGACGCTAAATTGTAATAAAGCTCCTATGATATCTGTTAAAAATCCCGGAACAATAAGCAAGATTGCACCAAAAATCGTAAAAAGATTTAAGCTTTGAAACTGTTTTAAATCAATGCAATTGTATGAAACTGCCATAAAATTTTCTCTAAGCGTTGTTCTAAAGTTAGCAAGTATAACCAACCCCAAAAAAGCACTAAAGAGTATCTCAAAAAAAGTTGCTAAACCGCCTATAGCAGACGATATATTGACTGAGATTAGTACCTCTAAAAACAGATAGATTAAAAAATATATCATGACTTTAGTAATTCCACTAATTTAGCGTATATTTCATCTACCCTCACAGAGCTATTTTGGGTTGTTTTTCTATCATATATCTGAACCAAACCATTTTCAAGCTCCTTTCCGATGATAACGGTATATGTAAAACCGATAAGCTCCGCATCTTTCATCTTAAAACCAAATCTCTCTTTTGTATCATCTAGCATAACTTCTACCCTTAAAGCTTTGAGTTTCTCATAAAGCTCTTCACCTAAAGCAACTTGTGCTTTATCTTTTACATTTGATAGTAAGATATTCACGGCAAAAGGGGCTGTCTCTTTTGTCCATTTACAGCCATTTTCATCATGGTTTTGCTCAATGACGGCTGCTATGAGTCTGCTAACGCCTATACCGAATGTTGCCATCTCAAAAGGTTTTGCTCTGCCGTTTTCATCATTAAAATATGCTTCTAACGCTTGGGAATATTTAGTTCCTAATTGGAAGATATGCCCAACTTCTATCCCTTTTTTGAAACTTAAATTTCCGCCGCAGGAACATCTTTTATCAAGCTTTTTTAGTTGAAGCTCCTCATAAGAGTTTTCATTTAAAGCTTGCACCTCTTCTTCATCAAATATTGTCTCGATATTTGCACCATAATCACAAGCTTCACATATAACAAGAGTATCTTCGCCGCTGTTTGCTAAAACATGAAACTCCTTGCTGCCCTCTCCTCCGATTGCTCCGCTATCTGCTTGAACCACTCTAAAATCAAGACCGAGTCTAGTAAAAATCTTTTTGTAAGTAGCTTCCATCAACTCAAACTCTCTTATCATGTCCTCTTGTGAGGAGTGAAAAGAGTATCCGTCTTTCATTAAAAATTCACGCCCGCGCAACAGCCCATATCTAGGTCTTGCTTCATCACGAAATTTAGTATTGATCTGGTAGAGATTCAGAGGCAAATCTTTATAACTTGTTACTCTATTTTTTACCAACTCTACCATAGCTTCTTCATTTGTAGGACTAAGCACGAACTCATTGTCATGTCTATCTTTTATGCGAAGCATCTCTTTTCCCATACTATTTGAACGACCGCTTCTCTCCCATAAACCAATAGGAGTCACAAAGCTAAGCTGTACTTCTAAGCAGCCTGCCTGGTCCAACTCCTCTTTTACAATAGCTCTGATTTTTTCTAAAACAATCTTGCCAAGAGGCAAAAAATTGTAAAGTCCGGCTCCTTGAGTGTTTATAAAACCGCCTCTAACTAAAAATTTATGTGATGCCAATGTTGCATCCGAGGGTGCTTCTTTTATTGTTGGAATAAACGCTCTGCTTCTTCTCAATTACTTTCCTTCTATAATGTTTAATGCATGCTCGCATTTATATTCATCAGGCATGTCTGTATTGTCTTTTTGTACCAAAAACTGTAGCGCACTTGTTAGTAAATCTGCTTTTGATTCCTCTGAAACATTGCGCATTTTTGAAGTCATCTCATGTAAAAATCTTTTTAAAACCTGCTCGCTCATCTTGTTTATTTGTGCTTCATACTCTTTTGGAATATAACCTTTTTTTAGAACTCTTTGTGTTTCTAATTTCGCAGCTTCAAAAGCTTTTTGATATATCTCTTTTATCATAGGTTCTATGTTAAGCGTATTTAGCCACTCAAAGAACTCTACCGTGCTTCGCCCGATAATATTGTGCGCCTTTCTTGCACTATCCTCACGCGAGCTTATGTTTTCATCTACGATATTTTTCAAATCATCAATCACATAAAGATTTATGCGTTCGCCTTTATGATAGTTTATGTCACGAGGAAGTGCCATGTCAAACCAATATCTATCAAAGTCGCATGGCTTAATAATCTCATCGGTTATAATGGGTTCTGATGCAGAAGTTGCGGTAAAAAGAATCTCAAACTCATTTACCGCTTTTGGAAGTTCACTTATATCTAAAGATTTTGCACCACACTCTTGTGCTAGTTTTGAGGCTCTCTCTTTTGTTCTGTTCATGATATAAACATCCGCACCGCTTGAGAGAAGATGTTTAGCCGTAATCTCCGACATCTCCCCGACTCCGATAACCAAAGCTTTTTTGCCCTCTACACTATCAAGAACAGATTTTAGCTTTGAAACAGCAACGCTGGCGATTGAAACAGGTTTTGAAGAGATATCCGTAGCGTTTCTAACCTTTGCAGCGCACTTAAAAGCGTGATGCATGGCACGCGCAAGTTTTTGACCGCTAAAACCGTTATCATAAGAGAATCTAAAAGCATCTTTTAGTTGACCGGCGATTTGCGTCTCGCCGATAACCATGGAGTCAAGTGAAGATGCAACAGAAAATAGATGATGAATAGCGCTGCTATCATCAAAAATATCTGCTCTTCCTTCGAGTTCGTCTATGGAGATTCCAGACCTTGCTGCTAGCATCTCAAAGATATGCTTTGTAGCAGCTGTTATATCGATACAACTACAAAATACTTCCATTCTGTTACATGTAGAGATTAGAATTGATTCATTTATGGTTTCGCCTGTATTTAACTTGCTAAGGCACCCTTTTTTGGCAAATTCATCTTTGTAAGAGAGCTTTTCTCTTACCTCCATAGTAGAATTTTTATGTGAAAAACTTATATTTAAATAGTGCATCAATAACTTCTTTTTATCATAGTTTGTAAAATATTTATGAGTTGTTCATCATTTTTTACGTTGTTCACGGCTTCATCTGATAACTTCTGTGCCAACTCAAAGGATTTTTCAATCGTTTTATATTCTTGCATCTTTTCTAGTATCCAAGCACTCTCTTGTTCATTTAAATCTTTTGCGTGCAGAGTGATTAATTTTTCTTTATCTTCTTCATTTAAGACTTTATAGAGATAAATATAAGGCAGCGTGCATTTACCCTCTACAAAATCATTCATAGCCGGTTTTCCAAGAGTTGCTGCATCACTTGTTATATCCAAAATATCGTCTATTATCTGAAATGACAAGCCAAGGTTTCTTCCATAAAGTGCATAAGAGAGAGGGTCTTTGTCTGCCAAAATAGCGGCTGAATGCGCCGCAGCTTCGATAAGTGTAGCAGTTTTAAGGTGTAACATCTCAAGATATTTCTCCTCATCTGTGTTAAAAGTGTGTGCCATTTTAACATCCATCATCTCGCCTTTGCTTAGAGCCGTAACGCTTGATGATATTATCTTAGCGATATCCCTCTCAAAAAACACCAGCTCACTAAAAGCCTTTGAGTATAAGATATCTCCAAGCATTACCGCAGTTTTACTACCCTCTGTAGCGTTTACAGAAGCCGCTCCACGTCTTAGTGTTGCTTCATCTATAACATCATCATGAAGCAAGCTTGCTCCATGAATAAGCTCAACAATCGCTGCTAAAAGAGGGGCTCTCTTATGTGTTGGGGCAATCTTTAAAATCAGTTTTGCACGAAGCCTTTTTCCGCCTGAGAGCATCTTAAAAAGGCGTGTTACTTCATCATACTCTATCTCTTGAATTAATCTTGCTATTTCACTCTCAACTCTTTGCATTATTCCTCTTTAGGCGGTTTTAAATCTTCAAGCATTATCTGCTTTTTATCATCAGATAAAAATATCTCAAATTTTGCTTCTTTTGTCTTTTGATTAAACTCTTTAAATTTTACTAACATGTAAGGCACCTTGAAAGAATCTGCACCTTTTGTTTTTAACTCAAACTTGAAACTTCGATTTTTCTCTCTTAAATAAAGTACATTTTGAGCAACAATCTTGTCGTATGCTCTAAAAACTACCAACCCTCCGTTTTTATAGAGCGTCCATCTAAATGTAAAGAGTTTATCTTTGTTGTCATATTTTACAAGAATTTTCTTTTGCTCATCTTTTTTTAATGAAATTTCTCTCACTTCTGTAAAATTATTGGCAAATATGAAACTAAAACTAAAGAGCAAAAGAGTAAATGCTCGCAAAAGGGTTCTCAACTATTCACTCTTTGAAAGTATTGCACCCATCATTTCAATATAGAGATTTTTTGAAAATGCGTCCACTTTTTCTCTATTTGAAAGTATAAATGAGCGAATATTTTTTTCCATCTCATCCCCGTTATTACCAAATATCTCAGCACACTTTTGGCTCATCATAATCTCCATAGCTGCAGCTCTGTCTATGAATTGTTCAAGCTCATATCTAACAACATCATTGTTTGCATTAAACACAACATCCATTAATTTGCTCTTAGGAGAGCCCATAAAGATATCATCTTCATCTTCAAAAAGTCCATGCATTTTCTATCCTAAGGTTATATTTTTGCGCGATTATAACATCACAAAAACAATATAACCTTGAAAATTAAGCATTAAGTCTTTATTTTCTATAATGTCAAGATGAAAATATATGACTTTTTAATTATCGGAGCCGGAAGTGCAGGATGCAATATGGCTTATTTTTTACACAAAGAGAATAAAAGTGTTGCAATTGTTGATAGAGAGGGGATAGCAGGAGGAGCAAGCGGCGCTGCTGGAGCCTTTTTATCTCCCCTGCCAGGTAAAGAAAATCCTTACAACTCTTTAGTAAATGAAGCACTTAAGTACAGCTTGAATTTTTATCAAAATCTGCTACCAATAGCAGTGGATAAGAAGGGTGTTCTTAGAGTTGCAAATGAGAATTTTGATAAAGACAAACTCTCCCAAAACAGCATGAAATGTGAGCATATAAATAGTGAAGAACTCCTAAATATTTCAAAAAACTTTATGGATATTGAGGGTTACTTCTATGAAAATGCAGCAGTCATAGAACCCATACAAATCTGCCATGAGTTAACCAAAGGGTGTGATTTTTACAACCTTGATGCTGCTGAATTATATTTTGAAAATGGCATCTACACGTTAGAGGGGATAAGGGCCAAAAACATTATCTTAGCTCAAGGAGTAAGTAGCTCCTTAGTAAAAATCCCCTACATGCAAATATCCCCGATTTTTGGACTTAGAGTAGATGTAAAAACAACAACAAAAGTTCCTTTTAATATCCATAAATCCATCTCCATCTCAACAAATAAACATGATGGCACCCTCTCTATCGGAGCAACGCAGGAGAGGCATGATAGCTCTAAAATGGAGTGCCTTACAACATGTGATAAGTGTACTTTTTATGTAAACAACGATGAGATGAAGATAGAGACTCTTTTAAAGCAGGCTGATGCTCTTATAAAACTTGAGGATTTAGAGGTAGTAAAAATATACAAAGGTGCTAGAGCAACCATAAAGAGCTACTTTCCCCTAGTCGGTAAAGTTGTTGATTATGAACAAACTCTTAAGAAGTATTCATCCATTAAAAACGGAACAAAGATTCCTTCTGAAAATTTAGAATACTATCCAAACCTATATGTCATAAATGCACTAGGTTCAAGAGGCTTTGTCTTTGGTCCCTATCTGGCAAAAATCCTGACTCAAAATATTATACATAACGAGCAGATACCAAAAGAGATATCAACTCAAAAACTCTTTTATAAAATGGCTAGAAAAAATTAAACCAGTTATAGAACTATTTGTGTACCGACACCCGCAGATGTAAAGAGTTCTAGCAGCAAAGAGTGCTCTATTCTACCGTCGATTATATGTGCTTTTTGCACGCCGCCTTCTATGGCTTCAAGGCAAGCATCTACTTTTGGCACCATTCCGCCGTGAATCGTTCCATCAGCTTTTAGAGCTTCTACTTCCTCTTTTGTAAGCGTGCTAAAGAGCTCCTTATCGTTGTTTAAAACACCTGCCGTGTCAGTTAAGAATATAATCTTATTCGCACCTATGGCTTTTGCTACGTACGAGGCGCACAAGTCTGCATTTATGTTAAAACCGGGATGTCCCATCTCTGTGCCGTCTGCAATGGGAGCAATTACTGGAATAAATTTCTCCGCTATAAGATTTGAGATAACTTCAGCTTTAACTTCCGTAATATTTCCGGTAAGTCCCCATTTTGCAAAATCTTTAGCTTTTGCCGTTATAAACCTTGCATCTTTTCCACTGATTCCTATTGCTTTTGCCCCATGAGAGTTTAAGAGCGAAACTATCTCTTTGTTTATCTCCCCGCTTAAAACCATCTCCACAATTCTCATAACCTCTTTTGATGTTACGCGCTGACCGTCAATAAACTTGGTCTCTATATGCAAAGCATCTAGCATCTCATTAATCTGCCTGCCGCCGCCATGAACAATTACGGGCTTGATACCAACTAGATACATAAGCAAAATATCTTGCGCAAACTTCTCTTTTAATTGAGGAGACTCTTGAGCTGAGCCGCCGTATTTTATAACTACTACCTCTTTATTAAACTCTTTTATAAACGGCAGAGCTTCAAGAAGCGTCTGAACTGTTTCAATCTTTTTTTGCATTATTACATCCCCTATAATTATCTACTGTTTTAAAAATATTTTTATCAACTTGTACATACATATCAAGCAGCGAAAGATTCAGGTCAAACTGCTCTAATTTTACAAAATCTTTATACGTTACCAAAGCCGAGTCTGCTTTATCTCTTTTTAAAATATCAACAACTTCACTTTTACTAAATGTGTGATGATCTTCAAAATAGTTTTTGCTAATAACCTCAGGCAAATAACCATCTAGCCGCTGCGGTCTTGCTATGGCAGTTATAAGCGACATTTTATCACTTTTATTTTTAAGTTCAACCACTCTTTTAAAATCAACCCCCTCTTTTACAACAAGAGCCTCTTTGCTACTCCAAAGCCTCTCTCTAAAGGGGCCTGATGGTAAACATGAGGAGTTTTTACTCTCAACATCTATAAGAATATCAAGCTTTTTTATATCATGTTTTGAGTAAGCATCATCCAAAAACACAATCTTAACGCCCATCTCTTTAGCTCTATTTATCCCTTTTTTTCTATCTTCACTCACTATAACAACGGCTCTGGGAATTTTGTGCGCGTAAATCATGGCTTCATCGCCGCTTGCGCTCACATCACATAAAATTTCTCTGCCGTTACTTACTACCACAAGACCGCTGCTATTTCTTCCATAACCGCGAAGAACTATAGCGGCATCTTCATAGTTTGATGCAAGTGCCGTTACAAGAGGAGTTTTGCCGCTTCCCCCGACACTAAGATTTCCAACGCTGATAACATCTATGCCTAAATCTTCTCTCTTTTTGCTTTTAAAACGTAAAAACATAGCAAAACAGTAGAGATAACTTAGAGGAAGAAGTACAAAAGAGAGAAGTTTTTGAATGGGGTTTGGGTTGTAGAAATACTCCTCAACCCAAAAGATTATCTTTTTTTTCAATTTTTTGCTTTTTAAACTCTTGTTGATGCTACGGATTTGACCTTGTCAATAACATACTGCACCTCTTTATCTTCCATGCTAGCGTAAATAGGAAGCGACATAACCTGCTGATAGGTAGTTAGTGCAACCGGAAAATTATTTACTTTTAGAGAATATTTATTTTTATAGTATGTTAAAAAGTGAAGCGGAATATAGTGAAGCCCGACCTCAACGCCCTGTTTTTTTAGCTCTAGTGCAAAGGAGTCTCTGTTTTTATCTACTTTGATAATATATAAAGAGTATGGATGCTCCCCGCTTTTCGGGTTAGGAATACTTACATGTTCTACTCCCTTAAGAGCCCTGCTGTACGTCTGGGCTATCTCTTGAACTCTTTGAAGATTCTTATCCTGCTCTTTTATCTGCGCTCTAATATATGCGGCACTTAACTGGCTCATAGTATAGTCAAATCCTATATCTACTACATCATAGATGTACTCTAGAGAGTCTTTACCTTTTTTCATCGCATGAAATCTTAAAAGTTCTGCTCTTTCTTTAATCTCCTGTGAATTTGAAACAAGTATACCGCCGTTACAGATATCTCTTTTTAGATGAGAGGAGAAGTTAAAGCAGGTAATATCAGCTCCCGTTGAGCCGATTTTCTTACCCTTATAGGTTGCTCCTAGGGCTTCACATGCATCTTCTACAATCTTTACATCATACAATTTTGCCATGGCGTAGAGTCTCTCTAGGTCAACACACTGCCCAGCCACATGTGTGACTATAACAGCTTTTAATTTTTTGGCTTTGTTCTCTTCTAAGTAAGCCTCTAGTTTGTCAAGATTAATATTATAGCTCTCGGGGTCAATATCAATAAAAATCGGTTCCGCATCAAAATGGCGTACAACTTCAGGAACATTTGGATGTGCGTTTATAGAACATATTATCTTATCACCTCTTTTTAAGTCCAGGGCGAGCATAGCCAAATGAAGAGCCGATGTCCCATGTGATGTTGCCAAAGCATACTTCACTCCTATATATGAAGCAAACTCCCTCTCAAGCTCTTGGACTTGATCTATATTTTCACCATCTAAAACATCACTAACATTTGAGTGTGCTTCTCTACTACTTTCATATCTGCAAAATGCAACTTTCATTTTCTACTCCCTATAATGTTATATCTCTTGAACAATTAAAATCATGGTTTATTTCTCTAGAAGCTAGCTTAGCAATAGGGGGCATTTTTCTCTTAAACTCATTACGTAAAATGCGCTCTACAATCATATCTACCATCTCTTTATTGCACCCTTTTTGAACTATCTCTTCCTTGCTTAGTCTATCTTCAACATAATATTTTAGCGCTTCATCAAGCTCGGCATAGCTGTAGCCTAAATCTGCTTCATCACTCTGCCCAGCCCACAAATCTGCCGATGGTGCTTTTTGTATAATGCTTTTAGTTATACCCAAATACTCAGCCAATTCATAAATTTCACTCTTATACAAATCTCCTATAGGATTTAGCGCACAAGCCAAATCTCCATAAAGAGTTCCATAGCCTAGCATCAACTCGCTCTTATTGCTAGTTCCCAAAACCAAAGCTTTTTGCTTAGCAGAGATATCAAAAATAGCGCTCATTCTAAGTCTTGCGGAGAGATTTCCACGCCTTAGATTATCCATATCGGTGTTTACCGCTTCATAAGCTTTAAGCATTGGCTCAATTGAAACCGTTATCGAGTTTAGTTTAAAATCACCGCAAAACTCATCAGCATCAGCTAAAGAGCTCTGCGAAGAGTAGTGAGAGGGCATTTTCACACATAGAAGATTATCTTTAAATACTCTTTGTGCAAGCACGGCAACAACGGCTGAGTCTATACCGCCGCTAAGTCCTAATACAACCCTCGTAAAACCTGTTTTTCGAACTTCCTCAGCTAAGAAATACTGCAAATATTCAGATATAAGTTCATACTTTTTCATCACTAACCTTTGATAAGCTTTAACAAAAATTATTATATCAATTTTTTAGTTACCAATGTTATACTTTCATAAAAAAAGAGTATAAGATGAAAATAAAAGTAAAACCGATGGGAGAGTATCAGACAAATTGCTATATAGTAACCACTCAAGGTAAAGATTTTATTATAGATCCTGGTATCGGTGCCTCGGAATGGGTTTTGCAAAATGTCACAAACCCTGTTGCCATTTTAAATACACATGGACATTTCGATCATGTCTGGAGTAATGCTGTGCTGCAAAAAAAACTAAGTATTCCTCTCTACACTCCAAAAGAGGACACAATGCTACTCTTGGGCAGCTCCTTTAGCCCTGACTTGCCGCCCTCAAAACCAGAGGTGGAGGTAGAGCCGAATCAGGAGTTTGATTTTGAGGGTGTAAAAGTAAAGTTTCGCCACTTTCCTGGACATACACCAGGATGTTCGACTATAGAGATAGGAGATGCTATGTTTAGCGGTGACTTTATATTTGAACGCTCTATTGGGCGAACAGATTTTCCTTATTCATCCCCTAATCAGATGAGAGAGTCCCTAGAAGAGTTTAAAAAAATTCCTTACGATAAAACTATATACCCGGGGCACGGGGGCACGACAACCATCAAGCAGGAGCAACAATATAGCGACTACTGGATAGCCAATCTTTAAATAGATTTGCTATTCGTGGCTATTCTCATCCTCCTCTTCTATCAATTTTAACTTTAAAACGTGCCTATCGGTTACAACCGTTTTAAATTCGCCTTCAAAAACTTTTATATCTAAAACATTCCCTATGACATTTACGTTTCTTTTTCTACCCTCTTTATGACGAACTTTAGCTACAAAACTTACAATATCGCCAAATTTTACGGGAGATAAGAATTGGCAATTGCTTGCCACTAAAACAACATTTCCCTCATTTACGGCAGCCATTGCTGCATAATCAGCCGCACCAAAAATAAATCCACTGTGAATCAACCCCTTAGAATCGGCAATCATATCATGCGTTGTAACAAGTTTTAATTTTACATATCCAATATCTAACTTCTCTATTTCACCACACAAATCACGATTAATTTCCTCATGGGTTTTTAACATCACATCATCTTTGGCTCTATAATCCTCTACCTCAAGTTCTGCATCTTCTTGAAAATCTCTCTCTTCTCTCTCATTCATTTAACATCCTTAATTAATTTTACATACACTCTAGCAGGAGCAGGATAACCCTCAACCGTCTTGCTTGCATCATTTTTATCCAGAAAATTCTCCAGAGACTCACCCTCTATCCACTTAGTCTTTCTCTGCTCACTACTATCTGTTTTAGAACTCTCTAAAACCTCAAAACTATCAAAGCCTGCTCTTTTACACCAGTTCTTTAGAGCCTTTATCGTTGGAACAAAATATATATTTGGTATCTTAGAGTATGATGACTCCGGACAAAGGCAGATCTCTCCCTCCCCTTCAATATAAAAAGTATCCAAAATTACTTCGCCTTTTTTTTCAAGACCCTTATAAAGAGATTTTAACATGGCTACTGGATCACTCCTGTGGTAGAGAACTCCCAGACAAAAAATAGTATCAAACTTCTCTTCATAAAACTCTAAATGCTCTACGCCTAAAAGCTCATACACAATGTCGCTTTTAACAAAATGGTTTATAAAATCAAATTGAGTTTTATAAAGCGGCGAAGGGTCAAAGCCCACAAGCGACTTCGGCTTATCCTCTTGCATCCTAAAAAGATAATATCCATTGTTGCACCCTATATCGGCAACTCTTTTATCTTTTAAATTAAAATGTTTTCTCAGCAGATTGTATTTTATGTTACTTCTCCACTCTGAATCTATATATATGTCAAAAAGTTTAAAAGGTCCTTTTCTCCAAGGCATCATGCTTCGTGCTATGTTCTCTAACTCCAAAAGACTTGTGTAGTTACCGACTATTTCTACCTCATCCCCGAGAGTAACACTCCAAGAGCCATCTTCAAGGCTCTCAAGCGCCTCGCGCATTGGAGCAATATTTTTCCACTTCATCCAAGATTGTCTATCTTTTCTTATTAAATCAATATTCATTTCATACTTTATCTTAAAATAATTTAATTATAATTGTATCAAAAGATAGCTATAAGGAATTTGATGAGATTAGAAAAAAAAGCAACAGTTGTCTCTTCGAGTGTAGCAGCCGTGCTTGTACTGATTAAAATGAGTGTTGGGATTTTTAGCGGCTCTATTGCTGTTTTAGCTTCAGCTATTGATTCGCTTCTTGATTTAACCGTATCTCTTTTTAACTATTTTGCCCTAAATACTGCCGAAAAAGACTCAGATGAGAAGTTTCATTTTGGACGCAACAAGATGGAGCCTTTAGCAGCCGTAATAGAGGGGATAATTATCTCTTTTTCTGCACTTTTTATATTTTATGAAGCAATTGCAAAAATTGTAAACTATAAACCCATGGAGTATATGGGAACAAGCATTGCCGTTATGATTGCCTCCATTGTTATAACTGCACTTTTAGTTATTTTTTTAAACTATGTCGCTAAAAAAACAAATAATATGGTAATCAAAGCAGATGCACTTCACTACAAAACAGATCTTTATTCAAACGGAGCAATTTTACTCGCTCTCGCACTTATCTCCTTTACTGGGGAGTATTTAATAGATCCTATTTTAGGGATGGGCATTGCTTTATATATGATTTACTCGGCTATTCCTATTATCAAAGAGGGACTGCTGATGCTGCTAGATGCTGCGCTAATAGCGGAGGATGTAGCAAAAATAGAAGCTGTCTTAGAAGCCCAAAATAATATTAACGGCTATCATGACCTCAAAACAAGAGAATCAGGTTCGCACATCTTCATCTCTGTGCACATTGTTTTTAATGTAAGCATTTCACTCTATGATGCACATCTAATCTCGGATAAACTAGAAGCAAAACTTCATACACTTTTCGAGGGTAAGCACGTAAATGTACTTATCCACATGGATCCATATGACGATTCAGAGATAAATGCCATAGAAGATAGTTATTAAAAATCGTACCGTAAAATAAAATTTAAAAAATTTGCTTTACCACTTTCGCTGCTTAGAACTTCTCTCTGTGCCCAAGCATACTCTACTCCTGTTAGCAAGTTCTTAATAGGAAGCCAAAGCAGATTTATCTGCATAGCATGACTCTCTTTTGTTACCTTATGAAGCCCTGTTTGTAAAACATCAAGATTATTATCAGCGCCGATATATGAAAAAGCAATTGTAGAGCGGAGTTTTTCACTCCAGAAGTGACGATAACCCAAATGTCCTCCATATACAGGAGTAAGAGTGATTTCTCCGCTTGAAGAAATAGTTCCCTCGCTAAACGCACCATATGCTATATAACGTCCACTTCCCTCTCCATAGTGAGCATTGAAGCGAATATCATCCAAAGCAAAAGTTTTAATACGCCCAGAGAGATTAACTCCATAGCCATATTTAGAATCTTTTGTATTATCTACTACCGAATCTTGCAAGATTTTTCGTGCTAAAAATGAGATGCCAAGTTCTCCCCACAAAGGATAATATCTTGCACGTAAAACCAAATCATAAGGCAGGTTATCTTTTGTGATGCTTTTAGAGCTGTTTTGATCTAAAAGAGTAATCTTAGGCTCCTCTATCGAAATATCATATGCAAATAATTTCGTATCATAGGTATAGCGGATTAGAGATTGACGAACTAGAGTATCATCCATAGGATAAGAGATAGTATCCAAAGCTACGATAGAGTTAAAAGCTGAATTTGTTTGACCAAATCCAAAACCTCCTACCTCTATAAAAGCATGTCTTAGGCGGGGATAGTAATCATTTTTGCTTGTGCTGCCTCCTTTGGTGCCTAAAAAATCTATCTCCACAAGAGTGCGCAACATGCCATATTCTGTAGGTGTTTTTGTCTTTAGCCAAAGTCTGCTTTCACGCGCATTAAGAGAAAAATCATCACTCTTTTTATCTCTATCAAGAGCAATTTTTCCGGCAAAAAAAGAGGATTGATCAGAAGTGTGCAGCATACTAAGATGGGCTCTTCCTCCAATTTCTACAACCATGTCTAATGATTTAAGCTCTATCTCATTGCCGCTTGCAAAAAGTGATTTTACAAAAAAAAGAAAGACTAAAAAACGCAAAATTTTCATACGTACTAAAGCTCTTTACGAAACTGTTTATGGCAAGCATTGCATGACACTTTTACATCTTCTAACTTTTTATTTAATAGTTCAAACTCATATTTATGAGCCAAATCATATATCTCATCTGCATCTAGACTAAGGTTTTTTGCATACCTTTTATACTCTTGTATATCCTCTTGTGTCAGCTTGAGTCCTAAATCACTCTCAGACATATTCTCTATTTCTGCCGAGAGATGTTTTAAAGTATCCCCAAGACTCAGCATATATCTTTTGCGCATTTTATCTCTGTCTAATTCACTTTTTTGACGCTCATAAACCACCATGTCAAGCTCACGCATCAGCAAACGGAGTTTTTCACTTTGTATCATATGTTTTAGAGCTTTTTTATTGTCATGCTCTTTACTAACACACCCGCTTGATACAAAAATCAAAATAATTAACATTAGATGTCTAAAACGCTTATTTTGCAAACTCTACTGCCCTACTCTCTCGAATGACATTTACTTTTATCTCACCGGGGTACTGAACCTTCTCTTCTATCTCCTTAGCTATCTCTTTTGCCATCAAAATAGATTCATCGTCATTGACTAAAGAAGCATTTACTATTACCCTGACTTCCCGCCCTGCGTTGATTGCATAAGCTTGTCTGACTCCTGTATGCTCTGATGCTATCTCCTCTATCTGCGTAACCCTTTTTAAGAAACTCTCAAGCACTTCTCGTCTAGCACCCGGTCTTGCGGCAGAGAGTGCATCAGCAGCACAAACCGCACCGCACTCAATAGAGCTAATCTCTTCTTGTCCATGATGTGCATAGATTGCATTTATCACTACACTATCTTCATTGTAACGATTACAAATATCAGCGCCCAAATCGACATGGCTACCTTCATGCTCATGGGTTAAAGCTTTACCTATATCATGTAAAAGTCCTGCTCTTTTTGCAAGCCTTACATTTCCGCCCATCTCAGCCGTCATAATTCCCGCCAAATGAGCAACTTCAAGGGTATGAGCAAGTGCATTTTGTCCATAACTAGCACGATAACGAAGTTTTCCAATAAGCTTAACTAACTCCGGATGCATGATTCCAATATCCAAATCAGTTAATATCTCTTCCCCTTCGCTCAACATTTCAGACTCAAACTCATCACATACTTTAGTATAAATCTCTTCAATACGAGCCGGTTGAATACGCCCATCTTCTATGAGTAGCTCTATTGTTTTTTTTGCAATTGCTCGTCTGTAAAGATTAAAACTGCTGATGAGAATCGCATTTGGCGTGTCATCAATAATAATATCAACACCCAAAAGAGTCTCAAGGGTTTTAATATTTCTCCCTTCTTTTCCTATTATCCGCCCTTTGAGTTCATCATCATGGAGGTAAATAAGGTTGGTTAATTTCTCTGCAGCAAATTCGCCTGCATACCTACTTGTTGCCTGAGCCAAAATATAATTTGCTCTTTTTTTAGCCTCGGTTTTTGCTTCATTTTCATAACGCCTGACTACATGAGCTATCTCAGCGCGAGACTTCTCCTCAACTTTTTCAAGCAAAACAGCCCTAGCTTCATCTTTTGTCATACCCGCACAATGTTCTATTGCATTGAGCGCCTCGTCAATTTTCTCTTCATATCTTTTTTTTAGTGAGTTTAGAGATTTTTCATTTCTTTTTAAATCAATTTGCCTAGATTTTAAAACAGCCACTTCATCCTGAAATCTTCTCTCTTCATTTTGCTTGTAACGTTTAAAATTTTGCTCTTTTTTTGCGATATCGTCTTCTCGTTGAGAGAGATCTGCTTTGGCTTTATCTTTAGCACCCTCATAAAGCTTAGTAGCTTCAAGCTCAATCTCTTGAGATTTTATATTGGCTTTATACAAAAGCAGTTGCGCCTCATTTTCGATTGCACTTGCTTGAGCTTTAGCTTTTTCGACATATATATCAAAATTAGCATTCGTAATTTTTTTAGAGATGAAAAATCCAACAAGCCCACTAATGGTGGCCATAGAGCCTCCAATTAGTATCTCATTTAGCATTTTACTTCCTCTTTATAGCCATATTTTTATTTTGCACATTAATATTTGGTGTAATGACTAAATCGCACGTGATGTCATACTCATCACAAAGTAACTCTTTTGTGTAACAAAATTCTGATTGTATAAAAATTGTGTACGGTCGTTTTTTTAACTTTGCAAAGAAACGATCATACATCCCTTTTCCAAAACCAATTCTCTGTAAATTTCCATCAACACCAACTATCGGTACTATGGCTATATCTATTCTCTTTATATCTCTTAAACTTTTTCCCGCTTCATAAATACCAAACTTTTTCTTCTTCAGCGGTAATCTAAATGGTACCATCTTAAAACTTTCGCTTTGCATAAATGGAACAAAAACATCACATTTTTTTCTTAGTTTTTGAATCAATTTTGCACTGTTTGGCTCAAAGGGAAGAGAGATATAAAAAAGTATTTTTAATTTTTTTAATTTTTTAATTTTTTTAAGCTCTTTAAACAGTTTCACTTCTATCTTTGCGTTTTTATAAAGCTGATTATGCTTAGGGGCATTTTTGATTTTTTCTAGACAATTTCGTCTAAAAATTGCTTTTGTAAGAGACATATAAAATCTTTATGGCTATAATTTCGCTAATTTTACTCAAAAAAAAGAAAATAAGGTAGGCAAATGTTTAAAAAATATATTTTATCGTTATCAATAGTTTCAGCAGTGCTGTTTCAAGGCTGTTCTAACAACAGTGAAGAGAAGAAAAGTGATGTAAACAACATGGTTTCTGCAAAAGAGTATGTTTTAACAGGGATTGACCAAAAACAGTATGTTGTCAAAAAAGAGGGTAAAGGCTTTGTGCTTGAAGGAGCAAAAGATAAGGTAGTTATTTTTGATATATTTGCCACATGGTGCCCTCCATGCCGTGCAACTGCAACGCATCTTAGTTCACTTCAAGAAAAATACAAAGATGATTTAATCATTATAGGAATTACTATTGAAGATAAGATTCAAAACTCAAAACTTCAAGAGTTTGCTCAAACATATAATGCAACCTATATCTTAGTCAATTCTAATCAAAATCGCCGCCTAAGCGACGAAATTGTAAAAGAGTTAGAACTTGGAGAAAGATATCCTATCCCAACAATGGCCATGTATAAAAATGGAGCTTTAATCAACCATTATGTAGGTGCTACTCAAGAGGAATTTATAGATAGCGACATCAGAAATGCTTTAGGCAACTAAATATGCTTGGATTTATAAAAAAATCTCTATCTAAGACTGCTGAAGCTTTAAAATCAGTAGTTCCAAAGAAGAAAATATCATTTTCAAAAGATGAGATTGAAGATATCTTACTCGAAGCTGATGTCGAATATGAGCTTGTAGAGATAATATTAAATGAGATATACCAAAGCAGCGTTACCCGTGATATTCTGCGATCAAAACTGCTCGCAACTCTTGCCTATACGACATACAAAGAGCCCTCTTTTACTCCCCCTTTTGTTGAGCTTATAGTCGGGGTAAATGGTGCCGGAAAAACAACAACTATCTCGAAACTTGCAGCAAGATATAAAAATGAAGGCAAAAAGGTTATCCTCGGGGCAGCAGATACTTTTAGAGCGGCTGCCATAGAACAACTTACACTTTGGGCAAAAAAACTAGATATTCCCATCATCGCCTCAAAACAAGGACATGACAGCTCTGCAGTTGCTTACGACACCATAGACTCTGCAAAATCAAAAGGATTTGATAATGTCATCATAGACACCGCGGGACGACTTCACACACAAGTGAACCTTTCAAATGAGCTCAAAAAAATAGCAAGAATCTGTGATAAAGCGCATAGCGGCGCGCCTCACAGAACTATTCTTATTATAGACGGCACACAAGGAAACTCTGCAATTGCTCAAGCTAAAGCATTTAACGAGATGATAGGAGTTGATGGAATTATCATAACAAAACTTGATGGAACTGCAAAAGGCGGGAGTATTTTTAGCATCGCTTAT
>Ga0265293_10006517_pt1 | contig 18617 bp, 15 predicted proteins | sample Munlanlewell138R_FD_192505 | JGI IMG/M metagenome (GOLD analysis project Ga0265293, IMG submission 192505) | Leachate microbial communities from a municipal landfill in Southern Ontario, Canada - Leachate well 138R | ecosystem: Engineered > Solid waste > Landfill > Unclassified | place: Canada... | reverse complement strand
TGCTTCAATATGCGATAAAACTCGGCTACAAGGACATTTTGCAGCTCTTGGATGACTATGAATCCGTGCTAAAACAGTTCATGAACAGGCATTGGCTCGAGAACGAAATCGAAGAAATGGATAAATCCAACTATGCCATAAATGGTTATCGTAATGCCTCATAATGAAATACACCCACAATCCTGGAAAACGATGTCAATTTTCCAAGCACTTACGTGTAGGAAAGATTAGTCATTTATTAAAACATCATTTTGGAAATGCAAACTCTGCTTGACAATTGCGGCTATGGTGTATATTTAGGAATAAGGAGATAATGGTATGGAAGTAAAGGCGATAGCCAATTTCTTGCGAGGCGTTAAGCAGCGGTTTCATTTTCTGAAACCGGGTGCTGTGTGCTCAAAAGTGGCACAGTTTGAGATTTTTGGGCATGAAAGCTCCCAGTCAGGCACGAGAAGTGCCTAAATGGACATGAGTGTAATGTACTGATCCAATTGGCATCAAATACTTCATAGGGAGAAAATATGACAAACATTTATGTATTAGTTGGGACAAATCCGATACCCTGTTACATTAGTGCGGCATACCTGCTGGGATACTATTCCGAATGCAAGCTATTCTTGGTCTGTACCGCTGATAATCCCTCCATCAAACAGTCTGGCACCTACCAAACCGGTAGAAATATCCTTAATCAAATCACTGTTCAGTTTCCGGATACATGTGCCAAGCTGCTAAGCATAAATGATGTAGGCAGTGAGTTGTCGATTAGTTCCGTGCTTGCGGAAACATATTCACCCGATGAGCTGATTCACCTCAACTATACAGGTGGAACCAAGTCTATGGCAGCGCTTGCTTATCATGTTTTGAGCCAGGAAGAGAGCTTTAGCAGCAGCTACCTGGATGGACGCAGACACATCATGATCTTGGATGGAGACCCGGCCTTCAGTAATGAGCATGACCTGAGGAAGGATGCGAAGCTGAAGCTGGACTTGCAAGCTATCACCACTTTACATGGCTTTGACAAAGTTCAGGATAGTTATACTGATGCTGCATATGGGGATCTGATGGAAAGATTGAAGGCCTTGCTACACAACAAGCGGATTTTCCAAATATATGGTAAGAGTAGCTCCAAGAAGAAGAAAACCCCTGAGGAAATGGCCAAGGAAGAAGAGGATATCCGGAGAAATACAGAAGAAATCATTGAAGCATCTAAGATCAGGGGAATGGGAATCAGTGAGAAGCACATTAATAAGTTCATCGATGGGGTCTGGCTGGAGCATTACCTGTATGATGAACTGAATAAGATCAGCAATGATATCGAGATTTATCATGGGATTGTCAAACAAAACCATTTCGAGATTGACCTGATGGCCATTTATGGCTATCAGATGACCCTGATCTCTGTGACCACTGACTGCAAGAAGGGAGGTTGTAAGCTAAAAGCCTTCGAAGCGATTCACAGAGCACATCAGCTTGGAGGTGACGAAGCCAAGGCCGTTCTTGTTACTTTAATGGAATGTCCCAGGACCCTGGAGGATGATATCCGTGGAACCTTCGGATCCACGATTCCGGGTTTCAAAGCCTTTGGGATCGATGACTTTGATAAACTCACGATATTTGATGATATACTAAAATACGCAAAGGAGTAGCTATGCAATACGGTGTAATTGTTGATCTGAGAGCGATCCAAGACTACATCTTTTCTTCAAACCGTTTGAAAGACAATATCGGAGCTTCATACCTGGTTAAGCATTTTTTCGATGGTTTCAACACGGGAGAAGGATTTTGTGGTGGAGGCAATCTCTTCAGGCTTTGCCGGGATGAGCATGAGGCAAAGCAAATCATTCGGGACCTGTCCATAAGGATTTATGAAAAGTGCCCGGGACTAAGTTTTAGCGCAACATATATTTCGGATTTTGACACAGAGGCTTTTCAGGACAGCATGGACAAGCTGCAGAAAAAGCTTCGGGAAGAAAAAAACCGGAGACAGCAACAAAGCACTTTACCATCCTACGGGATTAACGCCCAGTGCGGTTCCTCACCTTATTCTGCGGAATTTGTTTGTAAAACACCGCCGGATGAAGGCGACCTGCTGTCCAGGCAAGTGTATGCCAAGCGTCAGGCCGCGACCAGCGCGGTTCAAGAAGCCCAGAAGCTTTATCAAAATGAACTGGGGACAGAGTTCATTCTTCCGGAAAGCTTCGAAGATTTGGGTCAGGACAAGGGTCATGAGTCCTTTATCGCTGTCATCCACATCGATGGCAATCAGATCGGCGATCTCTTTTTGAATCAAGCTAGTTTTGCAGCTTGCAAGAATCTTTCAGCAGAGATCAATTCTGCCTGTGAGCTTGCTTTTGCAAAAATGCTCTCCATGGCGGTCAAAGAGATTAGCTCAGGGAAATGGCAGCATTATGGCAAAAGGCTCAAGAAAGCGGGTAGGCAAAAATATCTGCCCATACGTCCTCTGTTTATTGGTGGTGATGATATCACCTTCATCAGTGAGGGAAGGCTGGGGCTTAGCTTGGCCATAGAGTTCATGAATCAGTTTAGCCAGATAATGAAACACCATGATGTTTCCAGTTCTGCCGGAGTAGCTCTGGCAAAAACGAACTATCCTTTCTATCAGGTGCACAAGCTGGCAAACAGTCTCTGCCGTTCTGCCAAGAACAAGCGTTTAGCAGCAAAATCAAAATCTGATCACCTGGATTTCCACATTATCAGCTCTTCGGTAAATCAGGACTTAGTTGATATCAGGAAGGATAACTACCAGCTGGGAGATGGAAGGAGGCTGTATCAAAGGCCATATTCCATTGCTGATCTGCAAGTCTTGGTGAACAATGCGGAAAGCCTTCACAGAAAGTGGCCAAACTCGAAGATAAAAGACCTGAGATCTGTATTGTATCAATCTGCTGAACAATGTGATGCCTTTGAAGCCCAGAGAAAATCCCGGGAAGATCTGGCTTTGCCCGTCAAGGGTATGGATGCTTTCAAGGATAGTCTTTTCGTGAATGGCGAAACAATATTCCTGGATATGATAGAAATTATCGAGATGCTGGCTCTGGAGGATTCCCAATGAAATACACGCTTAAGCTTAGCACACTGTCGGACACGCTGATAGGTTCCGCCCTTTCTTACGGTACCATTATCGATAGCGATATTGTTTTTGACGCAAAGGGGCTTCCTTACATACCTGCAAAAAGGATCAAGGGGCTCTTGCGAAATGCTGCCACTGATTTGCTGTCCACAGCCGGATACCAGGCTCTCTTTCCCATGGATGAGAGGATAGTGAATGCTTTTTTTGGGAAGATCGGCAGCAATGATCCCAATCCGGGCATGATCTTTGAAAATCTTTACCTGGAAAACTATCCGGAGATCGACAGATGGATGGATTATCTGGGAGATAAATATGCATATGAGATAAACAAACCGCTGCTGCGCCAGTTTTTCACGGAAATACGCACCCAGACGGCGATTGATCCTCAAACCAACACAGCAAAGGAACACTCCCTGAGATCGAGCCGCGTCCTAAAAAAAGGCTTTGAGTTCAGTGGAGAGATATTCATTTGTGACCACAGCGAGGACATCCAAACCCTATTGGGCATAGCCTGTCTTTTGGTAGATAGAATCGGATCCAAAAGGAACAGAGGCTTTGGTAAGGTAAAGCTGGATTTGCTGGATCAGACCGGTGGATCAATTTGCCGAAAGCTGGAGAGAAAACTGGAGGAATCATGCAAAAATTGAAGATACGCATAAAGCTTAGCTCTCCGCTGATAATCTCTTCTCAATCCGGAGATAGCACGCTTACTCAAACTCTGACACACATTCCCGGGACTTCAATGCTGGGGCTCTTAGCCGGGAGATATCTGAGAGATAGCAAAAATTGCCAGTCATTTAGCCGCTTGTTCTTACGTGGTGATCTGCACTTTCAAAACCTATATCCCTCAAAAGAAAATACAGTTTACCTGCCCTGCCCGGGAAATCTGTGGAGAAGCAAAACACATCCTGAGTCTTTTGTGAATGTGTTACGTGAACCAGGGGCAGGTAACGATTATGCAAAAACTGCTGGATATGCCAGTTTCATGGAAGATTATGTGGATCTTTATACTCCAGGCAGAGAGATATTCTTCCATCATGAGCGTGACTACAGCAAAGGTATTTCCAAATCCGGGGTAGTCTTCAACTATGAAGCTCTCTCTACCGGTCAAGAATTCACCGGCCACATTTTGGGCTCGGAAGAGGATCTTGCGACCATAAAAGCACTTCTGGAGCAAGATCCTGCGCTCAGAATTGGCAAATCCAAGACCTCTCAGTATGGCAATGCGCAACTGATAGAATGTGAGGCCACAGAGCTGGGGGTTGATGAACCTGAAACAGGGGATGAGCCACTTATGGTATTGGCTTCTGATACGATTATCAAAAACGCCGCAGGCATTAGCACGATTGATCTTGCTGATCTTGAATCGCTTCTGGGAGTAAAGATCATCTCTGCCTCAATCGAGACTGTTAGAATAGAAACCATAGTCAACGCCCACAAGGCAAAAAAACCTTCAGCCCGGGCATTTAAAGCAGGCTCCAGCTTCCTTTTGCAAAAGATGCCAAAAGCGGCTGCGGCATTTGCCAGGCATGGCTTGGGCGAAAGAACCTGGGAAGGTTTTGGGCAAATATATTTTATGGGCCAGTTCCCAGCAAAACTGCGCTTGCTGAGCTCCGAAAAGTCTGAGTATAGCCTGCCGGCAAGCCCTCCTCCAGCCCTGATAAAAAAACTGGCGGAAGAGGTAAGAACCCGGGTAGTGAGCACACTTTTGTGTAGCAAAGCATCCCAAATCGCAATTCAGATCGGCCCCCGTCGGCTCAGCAACAGTCTGCTTGGGCGCTTGGAATCGTTTGCCGGCTCCGGCAATTTTTCTCAGAGCTTTGCTCTGCTGAGAGAGCTTTCCCTGCAGAAGATACGTAAAATCCACTTGGGAGACAAGAGCTTTGATGTATATCTGAAAGATATTGATCATGAAATCGAATCGTTGATAAACTCTGCTAAAGCGATGAGCTTTGGCAGTCAAAAGAAACTGCGTGATCTTATCGAAGAAGCCGGCTTGCCAGACCTTCAACCAGAACCCTTAAAGTCCCTGTTTCTGAGAACTCTTTTTTTGAATATCAGAAGAGTCAATAACAAGCATAGGGAGGCAAAATGAAAAACGGAAGAATTATCCTCAAAGCTAAACTTGATCTCCTAAGCCCCATGCTAATCGGCAATGGGAAATCGGATACGAGTGACCGGGATGTTCTCCTCGATGCAGAGGGCAAGGCGTTTATCCCAGCCACATCTTTCATGGGAGTATTATCAAGACACATGGATACTGCTGTTGCGCAGAGTTTTCTGGGGCAGCGCATGGATGCAAACAATCAAGCCATGAACCAATCCTATCTGATATGCGATGATCTCTTCCCTGTGGAAGGAGACAGCAACTGCGTGATTCGGGATGGTATTCGCATCGATAAAGCCAGTGGAGTAGTAGAAGACGCTGCCAAGTTTGACTTTCAGGTGCTTGAGCCCGGACTGTGCTTTGAGCTGAACATGGAATTTGTAGTTATCAATCGGGAAAGGTATGACGAAGCCATTTTGATCCTGGAGAATTGTCTGGCAGCGCTGAGCAAGCCGCTTTATGTGGGCGGGAAAACCAGTTCCGGCTTTGGCTGCCTACGCTCCAAAGAGCTCGGTTTATTCAGGTACGACTTCGATCAAGCAAAGGACTTGGCAGCATATCTGCTGCGTAAGCCCCACAATGAGTTCCTGGCTGAGATCAAGCCGGTGGAAGCCAGTAAACGGGAATTTTCAATCACGGCAGATTTCAGGATTCCACAATCCCTGATTGTGCGGAGCTATCCCAAAGATGCATTTGGTTCGGATGCCTCTCACATTCAATCCTCAAATCAAGCTGTTTTACCCGGAACATCCTTACGGGGCGCTATGCGGGCAAGGGGAGAAAGAATTCTCAATGTCATTTGGGCTGGCAAGGAGAAAGAAATAGAAGATTTTCTTGCCTCCATATTTGGATATGCCTCTACCAAGGGGAAGCACTACAGCATTCCTTCTGCTCTCCGCGTCTGCGAGAGCCGGATAGAATCAATTGGCACAGAAGTTCAAAACCGCATATGCATCGACAGATTCACCGGAGGAACAATAGAGGGGGCCAAGTTTGACTCCATGCCCGTGTTCCCCTTAAACGATACAGATGCCAATATCCGGGATCTCAGTCTAAGCCTGGCAGATCCCTTGCCTTCACAGAAAGCTCTGTTGCTGCTAATCTTCAAAGACCTCTATACAGGAGATCTGCCGGTGGGTGGTGAAAAAAGTATCGGCAGGGGAACATTGCAGGGTGTTCGAGCAAGCATCAAAGATGAGAATAAGCATGAATATGGCTTTGAACATTTCGGTATGCCACAAACTCCGGCTGTGTATTCCGAGTATATGAAAGCCCTCCTGGAAAACTCAGACTATGCTGAGATACAAACACGCCTGTCAGCATACAGGTAAAAGGGGAATGCCTAATGAACAAGATCAAACAAATCAATACGACCATAGAATCAATTGATTCGATCACAAGCATCGGGGACATTGTAGCCTTGCTGGATGAGCATAAGGAATATCAGGTGCTTGCCTATCTGATCCCGGCTATAGCGTTCGGAACATATCGCAATGGGTTTAAGCTAAGTGTGGAAACCCTGGATTTTTGTGAAATTGAAAGCATTAGGATATTCTGTCCTGAAGGCGAGTTATTCTGCTACAGATACACCGATTCTGAAACCGGCAAAGCGTCTCAAGATCTGCGAGGACGATTTCGAAAGGATGAAGAGGGTGAGGTGGCATATTACCATGATGCCGCTCAAATCCTGACAGGCAAAAGAATTGTGGAAACCTCAGACTCTTATTCGCTGATTGCAGAAGACCGCGGATTCCAGTTGCTGCTGCCAGAATGTTGGATCAAGCAGGATCCGGCCCAGTCGCGCCTTCGGGTGCTTACCAGAAATTATCTGGCTGAATGGGACAATGGACAATTAAGCTATGGTGACCATCGCTTTGTGGCGATTGGTCATATCGATGAGGAGATATGATGGAAAAGGGCAAGCTAAGCATCAGAAGAAAGGACAAGAAGGTAATTCTTGAACTAATCAAAGAAGACGGGAAAACTCTGCCAATAAGCGATGGCAGCTTAAGGAAAGCGGAGAACTGGGAAGGTATTGCGGATGGTGAACACGATGTATCCTACATTCTGGAAGGCGGCAGCAAGGTAACAGAGCTGACAATTGGCGATAAGACGATCAAGTCTCTGCCAGTGCAGGCTCCTCCGCAAGCTGATCAACGTAATCGTGGCTACCATGGCAATGCGCGTTCGCAAGGGAATCCAAACAACATAGACTCCGCTAAGGCACCATATAACTTCATCCCCTTGAATGAGGAAGTTTTATCGGTTACAGCAGAGGAAATCCCTGCTTTTAATGCCTGCAAGGGATTAGATGGCTACATAGATTTGGAAATCACAGCTCAAAGCCCTGTATACATCCGTAGAAATCTCAGTGCCGCAGAGCTTAAAAGGGAGGAGGAGCTTGGTCACAACAACAATAGCCAAGCTGCCATGGATTTCAAAGAGAGCCTAAGCGGTTTCAATCGTCCCCTGGGAGGTACTTACAGAATTCCCGGCTCCTCCCTAAGAGGGATGATCAGAACCATGTATGAAGTTGCCACCTATTCCAAGATGACCATGCTTGACGATCATAAGCTCTACTTCAGATCCTTTGCTGATGCATCTACAGAACTGCGCCAGGAGTATTCGTCCAGGATGATAGACAACGTTGGAGGGGCTTATCTACCAAAAGTTAGCGCAGGCTTTTTACGGAAAGTGAGACAGGATTACGAGATATCCGAAGCATCTTCATTCCATAGAGTAGAAGAGAGTTTAGTGCTTGCTAAGGGCATAATCTCTGAAAAAATGAAGTTCAACAGAAATTACAACGATTTGATCAAGAGATCATATTTCAAAATTGTGTGTTTCAAGGCAGATAAAGAAACGAACCACCAACACTCTGAAGGGCAGCTTTTCTATAGCAAGGTAACTGAGATCACTAAGTTCACAGAGCCAATCCCGGAAGGCTATCATAAAGGCTGGTTAGTATTAACCGGATGGGTGCCTAGCAGACGGGAAGGCAAACACATGCACTGGGTAATCTCGGAGCCGACCACGAACAAGTACACAGTACCCAGGGATCTTGTGGAAGATTATCGGAAGGATGTGAATAGGAAGGGTACAAACCTCCTCGAAAAAACCGATCGCGAGCAAATCCCTTGTTTCTATATCATCGAGAACAGTCAAGTCAAGGCCTTCGGCCATACCGGGATGTTCCGTATGGTTTATGACAAATCTACCGGAGATCTGCGTCCTCAGGCTCACAAGAGCAATGATTTGGACATGACTGAGGCTGTTTTTGGCAGAATTACAGATAAGGACATCAGGCCAGGAAGGGTCTTTTTTGAAGATGCTCTTTGCATAGAGGCAAGGGAGACTGAGGCAGCTCAGTATCCAAAGATCCTCTCCGGGCCGAAACCAAGCACCTTCCAACATTATCTGCAGCAGGCAAATAACCAGATTAGGTTGATCAAGGGTAAGCCTGTGGGTCTCAAAAACTATAACTCAGACGGTGCCCGTCTGGCCGGGCACAAGTTCTACTGGCACAGAAATCGTGATAATTGGATAGCTGAAGATCAGGAAGTTCGCCAGCACCGTACCCAGTATACAAGGATTCATCCTCTGGATACCGGTTCGGTTTTTGGGGGGCGGATCCGCTTCATGAATCTTTCCCCGGAAGAGCTGGGGGCACTGCTCTTCGTTCTGAATCTACCTGATGGATGTTGCCACAAATTGGGCATGGCCAAGCCGCTGGGTCTTGGCAGCGTCAGGATCAAGGCTTCGCTTTGCCTGATCGACCGGAACAAACGCTACACGGATCTCTTATCCTTGGGGATTCAAGAGGACGATGGAGCAGCTTTCGTGCAGGCTTTCGTGGATATGTTGCGCACCAAGCTTAAGATGAATCAGGATAACCCATGGAATTCTGACCGCCTAAAAGAACTGAAAAGGATGCTGGATTTTACGCATAAACCTCACCATGATAAAACCCGGTATATGGAGATCGAACGGGGGAAAGCACCGGGTATAAAGGGTGATAACGAATATAAAAATCGCCCTATCCTGAAAAAACCCAGCCAGATTCAATGAGTAAAAATCCATAAGAGACTGAAGACTTGAAGATTGAAATCAAAGATAAGTCCATAATGGCTCTCAGGGAGGCTCTGCAAGGATCCTCCCTGGAGCCATATTGCTATCTGGTGGGAGGCTCCGTCCGCGACCTGCTATTGGGTAGAGAAGTTACGGATTATGATATCTGTGTGGAACTGCCTCAAGGCGATCAGCAATTGGCAGAATATCTGTATGCCAACAGAATCTGCTCCAGCCCCCAAAAATTCAAAAAACACGGCTTGATCACTTGCCGCATAAACAAACACACTCTCGAAATGAGCCAAACAAGCAAGAATCATCAACGGGGAGCAACCGCTTCTGAAGAGCTGTTCGGAGATCTCCTTGAAGATGCATTGAGCAGAGACTTTACCATCAACTCTCTATACTTAAAGCTATCAGATCTCAGGATATTGGACCCCACCGGCAGGGGGCTTGAGGACTTAGCGGGCTTAAAACTTGTTAGCATCAAAACTCCCTTGCTTTGCTTTACTGATGATCCCCTGCGGATGATGCGAGCGCTAAGATTTTGCGTGAATCTGGATATGCAGATTGCTCCTGATATGATGCAGTGCATCACGAACAACGCAAGCCTGATTCAGCAGATTCCCAAAGAAAGAGTATCCGATGAGTTTAAGCGCTTGCTTGGCGAGCATCGCGCTGCATCTCTGCAAAAGCTGATGAAATCGGGGCTGATGCAAGCTCTATCCCCTTGTTTACATTGCAGTTTAGAGCGCTTGGAACAGGATATGGGCATAGGGGAATCTTTGTTTAATGATCCCCTCGCAGTGGGTGATTACCTCTCGACGATAATGCTGCTGTTCTGGCTTGGCCTTAGATATTCTGCCAGCTCGGTGAACGCGCCATCTCACCTTGATGATGCCTGCAGGAAGGTAAAGAGCAGTCTGGCCGCTCTGGAGGGAGTGCTCATTCTCAGCAACAGGGAAAAATCCTTGCTTACTGAAATCGGGATTGCTTATCTATACTTGCTGGCAAAATCCAGCAAGCCGTTTTGTGATTTGCCGGATCTCGCATATCTTTCCAATATCCTTGGGCCGCAGTTAACCCATCTTTCTCAAATGCTGCAATGGGGGAAGATATCAAAGCACCACGAGACCAATGTGGATGAAATTCAGGAAGAGATATCCCTGGCTTCATATGCTTCAATAAGCAGCATTTTCCCCTATGATGGCAAGCACATTATCCCACTGCTTACAAAACAGGAGTATAAGTACACGGGACTAATCCTGCTGCTGCTTCAACTGCTTTGGCTGCAAAACAATGGGCTCAATTCCGCCACTTTGGAAAAGCAGATAAAGGCTCTGATGGCCAATCCCAATCTGTCAGAAGCCCGGAAGCTCTATTGCTCTGCTCCCTCGAAGACAGCAATCTTATGGCACTTTGCTGCTTTTAAACGATATCAACTTATAGACCAAACAAGCTATTTGGAACACAAATGAAAGGAATTATTTACATCACTGATGCTGAATCCGGGATAGGGAAGATTCTGTTTGATAACGGAACAGAGAGCAAGATAATGAGCTTTCCCGCCAGCTACGATAGCGGAGATGCCGTAGAAATAAGCTATCTAAACAGTAATCCCAGGAACAAGGTTATTCAGTTGGAAGCCACATCACCGATCTTGCATTACGGCAGTTTGCTGGTTCCCAAAGCTGGAGATCAACCAAGACCGATGCTGATAGCAAATTATCCCCTGCCCCTGGGCTTGATCAGATATGATATAAAGCAAATTGGTTTTCCGATAATCCACAAGCATCGCCTGGTCTGCTTCCGGGTTCGCAAGAATATTCGGGGGGAGCTCTTTGCTTTTGATGTTCAGCAAGTGAACACAAATGAACAACATAAATGCAATCCTCCGTCTTATGGGGTGCTATCCACCTCCTCCCTTCCCATGGAAGATGCTTATATTTCTGCTATCGGTTCCAGGCAAGATCCAAGTATCTTTACCGGTGTGATATACAGTATTGTAGTAAGGGATGAGAGTAGCTCCGATGCTCATACATTTGGATTCATATCATCGAAGCAGGCAGGGGAAGTTTTTTTTAACGCAAAAGCATACCGTAGTGTCTATGGTAAGGAACCCCTCCAAGGTTCATCAGTTTTCTTTACTGCCCTTCCGGCTGCTAAAGGAAAAAGGGTTGAGCGCTTCTACGCCTCCAACCAAATCGACCCCAGCAATCGATGCATCACGATCAAAGCAGGGGGCAGAGAGTTCAAAGTCTTGGTTTCAAAGTATATGGACTTTGCGGGAAAAGATCCTGTGATTGGAGATATTGTAACCGGTTTCATCGATAATGATCGCTACATATTGGGGAATCCAGATGAAGATCACGATGCCAGATATGTGTTAAGCCCCGCATTTGATGACAATTCAGCGATTGTTCAACAAGGGCAAATCTGCCAAACTGATACAGGCAAGCGCACCGGCATTGTAATGCTGCATGACAGGAAATCACTTGCTTTTAGTTTTGATGATTTTTCGCGCTGTATCGGGGGCTTTCCCCGCCCCCCAAAAAATGTGTATGTCATTGCCGATAAGTCCAAGCGAAAAGTGAGTCAGTTTTGCACTTTTAATGCCTTAGTCTGCCGGCAATCGCAGTTCAGAAACTTCACAGAGCCGCTTCCTGACACCATTTGCAAGGCCTTCAAGGCAGCAGATAGTCAAAACATTGAAGTGTTTAAGGCGAACCTTGAGAATTTATCTGAAGCTATAGCTTGCTATAAATCTCCGGATCTTTCGCTTACCTTGAAGCTTCCGGCCATAGAAACCCTTATTTGCCATAAGTTTAGTGACAGAAGTGTAAACCTGGGGAAATTGAAGGCAGAGCGGATTCAGATTTTACAGGATTTGATTGCACAAAGCTTGAGGGTGGGGCACTTTGATAGGGCCATTGAGTATGAACTACGCTTGCAGAAGCTTCGTTACGAACCCAAAGAACTTAGCAGACTCTCGGGGATACCACGCTGGTTTGATCCGGTTTCTGCAGAGCTAAAAGACATCAATCCTCTGCCCTACCCCAGCCCCTGGAATTTATGCTCTGCTGATGCCGGCTTTAGCCCCTCACATGTGCCAGCTCAGCCGGCCTGGGGTTTGCTCATGCAGCAGCCACATCCGGAGCTAAAAGAGATTCCCGAAAGAGCCTGGTCGATCGATTTGAGCGCAATCCCTCGATCTGAAGCCAGAACGGAAGCCAGTACTTACTATCATATTAAAATTGAGAGGTAAAAAATGAATGAGACTATTGAAAGATTGATTGATGCCATCCGCTCCAGAGACGCGCTGGTGTTTATTGAAAGTGTGGAAGAACAAGAAGTAACACGAGATTTGCAGGCGATAGCCCTGAGCCTGAAGCAAAGCCTGATTTCCTGGAATCCCGTGCAGCACTTTCGTGATATTACCCCCCAAGGCGGGATCGGGGCTATGAGTCCCATGGGACAGGTAGAATCCTTGGCCAAAATGTTGTTTGAAATTAACGACTACGCCGGAGATGCCATCTTCGTACTGCAGGATGTAAACTTTCTTTTGAATGACCGCACTCCCCCTTCGGAGCTGGCAATCCTGATTCGAAACTTTAAACTATTGAAACAAAGCCTGAGAACCACGAATAAAACCATAGTTGTGATTGGCAATCACTACAATCTCCCTTGTGAGCTGGAAGATGATTTCGCTTTTATCAGACGCTCCAGGCCAGATAAAGATGAGCTGATGAAGATATTGCTATCTTTTGTAGCTGCCCAACACTGGGAAAACCAGCTTAGCGCAGACCCCATTGTTAGAGACATGATCATTGATGCAGCCAGAGGCCTTACTGCGGATCAAGCCCGCAGCTCCTTTGCGAAGGCCTTTCTTGCCAACGGTAATCTGGATGAAAAGGCCATCTCATTTTTGTTGGACCAGAAAAAACAGATCATCCAGCGTAATGACTTGTTGGAATACTATGATGCCACCACGACCATGGATTCTGTGGGTGGCTTGCTGTATCTCAAAGAATGGTTAAAGAAACGCAAAAAGACCTTTAGCGAAGAAGCAAGAAACCTTGGCATTCAGGAGCCTAAAGGACTATTGGTATTCGGGGTTCCGGGCGGGGGTAAATCCCTAACCGCAAAAGCCGTCTCCGGTATGTGGCAAATGCCGCTCCTGCGCTTTGATATCGGTAGAGTATTCGGGCAATTCGTGGGCCAGTCCGAGAGTAATATGAGAGAAGCCCTGAATATTGCTGAAGCAATTGCCCCGTGCATTTTGTGGATAGACGAGATGGAAAAGGGATTTGCGGGAGCCAGTGGCGGGCACGAAACAACCACAAGAGTTCTGGGAAACTTCCTCACCTGGATGCAGGAAAAGAAATCAACCGTGGTGGTAATTGCCACCGCCAATGACATCACCAGATTACCAGATGAGTTCATCCGGAAAGGACGCTTCGACGAGATGTTTTTTGTAACCACTCCCAATATCAACGAACGCACAGAAATCCTGGAAATTCAGCTCAGGAAACACAAATTGAACCCTGAACACTTTGACATTCCCAAGCTATCCCAGCTTACCAAAGATCGCACCGGAGCGGAGATCGAGCAAGCTATCATGGAAGCAAAGATAAACGCTTTCAATGAGAACAAAGCCCCCACTACAGACGATATCTACGATGCATTCCGTTCGGTAGTGCCGATCTGGTCAAGTTTCAGAGCGAAGGTGGATAGCCCTGAATATAAACAAATCATCAAAGCCGCCAAACCGGCATCGCCTCAAGATTCTCAATAGCAAAGGAGATGGAATATGCAGTATTTTTTTGATGAGTCGGGTGATTGGTCTGGACGCACAAAATCCAGATTGGTGATGGGAGGCTTACTAATATCTCAGGACGCTTTGCTGAATCGCCTGGCAGCAGAGTTCAAGCTTCTGAAAGCCAGCTATCATATTGCCTATTTACATGCGGCAGACATGTCTCAGGCAGCCCGGGAAGATACATATAGAATCATTGCGGATTGTCTGGATCGAGGAGCAAAAGCCAATATCCGGCTATTCCCCCCAGAAGTTCTGTTCCGCTCCACGCTAATGAGTTTCGAGGAAATTTACATCGATCTGGCAGCATCCCTGGTAAGCTTGATGATATTAGGGGATCCCAAACCACTGATCTCCTATGATATGAAGTTCCACTATGCCTATCCCGAAAAAGTGATCGATGAGATCGGGAAAAGCAAACCAAATTACTATAAAAGGATTGTTAGCTCCATGCAGTTGAGGGAAGATAAGCTCGAGAAACTACAAGAATGGCTGAGCGGCAGACTTAATCAACAGATAAATCCCCAAAACAGGAAGCTCTCCTGGTTTCTCACAGAATTTAAGCACCAGCCAGCCAATGCTATCTCAGATTATTTATGGTCTGAGCTCATGCTGCAGGTACAAGGCAAGGAACAAGCCAGAGAGCTATTCCGGGCCGCTATTCTGGCAAATGTCAAAAATGTTCTCTCAATGTGGGGGCAGGGACATGATATCCCCAAGCTCAGCATTAACTACATGGCAAAGAACAACAGTAATGCAGGAGTAGAACTTATTGATTTTCTCTGCAACCTTGTTTACCAAAATGGCTCTGTTCTGCCAAATTCTGCTTCATCTGCAGTTAAAAAGATTTACCAGATGATATCTGTAGAGGTGATGAAAATATGATTATCCAATTGAGTGCCAAAGCCTTGAATGGCTCCATTTTAAAACCCAGGATCGACCTTAGTGTAGTTTCACTCAGCTTTGGAAGTTCGAAAGAGCAACCCCGGCTTCCTATGTCCACCAGAGCATTAGCGCAAACCATAGCAGGGCTCACCGATATCTTGCATGAGTTATACCCTTCATTGCAGCTGGAAAACCCCCGGCTGGTAATCGTATCAAAGGATCTTGAGAGATTGCGGACCCTGCAAATAGTGCCAAGTCACGATAGCTTGGCACAAGGGCTTATCGTGGCAATTATCTCCTATATTGCCACAGAAATGGGTTACAAATCTGAAATGGGTGATAAGCGAGACTTCATGCAAGCCAGAGAGAAAGAGTTCAGTGCGCTCTTTCTGAGCAGCACCCCAGCTGAAGCTACGCATCCTTTGCTCCTACGGGTAAATGCGCTCTTCAAAGACAAAAAGTTCCCAGAAGCATCGAAGTTGCTCAGCTCTATGGATGAACAGATTAGCACCTCGGCCGATCGCCGTGACTGGGATCTGCTTGATTTTATGATCAAGCTCAAAACCACTGTGTTTAGCCCGGAAGAACATGAAGCTCTGTTTCGAAACTCTCTAAACGCCGTAACCGAGCATCCGGAGATCGCCAAACAGTACTATTTTGAATATATCAGATTCCTGGAAAACGCCAGAGATTTTAGCCGCCCCCAGCTTTTGCTGGCGGAGTTTGAAAACAAATACCCCCTCAGCATCCTGGATGCAGCGGACAAGATAACCTATTACCATCTCAGGGGCAGAGCAGAGTATGCCAGGGGAGATTATCTGAGAGGGCTGGATATGTTTAATACTGCCTTGGATGCCTTGGATCCCGCTGACCTGGAAAGCTTGGCAAGAATCTTCAACAGCGCAGTCAATTGCTTCAATGACAATCTCTTTTTCGATGAAGCGCTTTGGATAGCAGAAAAAGCAAAGAGTATCAGAGATCTGCTGAATCTTCCGGAAAGCTTGGAAACTCTCAGCTGCATAGCGGGGATCAGAACCAAGCAAGGGCATCATGAGCAAGCCCTGACTATCCTGCAGGAAGTTGAAACGAAAGCTAATCCGTCCATGCTGATTCCTGCGGAGCATAACCGACTGTACAACTATCTCGCAAAAAGTTCAGTATTCTGCAAGCGCTATGATGAAGCATACCAATATCTTGCCAAAGCCGAGACAACCGGAGACCCCAAAGGCTTCAGCAAGCAAATACGGCTATTTGGGCTATTTCAGCAAAAGAACTACCAGGGGATGGAGCGTTTGTTTCAGGAATCCTTTATGCTACCTGAAAATCATAAACTCAACGATGGCTTGGATCGCTTCGTTTTGGGCTGGGCTTACACTTTGATGGGTGAAGCCGCACTGATACAATCCAAATACCGCGACGCAATGCTGTATCTGAACGATGCTATCGGCTTCTTCCTTTCGGATAAATATGTCCTGGAAGCTGAGTTCTGCTCGTTACAGGCTTGGACCTACAGTATGCCGGAGCAATATCTGAAGCCTTTCCGGGAAATGTGCGATGACCATGGCCTAAAGCAGCTCTTTGATGAATACGTCAAAAAACACTCACGCTTGCGGGAAGATTACTATGTCAAGTTCAATCCTGAGGCGGGAAATGCTCAAGAAAGCCCTCGCTTATTGAGGATCTATGAAGCTCTGGATTCATTTGATGATTTCAATTACATTCCCGAAGAGCTTCACAGCGTTTTAATATCAATAAATCTTATGTAATGGGAGCTTAGCTATGTCAGGACCAAAAAGATCAAGATGGAACACCAACAGACAGGTGTTCGAACAGCTGCGGCAGCAACGTACGCAGGAACGGCAAAGACAAATAACGGAGATACACGCCGGACTAAGGGCAGTTCAGCACAAACTAAAAACAATCAAGGAAGACATTGGCGAATCTGCCAATTACCTGGATAAATGGGTAAAAATATGGTCTCTCCAAGCCGAATCGGATTGTGCCGGTGATCTGCGCAATGCCTGGAATGGCCTGCATGGCATCGAAAGCTATCTGGATAAACAACATGCGGATCTGCAAAAACGTCGAGCCAAAAGACAAGCCCGCCTGGCCGAAGAACAACACAAAGCTGAGCTGAAAAAACAAGAGGAAGAAAGAATCCAGGCCTTGATCAGACACAGATTGCAATACTTCGATGATATTTGTGCTGCCTACCCACAGCTGGTCAATCAAGGCGTGCAACAAAGGATTGATCTCTTCAGACAAGCCCTTTCCGCAAATCCTGACAATAAGGATACGCTCGCCAAAATCCAGGATTTCAAACTCAAGTTTGAGGAGATAGTATCCAAGCATGAGCTGGATAAAGCACAAAGAGACTACCTCATGAAAACCCTTGCAGAAATTATTCGTCCCGGGGATGAAGCCTCAGGAGCCGACAGTGAAGGCTTGACCGGGTCATTTGAGGGCACCCCGATTAAGATTGTCCTGGATCCCCAAGACAATCAAATCACTTTCGACCTTCCTGATGATGGCAGCTGCAAACCCAATATAGCAAAGCTGTTAAGCAAAATAGAAGCTGCCGGGATCAAGCTGGGACATCTGCAGGTTCTCAAAACCGGAGAAGTACTTCATTATGATAGATCCGAACACAATGAGCAGCACACAACAAGAGCCTGAGCAAAAGATCTACATCTACCACACCGGGATTGCTGAAGATATCCTGGGTCCCGGTAAAAGACTGGTGGTCTGGACCAGTGGTTGCCCTTTCAATTGTAAGGGTTGCATCGAGCCCGGACTCCACGACTTGCACGCCGGCGAAGCCTGGATTCCGGACCAGTATCATGCTCAAATCCGCGATGCTCTGCTGTGCTTAGCCAAAATAACATTTAGCGGAGGAGAGCCCTTGTTTCAAGCCAAACCCCTCCTCCGCCTGATACAAAGCTTTGATCCCAAACCCGAACTGATGCTCTACACCGGTTACGAAAAAGATGAGGCACACACCCTGTTCCCTGAAGTATTAGCCTACGTCGATATCCTGGTAGCCGGACCCTATCTGGCGGGAAAAGCCGGATCCTGCCTATGGCGAGGATCAAAAAACCAAACCATCAGCTCTCCCTCAGGGGTGTATTCGAACAAAGAACTGGAGCCTTGGCTGCAAGCTCCCTCCGCCGGCATGGAGATTCATGTGCGGGATGCCCAGCTTTTCATATATGGTGTTCCCCCTCAGGACGCGCTGCAAAGAGTGTATTCCAAGCTTCATAGCAAAGGCATAGAAATCAGTTAACTGGATATACTCCAAGCAGTTAATTTGCATTATGGGCAGAATAAACAATCCTGCCCATTTTCTTATCTATTAGAAAAGATGGTTTACTCTTGACCCATGCCGGTGAGCACCGTCAAGTAGCATTCCGATGCTATGAAAGAGATCCGGCTGCTACGCCAAGAGTGCAACAATAGCCACAATTCTCAATTATCATAGCCTCCCTGTTCGTTGTGGCGGTTTCAAAACCGCCATAGTACAGCGTTAACCGATCTTTACCATTTGGCTATTTTTTACCCCCAAAAACAGGCGTTTTTTAGCCATTTCGGCCAAATTGCTAATCCTGTATATGGTTGTAATTCAGCACTATAGCCGTTTTCAGGTTTAGCCA
>Ga0265293_10006516_pt1 | contig 18618 bp, 10 predicted proteins | sample Munlanlewell138R_FD_192505 | JGI IMG/M metagenome (GOLD analysis project Ga0265293, IMG submission 192505) | Leachate microbial communities from a municipal landfill in Southern Ontario, Canada - Leachate well 138R | ecosystem: Engineered > Solid waste > Landfill > Unclassified | place: Canada... | reverse complement strand
TTTTTCGGAAAATTCACGATGAATGGTATTTTTATTCCGCCTTCATACAATAAGGCTTTATGACCTTTCAGGCCGGCATTGCAATTAAGTTCTTCCAGTGGTGCCTGAATTGCACCGCCATTATCTGAAGTAAAAATGATGAGGGTATTGTCTCTTAAATTGTTCTTTTCCAAATAATCGATCAATTGACCGATGGCTTTATCGGTATGCGTAATCAGAGCAGCATATAATTTGGCTGTTTCCGACAACGGTAAAGAGTCGTAGGGTTCGGTACTGTTGATTATGTAAGGTTCGTGAGGAACATCGAAGGCCAGATAAAGGAAGAAAGGATGTTGCTTATTCCTTTCGATAAAATCGATGGATTCTCTTATTGATAAATCACTGTTGTGAATCCTTCTTGCATTGTTTTCGTTTTCGGGAATCACCGTTAATTCCCGGTTTTGGAATCTTAATTCGGGATAATAATAGGGTGTGTTGGAGGTTTCGTAACTTACCAGCCATCCGTAAAACTCGTCGAATCCGCGATCGAGCGGTCCTGCTCCGGGATTGAAACCATCGAGATGCCATTTGTTGATCACACAGGTTTTATATCCCGCTGCACTTAAAATAGTTCCAATGGTGCTGTCTTGCGGCAAGAGATGCATACGTCGTATAGGATTTCCGTTTTTTAACCCGGGCAACCCGCCTTTTTTGCAAAAATTATCCCGTATGGTGGTATGGCCGGTATGTTTTCCTGTGAGCAACGAACATCGTGAAGGGGAACTGAGAGCTGAACCGGCATAGCATTGCGTAAATCGGATACCTTCGTCAGCCAGTTTATCGATATTGGGGGTTTTTATCACTTTATTACCATAACATCCTAAATCGCCATAGCCCATATCGTCGGCAAGGATGAAAATAATGTTCGGCTGTTTGTCTTTTTGTTGCGATTGTGCACCGGCAGAGAGGATTACTGAAGATAATCCTAAAAAACCCGGTACAAGTTTTTTAAAGGGTATCATTTTTCCAAAGCGGTTTTTATTGTTTCAAATTCTTTCGTACTTATCTTAAAAGCAGTGCCGTGGCGGGTTCCTTGAGGAAAGCTTACCAAATCGGAAACATCTTCCCAAAGCTTTCCGTCAATAGAACGGATAGCACCATATTTTCCTTCCCTGTATTTATCGAAATAGACGTACACATATTTTCCGATTTTTATTGGGGATGGTCCTTCTGCCCACGATTTGCCCGAGATATTTTCCGATACCTGTGTGGGAAACCCCTTTTTTAAATCATTTGTAAAGGTGATTCGGAGATTTTTTTCAGGTGGGGCTGAATTTTCATTTTTGACTATCAGCCAATACGATTTACCATTCTTTACTATTGCCCCGTCAATGACACTAAACCCCGGATCAAAGAAGAGTTTTGTTTCGCTGAACGTCTTAAAATCTTTTGTGGTGACGAAATAGAGTCGGTGGTTCAGCCCTTTTTCGCTTTCCGATGTGGGAATTTCCGGAAATTTTCCGGGCACTGTAGATGCCCAGATAATATAAAACAGATCGTCTTTTCGGTCATAGAAAACTTCCGGAGCCCAGCAATTTTTGGTTTCGGGTTCGTGATACATCACAGGAATTAATTTTTGTTCAGACCAGTTGACCAGATCTTCCGACGAAGCATATCCGATATGTTTATCCCACCAGCCCGTAGTCCATACTAAATGGAAAATTCCGTCTTTTCCTTGTGCAATGCTCGGATCGCGCATTAACCGATCTTTGCCTATCATTGGCGTTAAAACTGGCTGATTGTTGTTCAAGGCTTCCCATTTCAGTCCGTCATAACTGTAGGCCAGATGGAGTCCATCTTCGCCATTGCCGACAAAGTAGGAAAACATATAGATGTCTTTTGCGCATAAATGGATTGAACACAATAGTGAGGTCAATAGAATAAAAAGATTTCGCATGAGAAAATACGTTTTTAGTTTGTAACAAGTTTTTCGCAATGGTGCATTTCGAAATGATCGACATTCGTCAGTTTAAATGCTTCTACACCTACTTCCATGTCGGTATCCAAATCGTGAATTTTCAGCCCTTGCACATCCGAAGCCCAAATCAATGGACGGTAATCCGGATTTAAGAATTTGACGGCAACGTTGTTTAACTTAATGTTGCGTGCGTGGCGAATGAAGAATCCCGATGCCGGAATGGAGCCAAACATGGAAGGTTCGGGGTATTGGTTTTCGTTTTCGGGAGGGATGATTTCTGCCTCCCCTTTTGTACCTCCTCCTTGATAGACGATACGGATATTATTCAACGTCACGTCATCGATGTAATGGCCGGGAATGCCGCTGATGATAGAGGAAAAACGCGAATCGGCATTATAAACATTGAGATTGCTGATGGTGATTCGGGACATTTTTCCGGGCGGCGTTCCTTCGGGACTTCTAAGACGAGCACCCAGACGCAAAAAAATGGGAGCATTTACGATATCGCGCATGGTGATGTTGGAGATAGTGACATCTTCAAGGCTACCTCCATCTACGGTTTCCAGCGCCAAACCTCTGCATCTTTCGAAAATGCAGTTGGTGATGGTGATGTTTTTAAATCCTCCGCTCGATTCTGTACCGAATTTGATTCTTCCGGTCACGAAATCGTGATCGGGGGCTTGGGGTTCTTCCCTGAGAAATGTACCGTCGAGCATGGTACCCCTGTCGTATCCACTCACAAAACAATTGGTAATGGTTACATTTTCAGTATCCCTGAAAAAACCCAGGGCGTAACTGCTTTTAAGTACTATAGCATCGTCCCATGGAGAATTTACGGAACAATCGGAAATGCGGACATTGCGGCAACAGTCGATATCGAACCCATCGCGGTTGGTATCGACTTTCACGTTGTGGATGGTCAGATTGTCAACCCCTGTAGCCAACAGTGCAAAATGTCCGCAATGCAACAGGGAGATATTGCTGATGGTTACGTTTTTACATAACTTCAGACTTATGGCCTTATTTCCCACACCGGGAAGGTGACTTTCTTCGCGGCTTAAACCTTCTCCATTGATTAATCCGGTTCCGGTTATGGTAATGTTTTCCAGTCCGATTCCCCATATGAGGCTGTTTTGCCAGTGGCTGTGTCCAAAGTCCTGATAGGCGGAAAATTCATTCGGTTCGGGCGCATCATATCCCCTATTTTTTTCGGGGTATGCTGCCAAAAGAACCGCACCATTGTCGAAAAACAAGGTAATGTTGCTTTTCAGTCGGATGGAATAGCTCAGGTAGGTTCCTGCCGGGAAGTAAACGGTTCCTCCTCCGGCAGATGCGGCTTTTTCGATGGCGTTGTTTATGGCATGCGAATCCGGTGTTTTACCGTTGCCCCTGGCTCCAAAATCCTTTACGTTATAAAACGAAGCCGATAAGCCGTGAATAAGGAAAAATAATAATATGATTGAAGTTAAGTATCTTGTTTTCATCGTGTTCCTTTTGATTCTTTTTCAAAAAGTTCAGGCAGTATAAAATAATTGTAATCTGCCTTTGCGTTTTGCCGGTAAATGCAAAAATACTCTTTTTTGTTGTTTTCCAAAGGGATTATTGCTGTAAGAACAGGAGCATCTGTTTTTTTCCCCGAATTGTGCAATGCCAATGGTGACGTTTGTCTATTGGCATCGGATATGCGGATTTCGGCTGTTAAAGGCAGTATCCCTTGAAGAACTTTCAAATTTCCGCTTTCACCGTAATAAAGCGTAAAGGAGGTCCGTTCCACATTGAATATATTGTCTTTGCAGTACCTTGGCAACAGAGCATGAGGCTCATCCTGTGTGAGCACTTTACCGTAAGCTCCGCCGAAGGTGTAAAAAAGGTGAACGTTTTCAGGTAAGCGATTTGCCGATACTTCGATCAAAATGCCGTTGGTGTTTTTCAGAGGAATGGCTTTAAATGTTATTTCGCCTTTGTTCAGAAAAGGATCGGCAATGCGATACGTCAGCACAAGGTCCTTCAAATCGCTTTTTATCTGCTCCGCATCTTTTATCCATTTGCTCTCGTCATCTTTTACGATACCGAATTTGAGGTTTCCGCCCATCTCGGGCAGGTGAAAAATAAAATCGGGAAATTCTGCGGCTAGAATGGAAATATGATTCTGTTTTTTGAGTGGATAAATGTAACCCGATTCGGTTTTTCCGTTTGTGGAGAAGGAGACGTTCTTGCAGTTGGAAATGGTTATGGGAAGACGATCGGCAGTCACTATCTCTACATTCTTTGTTGTCCAGTTTCTGGCATACTCAATTTTCCCCGCAGTTTGTGCATGAATCGCGATGTTTTCCAAATTAAAATTCTCAATCAACGAAACCTCACTTCCTTCAACATGAAATGCTCGTTTTGCGTTGTGGACTTTAATATCGGAAAGGTAAATATGATTAAAGTGAGGGATGCCCAATTCCGGAGGTTCAACTTTTTGCAGCATTTTTTGCCAGTGAATCGGCAGTTCTTTCCCTTCGAATTCTTCCGGTAATGTGGAATAACTGTAGGAAGGATTCCAATTTAATGTAGCTTCGATGGCAGTGCCCACCTCTTGCATCACAATATCTTTAAGATAGATATGGTGAACAGTTCCGCCACGCGTCATCGCCGATTTGAATCGAATGCCTACTGTTGTCCCTTGTGCTTTGAGGTTGTGGGCCAATACATATCGGATACCTCCGGAGGTTTCGCTACCGCAGGTTAAGAGTCCTCCTCCAGCCCGTGAGATGCAGTTACGGATCACAACGTATTCCGTTGGGCGGTTTATACGCAGACCGTCGGCATCTCTTCCTGCTTTGAGACAAAAATCATCATCGTTGCAGTCGATATCGCAATTTTCCACCAAAATACGCGACGAAGAATCGATATCGATACCGTCTGTACTTGGACCGTGACCATCAATATTGTTACGGATAACAGCACCATCTATTGTACAGTATTGGGAATAAAGAAGATGAATTGTCCAGAAACCGGCTTGTTTAAATGTCAGATCCTTGATGGTCACATCTTCCGATTCAGATACGAGAACTGTTCGTGGCCGTTTACAGTCATAGTCTACAATCCATCTTAATCCTTTTGTTTCATATATTTTTCTCATTTCCCAATACGAATCCCAAAACGGTTTTCCTCTTCCATCAATTTCTCCCTTACCCGAAATCATGACATTTTTTTTACCGATAACGTTTATCAATGCCGAAGGCCATTCCATTTCTATTCCTGCTACACGTGTCGGAATATCGGGGTAGTCTCCCAGCTGTTGGCTTCCCAACAATGTAACACCTTGAGGAATATGAAGATGAACATTATTTTTCAGGTAAATGGCTCCTGTATGGTAGTTGCCCGGTGAGAAGGTAACTATTCCGCCACCTGCTTCTTCACATGCATTTATGGCAGCTTGTATGGCTTTGGTATTCAAGGTGATCCCATCCGGAACCGCTCCAAAGTCCGTTGTGCTAAAAACGGCTGCACATTGCGGCGTGGTGCGTGCTCCCACATCTTTAGCCCATTCGAGATTGGATATGTTGAAGCCGAAAACAAGACGGGTAAATACCAAAAAAACGATAAACAAAGGAGTCCTTATTTTCATTATTTTTTGCTTTGGTTGAGTTTCATCATTTCAATTCCGGCATTAATGATTAGTCCGAGGCCGTGTTTTTCGTTATCGCCGACCGGACGGTTAAAATAAAATGGCAAATCATCGCTGATGCCTGTGCCCACACAAACGTTGGTAAAGCGACCGTCAGAAGTTATTTCATTATTTTTTAACGTTCTCCATGCCGCTTTGGCAATACTTGCGTAGCATGGATCGATCCAGTTGTTGTTGATGGCTTTGGCGATGCCGTACACATACATGGCGGTAATGGATGATTCGTCGTATGAATCACTTTTATCCAGCAACTGATTCCACATGCCATTTGCGTTTTGCCATCGTGACGCACCGACAATTTGTTTTTCGAGAAGTTGGATGAGCTCCTTACGTTTAGGATGGTTTTCAGGCATGGCTTCGATCAGATCGACAAGAGATACTATAATCCAACCGTTTGCTCTTCCCCAGAATGCAACGCCATTTCTTTCAAAATCGGTATAATAGCAATGATAGTAGAGTTGTTTTTCTGGACACCACAAATAGTTGTCGATATTGAACAATTGGCGTGCAGACTCATCGAAATAGTTGATATTGTCGGTCAATTTCCCCATCCGTGTTAGAAAGGAGGTTCCCATATACGCATCATCGGCCCAAACGGTCATCTTACGTGGAAATGTGCGACAAAGCGTGCCATCAGGCAACCGATCCTGTTTGTTCATGATATGGTCGGCTGCTTTATCGATATAATCTTGGTACTCTTTCCTTTTTTCTAATTGATATACCTCGATTACGGCGGCCCCCATTGCACCGCAATCGTCCAGCTCTTTCATGTTCCAGAGTTGTCCGAAAGGCCAGTGCCAGTGCTTCCGATCGTTTTTGAAGGTGTTTTTGAAATATTCATAATTCTTAAAGCCGAATGCGACGTGGTTTTTGGCATAATCGATGTATTTTTGCTCATTGAGGTATTTGCCTAACCGTATCATGGCCATATCCAATACACCGTTGGAATAGTGCCATTCTGCGAGCGGACTTCTGAATTTGACTTCAATGCCTTCGGGAATTTCTTCCGTGCTGTTGTAGATAACGCCATTATCGACTCCCACAAACTGTGTAACGGGCTGAGCCAATATGTTTTCGGCTATTTTTCTTACGGCTTCTTCGTCAGTTATTTGCTGTGCGAAAATAGGAGATAAAAAAATAAAAAATAAACAGGCAAGCATTAATTTTTTTTTCGTATTCATCTTTTGATTGTTTTTAATTTCCATCGGGTTTTACTAATGAATAAAAAGGAGAAGGAGGAATAAAAAAGGTGTTTATATCATCGGGATGAGCCGGATCAAATGTCCACACCTCTTTTACGATGTATTTTTTTAATGATGAATTGTTGTCGATCAATCCTTTAAGTACACATTTGCAGATTTCGTACCCGCCGTATGTATTGAAATGGGTATTGTCTGCTAAGGGTTGGGATTGATTTGGAAATGTTCCTGCAGGATAATGCACGAAAGCTTTTATTGATTCTTCGGGTCCCCATGCTTCATACAATGTTTTGGTTATCCGATTTAGATCCACCAGCATGACGTTTTCCTCCTTTGCCAACTGACGCATGGCATCGGGATAATCTCCCAAGGTGTTGATTATTTTGCCGTTTTCGTCGAAACTGCGTCGGTTGACAGGTGTTATTAAAACGGGAATGCCGCCTTTTTTTCGACATTCATCGATAAAGTATTTCAAACTTTTCTTGAAACTTGTGTAAGGTCCTCTGTCTTCTCCTTTTTGTTTTTGATCGTTATGGCCGAATTCGATGAATAGATAATCGCCTTTCCCCATTTTTGTGAGCAATTTAGCCAATCGTTTTGAGGAAATAAAGGTGTTGGCAGCTTCTCCCGATTCGGCATAATTGGCTACGGCTATCTTTGGCTTTAAAAAACGCGGCAATATTTGTCCCCATCCACACCAAGGCTCTTCATCCTGATCAACCACTGTCGAATTTCCGGCAAGGAAAAGTGTGGGAACATTCACATCTTTGATGACCATTTCTACCAAGCCGGGCTTTTCACCATTGATTTCCAGCGTAAGTTTGTCGTCCCAATTTAGTTTCCCGATTTCCCGCTTTTTGATTCTCACGGAATCGTCATTTCCAATTTTTGTGTTGCGGATGTTTACGATGAACGAACGGGTGACAAATTTTCCTGGCGAGGTTTTCACATTTTCAAGCATCAACCGCCGTGATTCTGCTCGAATGGTAGTATTGGTTGTTTCTTTTTTATTTCCGAGAACTACCGTTACCTTATAGTTTCCTTCGGGTAATGTGACCGAGAAAAAATAGGGGTCATTGTCTTTAGGAACAGTATTCATATCATATCCGAAAAGAGATGTAGGACCATAAACGGTGGAATGCTTTATTTTCCAATACCCTTTTTTGTCGGCAGCACCAAAATTGAATTTATATTCGATTGCTCCTGCTTTCATGGTTGTTAGCAAAAAGACAATGAAAAGCAGTTGAAAATAAATTTTTGGATGATGCGAATTTTTCATGTTTCTCCTTTTTTCTTTGTTATTAGTGTCAATCCATATGAAATACTTCTTTCAAGGGGATAGAAACGGGCGAATTATCAGGGTTGGTTTCCATGATGTCGGCCATATATGCCCACCATTTCTGAATGATGGGGTTATCTCCCAAATCCTGAGAGGAAGCCTCTCCCGAGACTTTTTGAACTGCGAACAAGATGTTGGTATCTTTATCCCAGTAAATGGAATAATCCGATACACCGGATTCTTTTAATAACTGTTTTACTTCCGGCCAGATTTCATGGTGTCTTCTTTCGTATTCGGCTTCGTAGCCGGGTTTCAGATACATTTTAAAAGCTTCTCGTTTCATAATTCGTTTTATTTTAATGATTTGTTTTAGGTTTTTATTTGATGTATTGGTTTAAAGAAAGTTCGGGAATATTGCGAATGCCTTCAATAAGTGCTTCGCAATTCAAGATGGCTCCTTCACGCGAAGTGTGCACGCTGTCTTTAAATAGATCTTTCGCTTTTTCGGGACCCAGTGCTTCATATTTTTTTGCGATCAGGTCGTTCATATCGATAAAATAAGCTCCTTCTTGCTCCGCAACTTCTTTTGCCCATTGACGATAAGTCTCGTTTCGTGCCATTTTTCCACCATTCCATTTGTTGTTGGGGGTAGGAGAAAGTACGATGGGGATTCCTCCACGAGCTTTTGTTTGACGGATGTAAATTCGGAGATAATGTCCAAACGTGTATACTTCTTCCGGCCCGCCTGTCTTTTCCATGATGACGGTTTGCGATTCTTCTCCGATACCTTTTAATGATGCTCTTGCTCTCCCTGTGTTGAGAGGACCTCCATCGTTATGCCCAAATTGGATAAAAACAAAATCGCCAGGTTGTATGCCGAGCAATACTTTATCCCATAATTCTTCTGTATAGAAGGTGCGACTGCTGCGTCCTCCTAAAGCGTGATTTTCAACGGAAATGCGAGTTGTATCAAAAAACTGTTCAAAGAAACTGCCCCAACCCCATTGGCCGTTGTCGCCTTTTCCTCTACCGTTTTTCATGGTCGAATCGCCAATAAGAAAAACAACCGGATTTCCATTTTTTCGGGACCTCCCGGCCATTATTTCATTAGGACGTGATGGATCTCCTACACTAAAAATCGGGGAATCAGTGAATTGTTTTGCAGTATAAAACTGTACCGCACTATCGTTCATTTTAGGAAATTGCGTATTGATTAATTTGATTATTTCCGATCCGGCCCATATCACCGGCCCATAACCATGCGCAGCATATTCACTCACAGGCCGATAATAATAGAAAGCGGGATCAAATCCCATGCCGGTTCCTACACAAGTACCTTCAACTTGGCCTTTATCGTTTATTTTAGTCGAAACTGCATTCCATCCCAAAATAGCAACCGGACCATAAGAAATCGCGTCTATCCATCCTTTGTTGATTGCATGGGCAATGCAATAGGTATAAATAGCCGTTGATGAAGTTTCAAGATAAGAATTGGATCGATCGAGCAATTGATGCCAAAATCCGTCACCTGACTGGCAGGCAGCCAATCCTTGTATGTGTTTTTTTAGCAGATGAAGAATCGCTTTCCGTTGTGAATGATTTTCAGGTAACACATCGAGTGTTTCCACCAAAGTCAATAATGCCCAGCCATTTGCTCTTCCCCAAAAAAACGAAGGATGTTCCGGAGCGGATTCAACCCATCCATGTCGAAATAGATTTTTGTCCTCGACAAACATTCTGGTAGCAAAAAGCTGTATCTGTTTTGCAGCTTCATCGAAATATGTATTGTCTCCCGTTAAAGCGCCCATTTGTGCAAGCGCAGGTATCGACATAAACATATCGTCGAGCCATACCGTATTCATTTGTGGCCGTTTACGCGCAAAAGTGCCATCGAACAAACGGTATTCGCCATACATGATGTAGTTCATGTAATTATCGATAATCGGGCGAAGATTTAAATTTTGATCCTTTCGCTGCGCCTTTATCATTGCAGCACACATGGCTCCGGCATCATCCAGGGCTTTGGGCTTTACCATCTGACGCATTTGTGGATCGATGAGTCCGTAATCGTTAAATAGCTTTTTAAAGACAGGGAAAACGTCAGCGAAAAAATTGAAACGATCGTAAACATACTTTTCATAGCGCTTATCGTTGGTTATTTCAGCGGCTGAAAGTATAGCGGCATAGGTTACACCCCATTCGTAGCTTGTGATTCGGAAATCTCCTTTTTTTAGCGCTGTATTTTGATCGAATTCCGAAGTATCCATTATCGCTTTTCCGGTTTTTGCATCGACGATTTGTGCAGGTGTAGTCGTTTCCAAATAACCTAAAATTTTGTCCAAATCGTTTTTTATCTCTTTTTGATCGGGTATACCGTACGGGATTGGGTATTCGGGTTGCATGAGATGAAGTGGTACATCCGCATCGGTTTGTTTTGTCTGCTTTTTTTGAGCATAAACAGGTACCACAGCAAGGGTGCATACTAAAATATAGAACACGATAAGAGCTCTTTTCTTCATGTTTATTTATTTAAAAAAGTAACGTTGATTTGGTCATTAAATTTACCACCTTTGTAGGTAACTTCCAATTCTATTTCGATTGGTTTCCCGCATGTCTCGGATTTTTTGTCGAGGATGATCATTCTTGAAGTTTCTCCATTCGACCATTTGTAGGAATCGTAATCCATTCCGGCATCGAGCAAAATTTTCTCCTCTGTTGTCTGGATTTCTTTTTGTTGAAAAATCTTACCGAGATCGCTCCCGAAATAATAACCGGCTTGTGTCGGTTGGTTATAAGCCACATTCTGTGTTGCGGCACTTATTCGATAAATGGGATCTTCCATCAACGAATAAAACCTATAGGGAGTTTCGTAAGGGGTAATATAGATGCGAAGATTTTTATTGTCCTTTGTTCTCCAGATGACTTCCTCTCTCCAATCGCCAAATATATCGGCAGCCATACAGCGACCTACGTCGGTATTGCTTGGTACCTGAAAGATTATATTACCGGTTTCTGCATCACGAAATGTTGATCCGTCTTTTCTGTTTTCATGACAATCCCACACCTGGAGCTTTTTGCTCGAAGGATCGAAAGCCGTCAGATGCAGAGCGTCTCCATGTCCTAATCCTGTAGAATACAAACCTTGTCCGTTATGGTCAATGGCACATGCACCATACACAATCTCATCGTATCCATCTCCATCTACATCCCCAACGCTTGCATCATTGGCTTGATAGGAATAGCTTTGACCATTCGGGGTTATCCCTTCCGGAGGAATATTGAGGGGGATATTTAAATAGCCGATTGAGTTGGTATCTTTTAATGTGTAAGAAAATTTTTCTTTTGCTGATTCTATACCGTATTCAACCGGTCGGACTTCATATGTTAACACTCCTTTTGGAGCATTGGTATCCTTAAAGTAAGTAGATTGAGCAATGGGAGTTACATTTATTTTTTTGCCGTTTCTGTAAATATTAAAGGTAGTTGTCGATAAATCGGAAGATAAGTATCTCCAGCTGATGTTCACTGTTTTGTCGTCTTCTCTAATCGCCACCAAACCTCGGTTTAATTTTTCTCTTTTTAATTTTGAAAAATCGTATCCGGGTTTTAGTGTTCGATAGATTTGTTCGGCGATTACGCGATGTTCCACATCGTTTGGATGCAACATATCCTCATAATATTGGGGTTTACCGATCAAAGGGGTATACAGATCAATGGTTACGATATCCGGTTGAAATTCTTTTGCCTTCATAAACGCAGGAAGATCAACGTAGGGTTTGTGTGTTCCTCTGCATGTTGTGGCACCACTGACTCCATAGTTTCTCACATCATATCCTTCGCCCAGCATTTCTGCCATGATACCTACATATCCTTTTTTTCACGATTGCTTGCACCGGCACCTGCCGTTATGCTGTTTCCGATGCATGCTATCTTAATCGTTTTAAAGCGAGTCGTTATCTCATTAGCTAAATTAATTTGGGCATATATGTTGACTATAAAAAATATACCTATAATTTTTAAATGTTTGTTTATTTTCGTATTAGAATGTTTGATCATTTCTATTCACTTTTTTGAGATCTAACTCAAATTAAAGAGAGTTGTATCGTATTCAAATAAAGCACCCAATAAGTTTTTTGAACATTTTGCTACTACTCGATTTTAAGCTTTTTGCCTTTTAAAACCATTAAGTTCTATCTCTTATTGGGTACTTTTATTATTAATGAGGATCTAACATTACCATCCAGGATTTTGCATAGCTTGTTTTTCTTCAGATGTTAATGCGACTCCATTTTTAGTTATAGCATCAAGAAAAGATTGAGGAATGGGACGTAAATAATGTTTGTTAGGATCAAAATTTGAACCACTTATGAGTGAACCGTCGTTAAATGTTTTGAACCGTTTTTCCAATTGTTTAGTTCTTGCCAAATCTGGCCAGCGAAGTAATTCACCCATTAATTCTCTTGATCTTTCATTCATAATAAAAATCATAAATTTTTCTTCATCAGTGTTTGCTCCTAATTCACTATAGAATTCTTTTTCTGAATTAAATATATCACTTATACTTTCAAATTCCATTGTTGATTTGGTGCTTGTAGTAATAGCTTCATCTATATTATTAGATTCATAATAGGTGTTTTTATCTGAATAAACTGCAAATCCGGACCCACTTCCGCCGTCGCCTTTAATGGATATATTTGGGTTGTTTAGGTAAGCTTGACCTCCATCTACGTTTTTGCTTCTATCTTCTCCTTCGGAAAAACCGGCTCTTTTTCTTAAAGCGTTGATGTATGGTAGGGCATTATTGTATTCTTTCAGTCTTCCATAGGCTTCTGCAATCATTAAATAATCTTCTGCAGAACGAGCCAAAATTCCATCGCGTTGTCCAAATTGAGATGCAACGCTCGTTCGGGATCCATCTCGAAATTTACTTAAAGCCACATATCGACTTTTTGTTGAATACGACCCATAGTTCCCATGAGAGTTTAAATATGATGGAGTTTCATCTGCAAAATATCTTATAAACATATGAGGTGCCATATATTTGATATTATTTTCGGTAAATCTTTCATCACCAGCGTTGTTTACAATATATTTTACAGCGATTTCTCCTCCGACAAATTTTTTGTCGGTCGGATTTTTATCCTCTGGGGCATAATTCCCCCATGTCGGAGCTGCTGATGGGTTATTGCAGCGATATGTAGTTATAAAACTTTTCCAGAATCGAGAGTCGTTAATGCGGTCAAACACATCTAAAGCATAATTGGTTGTTCTCATTCTGGAAAATTCACGGTCACCTGAAATATCACGTTTTAATCCAGGAATATTTTGATAAATTGATGGGTAATAAAGATGAACTTGATTTCCGTATCGTCCCTGTGAATTTGTATCATCTGAAAATTGTGATGCAAGAATAACTTCTGAAACTTGTTCATTAGGTCCATCAGGCATTGTAAAATCCCATAATGAGGCAAAATCATCGCATAATGGATGAGCAGCAATAACTTCCTTGCTATACTTGATTACATTAGTCAAATCTGACTCTTTATATTGGCTATTCCATGAATCATTGATTTCACTTGATCTAAATAAGTATGCTTTTGCCAAAAAATGAGCCGCTGCCCATTTTGAAAGACGACCAATCTGAGAAACTTGACTCGGCAATAAATCATAGGCATTTGTCAGATCTTCAATTATTTGAGCATATACTTCTTCCGCAGAATTTCTCACGAAATCGGTTTTTGCTCCTTCAACAGGTTCCAAGATTAAAGGTACTCCTCCAAATTGTTGGACGAGACGGAAATAATTAAATCCACGCATAAAATAGCCTTCTCCTAAGCGCGTATTATAGGTACTACTATTTTTATCGTAAAAAAGTGGAACGTTTTTGATTAATGTATTTGCTGATGAAATACCTGAATACATATTATCCCACAAATTTGTCATTCCGTTTCCGCTTTCTGAATTAAAAGCAGATGTATAACTATTGTAATGTTCCATTATGCCATCATTACCTACAGCCATTTCATCTGTACCATATTGCCAGATAGTATATGCCCACTCATAGTTGAAATGGAATTCTAAATTTTGATATATTCCTATTGAAAGTTTATCTAATCCTTCTTTTGTTTCGAATGATTGGGTACTTTCAGTAGTTATCAATTCCTCATCCAAGAAATCTTTACACGATTGAGTATGAATAGCTATTAAAAGAACTATGAATGCGATAATTAAAAAACGGGAAGTTCGATATATTTTTTTCATAATTTTTTCTGTTGTTATTTAAAATCCAATATTAATTCCGAATACAAAACTTCTATTATAATATGATGTACCCGTATCTGGATCAAGATAATCAATTTTTGAATAAAGTAATCCCGGATTCATACATTGAATATAGAATTTTAAATTGTTTAATCCAATAGATTTCAATTGTTTAGATGTAAAATTATAACCTAATGAGACATTCCTTAATTTAATAAATGAGCCATCTTGATAGTTCATTGAACTTTTAAATGTATCTCCATTTTCACCTCCTACACCAGGTGCATAATATTGAGCATCTTCATTCTCATTTTCAATCCAATAATCCAATTTTCTCATTGCAAAACGTCCAGATAACGTTTCTGCACCTGATTCAACGGTGAATCCAAAACGACCGTATAAGAAGAATGAAAAATCCCAATTTTTAAAATTAAAGGTATTTAGAAATCCTCCAGACCAATCTGGTCTTCTTTTCCCAACAATCTGTCGATCGTAATTTGCATCAATTACCCCATCTGGAACGCCTTCAGGTCCACTTAGGTCTTTAACTTTTATCATCCCAGGTTCACGTCCATATTTAGCTGCTTCGTCTTTTTCGCTGGATTTCCAGATCCCATCATAAACATAATCGTAATAAACGCCTATAGGTTCCCCTACAAACCAAAGATTATTAATGTCTTCAGTTTTTTCATCAGCAAGTTCTACTATTTTGTTTCGATCTGCAGTATATGTTAAAGTACTGGTCCATGAAAAATCTTTTGTTCGAATATTAAGTGTATTCAAAGTCAAATCAATACCCTTGTTTTTAGTTTTTCCAACATTTGCCCATGTCCTTGTGTAACCTGTTAAAGATGGTATACTTTTAGCCATTAAAAGATCGGAAGTATTCGATTGATAAATATCTATTGTACCATTAATTCTTCCATTTAGAGTAGAGAAATCCAGCCCTAAATTATATTGAGTTGTTTTTTCCCATCCTAAATCTTTGTTAGCCATTACAACAGGATCTTTTGCAGAGGGATCAGATGCAACTATTCCTGTAGAAACTTCACTCCCAAAATGATAAAAAACCGGGGTAACAGCTCCTTTTGTAGCATAGGCATCGATTGCAGCATTACCTATAGTACCTACTCCGAATCTTAGTTTCAGTTGATTTATCCAATTTACATCTTTTAAAAAATCTTCTTGTTCCAATCTCCAACCTAATGCTACAGAAGGGAAAAAATCCCATTTGTGTCCTTCTGCTAACTGTGAGGCCCCATCCCAACGGCCGGATGCAGTTAATAGATATTTGTCTGCAAAGCTGTAATTCATTCGTATCATGTACGATAGCGTTTGTGTTTCAGTCAAATAACTACCATAGCTTTGGATACCGCTTTTTGAAGAAAGATTATACCAAAGTTCTTTTGCAGTATTTACAAAGCTTTTCATATTCGATCCTTCACTGTGATAAGCAGACGCACTTTGTAGTAATGTTAATCCTAAAGAGTGTTTTCCGAAATTCCTGTCATAATATAGCAGATTATCTAGCGTCCATGATCTTCTGATATCGTTTGAATATTGGGCCACATTGTTACCGTCACCGTTGATTGATTCAGCGGGATCCGCGATGCCTGTACGCCCGATTCGGAAGTCTGGGCCAAATTGCAATCGATATTTAAGACCTTCTAAGGTTTTAAATATATTCCCAATATAAATTTCAGTATAGAAACTACCTATTGCTCTTAAGTTTTGACGTTGATTTTTACATAAATCTGCTTCCTGAATGGGATTAATAATATTTACGTCACCTCCGGGATTTCGGATATATTCTCCTTCAGGTGTATAGGGAACAGTCCATGGAAGCATTCCTTTTAATGCAGAATATAAATCATTTGCTCCAGTAGCACTTTTGCGAAAATTGTATCCGTAATCTTGATCGCCCCAACTGACATTCATGTTACCCCCAAGTTTGATCCAATTTGTTGATTTTAGATCAATGCTCGCATTAGCATTGTATCGTTGGTACCCCTGTCCAGGTTGAGTCCCTTCTTGGTTTAAATATCCGAATGAAATATAACTTTGAATTTTTTCTGTTCCACCACTGGCGCTCAGTGTGTGATGTTGTGTTAATGCAGTTTGTAAACCATGAGAAGGCCAATCGTATGTTGGCACTAAATTTCCATTCCAATTGTTATTTACCCAACCTTTTTCAAATTGAGCCCATGCATATGGATCCGTACCATATACCGCATAATCATTTTCATAAGAAATTGTTTGGGAACCGTTATATGTACCGGATCTGATTTTTGCTGCACGACTGTAATCAATCCATTCTGGAGAATTCATCATTTCCATTCTGTCGTATAAATTTTCAACAGAAACAGTTCCATCATAAGCTAGTGTTAATTTACCGCTTTTGCCTCTTTTGGTGGTAACAAGAACAACACCGTTAGCTGCTCTAGAACCATAAATGGCTGCAGCAGAAGCATCTTTCAATACGTCAATGGATTCTATGTCATTAGGATTCAAGTTTTCGATTCCTGTTCCTTGGAGTGGAATTCCATCAACAACGTATAACGGACTGTTTGATGCGTTCAATGACCTCTCGCCACGAATTCTTATGGAACCTATTTCTCCAGGTCTCTCTTTGGATGTGATATCTACACCTGCTGTTTTTCCTTGCATGGCTTGTAATGCATTTTGTACAGGCATAGATTTAATTTCTTTTTCTCCTATACTTGCAATTGCTCCAGTTATATCACTTTTCTTTTGTACCCCATATCCAACAACAATAACCTCCTCAAGAGTTTGTGTTTCTTCCTGTAAAACTATTTTAAAAGAGGTTTTCCCTATTACAGGTATTTCTTGTGTTGAATATCCTATATAAGATATTTGTATGACTGCATTTTCCGGAACATTGTTTAAAATAAAATTTCCATTTGTATCAGAAATTGTTCCAATTGTTGTTCCTTTTACCATAATGGTTGCCCCAATAATCGGATCTTCATTTGCATCGACAATATTTCCTGTAATTGTTTTTGTTTGAGAAAAAACAAAGAATGGGATTATTGTTAGAAGAAAAATAAATATTGTTTCAGCAAATAACCCTTCATGATGTTTTGTTGTCTTGATTATTTTACTATTTTTCATTTTGTTGTGGTATTTTTATTTTTTCAATTCATATCATTTTTATACGATTTGAGATAAAATTCATCATTAAAAAATAATTAATGCGTTTTTCATTATAAAATTTCACGTTTTAAGAAAATTTTTCGTTTACCTTTTTATTTTTTCTTGTTTTTCGATTACCCTCCTTTCTTTATACTTTATAATGTTTTATTGATTAATTCATTTTTAAAATTAAATATTTGTTCAGCTAATTATTATATTCATTTGAATATCAGTATGATCTCTTTATATACAATTTGTTTTTTGTAAAATTGAATATAAAGAAAAGCATAAATATTTATTTAGGACTTCAAAAAATGATATTTAAACTACACTATTTGACATTTAACATTTTATTTAGCTAAATGGTGAATAATTTTTATTTACCCTATAAGCTTCATAGCTGGAATTATCAGTCTCAGGGAAATCATTTTTAGTGTAATTAGATAAATAATGCATTTATCGGGAGTGGGAATAAAGGTCTGGATGTTGACTTTATTATGATCGAATAAAGGGAAAAGGAGTAATTTGCATCCACTGTTTTATGTTGGTAGTGAATGGGTATCATTTTTCATGGACGAAGGAAATCGTAAGGTTTTGTTTGTTTCTATATGGGTATTTAGGGTTTAAATTTCGTGCAGGAAAGGGTGTTTTTTGTCTTTTTTCGAAAGGATGATGTCTTTTTCGGGAATGCGCCAATCAATACCCAATGCCGGATCATTCCATAGAATACCTCCCTCGGATTCTGGCGAATAGTAATTGTCGCATTTGTATTGAAAGATGGCTTTTTCGCTCAATGTAATGTAGCCGTGGGCAAATCCTCGTGGGATAAAAACCTGCCGTTTGTCCTTATCGTTGAGTTCAACGGCAACATATTTTCCGAAGGTGGGCGATTCTTTTCTAATATCTACCGCAATGTCGAGTACTGTACCGATTATTACTCTTACCAGTTTTGCTTGGGCATAGGGTGGTTTTTGAAAATGTAATCCACGCAACACTCCGTAGGTCGATTTAGATTCGTTGTCTTGAACAAAACGGGTGTCGCATACGTTTTTCGTAAACCATTGTTCAACGAAAGATTCGAAAAAATACCCCC
>Ga0265293_10006515_pt1 | contig 18620 bp, 16 predicted proteins | sample Munlanlewell138R_FD_192505 | JGI IMG/M metagenome (GOLD analysis project Ga0265293, IMG submission 192505) | Leachate microbial communities from a municipal landfill in Southern Ontario, Canada - Leachate well 138R | ecosystem: Engineered > Solid waste > Landfill > Unclassified | place: Canada... | reverse complement strand
TGCACAGCTACTTCGACGACCTGCCGTCGTACCGGCGGGTGTTCTTCGACGAGTTGCCGAATTCGCTCGACGCGCTCGTCGAGGACCCGTCGCCGGCCGCCCAGGTCCGCGCTTCGGTGGTGTACAACCACGTCGTCGAGGGGATGCTGGCGTTGACGGGATACTATGCGTGGCACAAGATTTGCGTGGCGCGCGGCATCCTGCCCGGCATGCAGGAGCTGGTCCGGCGCATCGGCGACGACGAGCGGCGGCACATGGCGTGGGGCACCTTCACCTGTCGTCGGCACGTCGCCGCCGACGACGCCAACTGGGCCGTGTTCGAGACGCGGATGAACGAGTTGCTCCCGCTGGCGCTCGGCCTCACCCAGGACAGCTTCGCGCTGTACGCCCCGGATATCCCGTTCGGCCTGGACATCGACGAGTTCACGCAGTACTCCATGGACAAGGGCATGCGCCGGTTCGGCACCATCAGCAGCGCCCGCGGTCGTCCGCTCGAGGAGATCGACGTCGACTATTCGCCGCTGCAACTGGAGGATTCGTTCGGCGAGGAGGATGCCCGGGCGTTGGCGGTCGCGGGCTGAGCCGGTTCGTTGCCACCCGCTCTGCCATGGTGGAGGCATGAACGTCCTGCAGCGGTATGCCCGCGCGGTCGGTATGAGCGAGGATGCTTGGCGACGCCACGCCAACCCCTGGAGCGTCTGGACCCGGTTCGCCGCGATCCCGTTGCTCATCCTGGCGATCTGGAGTCGCGTCTGGATCGGCTGGTGGGCGGTGTTGCCGGTGGCCCTACTGGTCCTTTGGCTGTGGCTCAATCCCCGGGCGTTCGCCCCCATTGACACGCCCACGGCCTGGTCATCGAAAGGTATTTTCGGCGAACATCTTTGGGTGCAGGATCGCTCGGCCATGCCCGCCGGCTTCGGGGTGGTGCAACGATTCTGGGCGGTGGGCGCGCTGACCGGTGCGGCGCTGCTGGTCTGGGGGTTGACGATGCTCGCAGTGTGGCCGACCATCTTCGGTGCCACGTTCATCGTGTACGGCCAGCTGTGGCGGATCGACCGCCTCGGGATCTTCTATGACCAGCAGGTGGCGAGCAACCGGGGAGATCAGCCCTAGGAATCCGGGGCTGTCTCCGGGCGGCCCTCGACCGCATGCCGTCACCCTGGGGTGACGGATATCCACAGGTGACTGGCGTGCGGTGCGCAAACGCCCCGAGGTTGTGCGTAACTGTCAACACAACGTGACGCCATTTGATCGAGGAGCCGCGTGCAGAGCAGCGAACCGTGGTGCAAGAACGATCCCACCGTATTGGACCTAGGGCGATTGGACCTAGGACGCAGGGTAGAGCAACTGCAGCTCGCCCAGATTCGCTGCGACCGTCACCAGCGGCAGCGCGTCGGCCACCGGGTGCTCGGCCTCGTGGGCCTCGGCGCGCAGCGCGGTCACGAAATGCTCTGGGAGACCGGTGGATCCCAGCGGACGATCGGTGCGGCCCGTCATCCGGTCGGTCACCATGGTGGCGTGTGCGTCCAGCACGGTGCGGGTGTTCGGATACGACCCGCGCGAAGGCAGGGTCGGGATGTCGGCGATCAGGTCGGCGGCCCCGCGCAGCCGGATGGCGCGGTTGGCCCGCCGGATCACCGGCGCGCGCCGATCCGGCGCCCCGCCATTGTCCGAAAGATACTGCCGCACAGCGCTGTCCACCGTGCGGGACGCGGTCAGCGCCTGATGGCTGAGCTCGTCCACCGCGACCGCCGAGGTGCCATGGGTGACCCGGGAGACCGCCGTGCGCAGATAGCGGGTGCCCACCTCGAAGGCGGCGTCGATGGCCGCCACCACGGCCCGGCCGGAGCCGCGTGGCCACAGCAACAGCGACACCACTAGGCCGACCGCGCCGCCGACCACGATGTCCTCGATCCGGACCAGGCCGACCTGCCAGCCGCTGGGGTTGATGAGGTTGAACACGATCAGCACCAGCATGGTGAACGCGGCCTGCCCGGCGGCGAACGACGCGATCTCGGGCACGTAGGCCGCGATGAACGCCACCACTGGCAACGCGATCAACAACACCGCCGGTTCGACGCCGAGCAGTTCGATGAGCACCGCGCCGATGACGAAGCCCACCACCGTCCCGATGACGGCGCGAAAGACCTTGGTCCCCGTCGTCAGCGCCGTGCTGCGCAGCACCGACAGCGCCGCCAGCACCACCCAGAAGCCGTGCTCGACGGGGAACAGGTGGGTGGTGGCGACGGCGGCGGCCAGGCCCAGACCGGTGCGGATGCTGTTGCGGACCACCGCCGCCCGGGTGGCCAGGTAGCCCGACGGGATGGTGGCCACGGCCTGGGTCTCGGAGAGCACCCGCACGGCGGCGCCGGTCTCGGGCAGTTGCCGGCCGAGCACCCGCATCAGGACCGGGCGCGCGTCGGCCGCGGCCGCACCGGCGATCACCCGCCCGGTGGTCATCACCGTCGCGCCGAACGTGCGGCGCTCCAGGAGTCGCGCGCCGACCGCGACGGCGCTCTCGTCGCAGTCGGAGCGCAGCACCTCGGCCACGTCCTCGCGGTAGCGGCCGCGCGCCACCGAGCGCAACTCGGCCAGGGCCTCGTCGAGTTCGTCGCGGCTGGCCTCGCGGTCGGTCACCCGGGTGATCCGCAGCAACCGGTCGCAGGCGCGCAGCACCCGCACCGACGGCCGGGCCATCACCCCGAGGGTGGCCGCGGTGTCGTCGCGCGTGCGGTCGGCCAGCCAGCCGAGGTCGTCGACCACCCGCACCAGCGCGCGACTGCCGGCGGTCAGTCCGACCGGGCGGAAGTCGCCGTCGAGGTAGTGGGCGTAGAGCGTGTTCATCGCCGTGTTGACGTCTTTGGCGCCGGCCCGACCCTCGAGCCGGTCGGCCAGGGTGGCGCAGACGTGGGCGGCGTGGCGGCGCAGATCGTCGTGGTGGCGCGGCGGGAACACGAACAGCGCGGCCGGCACGCACACCGCCAGCGCGAGGCCCCAACCGAGCAGGCGCTCGTCGATGGGGCCGACGGGGGTGCAGACCGGCAACACGAACGTCATCAGGGTGGCGCGTTGTCCGGCGGCGATCGCGGTGCTCAGTACGCCGGCGAAGGTGACGACCACCCCGAGCGCGAACATGCTGGTCACCGCCAGCACCGCGTGCCCGGATACCAGCGTGCCGAGCGTGATCAGCGCGGCGCCGATCAAGCCCAGCCCGGCGTAGGACACCGCGCGCCCGGCGCGGTTGCCGGGGAAGTCGACGGTGATCAGCAGCGCGATGGAACCGAAGATGGCGTACATCGGGGTCTGCCCACCGCCGACGAGGAACCCGACGCCCGCAGACAGCGGAATCACCAACCCGGCGCGGGCCGCGCGACGCAGCGCATCGCGGTCCGGGTCGCGGTGCTCGAACCGATCGATGAGGTGCCGGCGCAGGATCCTGGCGTAACGCAGCATTATTCGGGCACTGTCGCGAACCGCCCGGCATCCAACGCGTTGCGCAGTTGACCGGCGATCCACTCCAGGCCCGTGGGGTCCGGGGGCAGGGTGCACTGTTCGTAGCCCACCAGCAGGTAGACCGCGTTGCTGGCGAAGACCCGGGCCTGGCGGTCGTTGCCCAGGATCTCGAACGCGGCCTCGCGCAGCACCTCGAAGCGCTGCCCGTCGACGACCTCCTGGGCCTTGCGCACCTTCGGGTCGATCGAACTCCAGGTCCGGATGGCGGCCTCGGCGCCGTGCGGGAGGTTCAGCCCGACCTCGAAGACGCCGTCGATGCGGCGGTGCGGATCCGGGTCCTCGCGCAGGCGGGCCACCCGTTGTCCGGTCAAACCGTTCTGCCAGTGCTCCACCAGGTCCGTGGTGTAGGCCGACCAGCTGGGGAAGTAGTGATAGAAGGAGCCGGTGGTGACGCCCAGGCGCCCGCATACTTGGGCCAACTTCAGTCCGCCGTAGCCCAAATCGGCCAGGACTTCCAGACCGGCCTCGAAATATGCTTCCCGGGAGACGACTGCCGCCATTTGGTGAACCCTAGTTCGCCCGAGGGGCCGCGCGCATCCACTTCGATGACGGCAAAGCGCGGCCGACCGCGCCCGCCCCTATTTGGCTACTCCGCGAATTACCGGATCGTGACGCCGCCGCGGCGCCGGCGTAATGGTCGTCGGTCCCGACGTCATTTGACTGGGTCCGTTTGCTGCTGAAACAGTCGGCAAATCCCCTCGGCGAAGCCGGAATTCCTCGGCCGCAGGTGGATCCGCTTACGGATTCGTCATATTCGGACCCGCAGTGAACCTCCGAATCGATCCGGTGGTGACCTATGGCACAATTTGACTGTGCCGCATACCGCTAGCCGCCGGGGCCCGGGCCGACCCCCCGCAGCAAAAGCGGCGGAGACGCGGGAGCGAATTTTGCGCTCCGCCCGCCAGGTTTTCAGCGAATTGGGTTATGACGCTGCGACCTTCCAGGCAATCGCGCTCCGCGCTGATCTGACACGCCCCGCGATCAATCATTACTTCCCGAATAAGCGCGCGCTGTTCGCCGAGGTGGTGGACCGGACCAACGCGCTGGTCATCGCGGCGGGGGTCGAGCGGGCCGGGGCGGCGACGACGTTGGTGGGACGGCTCGAGGCCTTCATCATGGCCGCGGTGCAGGCGGACTCCGAGGACCGTTCCGCGGCGGCGTTCCTGGTCGCAGCGGTGCTCGAGACGCAGCGTCATCCGGAACTGCGGCAGGGCGACAACGACGGGCTCGAGGCGTCCCGCAGCTTCGTCAAGTGGGCGGTCGACGAGGCTATCGAGAGCGGGGAGCTGACCACCGACACCGATATCGGGTCGCTGGTGGAGATGCTGGTCGCCGTGCTGTGGGGGATGGGCTTCTACGCCGGCTTCGTCGGCAGCCACGAGCAGCTGGAGCGGATCGCCGACCAGCTCAAGCTGCTGCTGGAGAACCGGCTGTGGCACCTCAAGCCGGTTGAGTGACAATCACCACTCGATGCTTCGGTGCCTTGTGCGGCAACAGGTTTCGTTTTTCTTGACCGGCTGGGCGCCGGCCGACAAATAGGTTGGCTAAGTTTAATCGGTAGGATGGCTTACAAATTGTCGCTGTAGGACGGGATTGAACATGGGCGCACTTCGCACCGACGACGACAGCTGGGACATCGCGACCAGCGTCGGCAGCACCGCCGTCATGGTGGCCGCGGCCCGCGCGGCCGACACCGAGAGCCAGGACCCCCTGATCAACGACCCGTACGCGCGCCCGCTGGTCGACGGCGTCTCCGGCCTGCCCTGGCAGAACCTGCTGGAAGAGGACGTCATCGAGCGGGTGGCCGGCGTGGACGTCGAGGCCGCCGCGATCTTCCGCCACATGCGTAACTACCAGGCCGTGCGCACCCACTTCTTCGACGCGTTCTTCACCGAGGCCGCCGCCGCGGGGATCCGCCAGATGGTGATCCTGGCCTCCGGCCTGGACTCTCGTGCCTACCGGCTGGCGTGGCCGGCGGGCACCCGGGTCTTCGAGATCGATCAGCCCAAGGTGCTCGAGTACAAGGCCGCCAAGCTGGCCGAGCACGGCGCCGACCCGACCGCGCAGCGCCAGGAGGTCGCCGTCGACCTGCGCTTCGACTGGCCGGCCGAACTGAAGCGCGCCGGGTTCGACCCGGCCCAGCCCACGGCCTGGCTGGCCGAGGGGCTGCTGATGTACCTGCCCGCCGAGGCCCAGGACCGGCTCTTCGAGAACATTGGTGAGCTCAGCGCCACGGGCAGCCGGATCGCCGCCGAGACCGCCGGCAAGCACTCCGAGGACCGCCGCGAGGAGATGCAGCAGCGCTTCGAGCGGGTCGCCGAGGCGCTGGAGATCCAGCGGCCCGACCTGGACATCGCCGACCTGGTCTACAACGACCCGGACCGCGCCGAACTCGACGAGTGGCTGAACGCGCACGGCTGGACCGCCACCGCGACCCCGGCCACCGAGGAGATGCGCCGCCTCGAGCGCTGGGTCGACGGGGTGCCGATGACCGACGACCAGGACGTGCTCTCCAACTTCGTGGTCGCCGAGCGCGGCTGATCTCGCAGGCCGGCCCGACCGCGGCCTGTCGCCCAACCGGGTGGTTGGCTACCATGGCGCTCAAGGACGCAAAGCCTCCGCGACGCCAGGAAGGGCATGCCGTGACCACCGAAATTTCCAAAGAATCCGCACCAGCGACGACCCCCGTGGACATTCCGGCCGTCGTCGCGGGAGTCCGCAAGGCCTACGCGACCGGGCGCACCCGCAGCATCGAATGGCGCAAACAGCAGCTCCGCGCCCTGGAGAAGATGGTCGTCGAGAACGAGTCGGTGATCGCCGACGCGCTGGCCAAGGATCTGGGGCGCGCGCCGTTCGAGGCGTGGCTGGCCGACATCGCCAGCACCGCCGGCGAGGCGAAGGATGCCGCCAAGAACGTCGGCAAGTGGGCCAAGCGCCGCTACCGGCTGCTGGAGTCCTCGCAGCTGCCCGGCCGGGGCTGGGTCGAATACGAGCCCTACGGGACGGTGCTGATCATCGGCGCCTGGAACTTCCCGTTCGCCCTGACGCTGGGCCCGGCCGTCGGCGCGATCGCCGCCGGCAACACCGTGGTGCTCAAACCGTCGGAGGTCGCGCCCGCCTCCTCGGCCGTGATGGCCGACCTGGTGCCGCGCTACCTGGACCCCGAGGCCGTCGTCGTCGTCGAGGGCGACGGCGCGGTCAGCCAGGAACTCATCGCCCAGGGCTTCGACCATGTGTTCTTCACCGGTGGCACCGAGATCGGCCGCAAGGTCTACGAGAGCGCCGCTTCGCACTTAAGCCCGGTCACCCTCGAACTCGGCGGCAAGAGCCCCGTGATCGTCGCGGCCGACGCCGACATCGAGATCGCGGCCAGGCGCATCGCCTGGACCAAGCTGATCAACTCCGGCCAGATCTGCATCGCGCCGGACTACGTGCTGGCCGAGGCGAGCATCAAGGACAAGCTGGTCGACGAGATCACCAAGGCCGTCACCAAGTTCGAGTCCAAGAACCCCGAGGGCAAGCGCATTGTCAACGAGCGGCACTTCGCGCGGCTGACCAACGCGCTGGCGGCGACCAAGGGCCAGGTGGTCCTCGGTGGCGGTTCCGACCCGGAGAACATCAAGATCCAGCCGACGCTGGTGGTGGACCCGGACCCGGCCGAACCGCTGATGACCGACGAGATCTTCGGACCCATCCTGCCGATCGTGACGGTGCAATCCGTCGATGACGCAATCGATTTCGTCAACGCGCGGCCCAAGCCGCTGGCCGCCTACCTGTTCACCAAGACCAAGGCGATCCGGGAACGCGTGATCCGCGAGGTGCCGGCCGGTGGCATGGTGATCAACCAGCTGCTGTTCCACTTCGCCACCACCAAGCTGCCCTTCGGCGGGGTCGGCCCGTCCGGGATGGGCTCCTACCACGGCAAGTTCGGCTTCGAGGAATTCAGCCATCGCAAGACCGTGATGACCAAGCCGACCCGACCCGACTTAATCTCGATGATCTACCCGCCGTATACAGAGAAGGCGTGGAAGATGGCGCGACGGCTGTTCTGAGCGCCCAACCCGTACCAAATCGCGTTGTAAGGATCGAGAGAGGAAGTTCATGCCCGGAGTGCAGGATCGTGTTGTCGTCGTCACTGGTGCCGGTGGCGGCCTGGGTCGCGAGTACGCGCTGACGCTGGCCAAGGAAGGTGCCGCCGTCGTCGTCAACGATCTCGGCGGAGCCCGCGACGGCAGCGGTTCCGGTTCGGCCATGGCCGACCAGGTTGTCGACGAGATCAAGTCGGCCGGCGGCCGGGCCGTCGCCAACTACGACAGCGTCGCCGAGCCCGAGGGCGCGGAAAACATCATCAAGACCGCACTCGATGAGTTCGGCAAGGTCGACGGCGTGGTCAGCAACGCCGGCATCCTGCGGGACGGCACGTTCCACAAGATGAGCTTCGAGAACTGGGACTCGGTGCTCAAGGTCCACCTCTACGGCGGCTACAACGTGGTCCGCGCCGCCTGGCCGCACTTCCGCGAGCAGGGCTTCGGCCGGGTGGTGGTCGCGACCTCCACTAGCGGGCTGTTCGGCAACTTCGGTCAGGCCAACTACGGGGCCGCCAAGCTCGGCCTGGTAGGCATGATCAACACGCTGGCCCAGGAGGGCGCCAAGTACGACATCAAGGCCAACGCGATCGCCCCGATCGCCGCGACCCGGATGACCGAGGACATCCTGCCGCCCGAGGTGCTCGCCAACCTCAAGCCGGAATTCGTCGCGCCGGTGGTGGCCTACCTGTGCACCGAGGAGGTGCCGGACTCGGCGTCGATCTTCATCGTCGGCGGCGGCAAGGTGCAGCGCACCGCGCTGTTCCAGAACGAGGGTGTGACCTTCACCAGCGCCCCGTCGGTGGACGACATCGCCGCTCGCTGGTCGGAGATCGACGACCTGTCGGCCGCCAAGCTGGCCTCCTTCAGCGTTCGCTGATCGACACATGAAAGCCTGTGTAGTACAGGAACTTTCCGGGCCGTCGGGCATGTCCTACACGGACGTGCCCGACGTCACCCCGGCGCCCGACCAGGTCGTCATCGACGTCCGGGCGGCCGGGGTGTGCTACCCGGACCTGCTGCTCACCAAGGGCGCTTACCAGCTGAAGCTGGAGCCGCCGTTCATCCCGGGCATGGAGGTGGCCGGCGTGGTGGCCGCCGCGCCCGACGGGTCGGGTTGGTCTGTCGGCGACCGGGTTTCGGCCTCCAGCGGTATCGCCGGCTACGCCGAGCAGGTGGCGGTGCCCGTGGCGTCGGTATCCGCGAGTCCGCCGGAACTCGATGACGCAGAGGCGGTTTCGCTGCTGGTCAACTACAACACCATGTACTTCGCCTACGCCCGCCGGGCCGCGCTGCAGCCCGGTGAGACGGTGCTGGTGCTCGGGTCGGCCGGCGGGGTGGGCACCGCGGCCATCCAGATCGCCAAGGCGATGGGCGCCCGCGTGATCGCCGCGGTCAACCGGGAGAGCGCGGTCGACTTCGTCAGCTCGCTGGGACCGGATGCGGTCATCCCGCTGACCGAGGGCTGGGCCCAGGCCGTGCGCGACGCGACCGAGGGCCGCGGCGTCGACGTCGTCGTCGACCCGGTGGGCGGTGCCCCGTTCGACGACGCGGTGCGCACCATGGCCACCGACGGCCGGTTGTTGGTGATCGGCTTCGCCGCCGGCGGCATCCCCACCATCAAGGTCAACCGGCTGCTGCTGCGCAACGTCGGCATCCTCGGCGTGGGCTACGGCGAGTACATCCGCCGCCACCCCGAAACCGTCGACATGGTGGCCACCGGGCTGGCCGCGCTGGTAGCCGGCGGCATGAAACCGCCCGCCCCGGTGCGTTTCCCACTGGCCGAGGCCTCGGCCGCCCTGCAACTGCTCGATGACGGCGGCGTCTTCGGCAAGCTCGTCCTGGAGCCGTGAGCACCCTCGGCATCGCGCTGGTCGCGCTGGCCATCGCGATCGGGCTGGCCGGCATCATCCTGCCGGTGCTGCCCGGCGCGTTGCTGGTGTTCGGCTCCATCGCGGTGTGGGCCTTCGTGGAACGCACCACGGTGGGCTGGGTGACGCTGGGCATCGTCACGGCCCTGTTCCTCACCGCCGAGATCATCAAATACCTCTGGCCCGTCAAGCGCATGCGCCAGGCCCAGGTCCGCACGTCGGTGCTGATCATCGGGGCGGTCTGCGGCATCGTCGGGTTCTTCGTCATCCCCATCATCGGCCTGCTGATCGGCTTCGTGGCCGGGGTGTTCGTCGCCGAGTTGGCCTCCGGGCGCGACGTCACCCGCGCCTGGGTGTCGACCGTGCACGCCGTCAAGGGCGCCCTGCTGTCGATCGGCGTGGAGCTCACCGGGGCGCTCGCCTCGACGATCGTCTGGGCCTGCGCCGTCGCCTTCTGGTGATTTCGGCGTGATTTCCCATGCTGAGCGTGGACGATCACGCCAAAGTCCCAGATTTTGCCACGGTTAGAGCTCTTGTCTGCTACACCTAGCCCAGGGGTTGCGGCGGGGGAGCCACGGTTTGCCCGCCCGGGAGAACTGTGGTGGTCGGGGGCATGGGGTCTGTTGTTCGCGCATTGTCCGCGTTGGCGGTCATCTTCGGGGCGGCTCTGTCCGCGCTGTGGGCCTGGACTATCGGCACGTTCGCGCCGCTGGCGGCGGTCACGGCCCTGATGATGGGCGGGACGGGCCACCCACTGCTGCACCCCGACACCGACGAGTTCGTCACCGAGTACCTCGGCGCCATGGGCGACAACTACGTCGGGCCCGCGGTCACCCGGTGGAGCACACCCGAGGACCCGCACACCCTGACCGGCCGCGTCGCCGTCTACAGCCCGGAGCACTTCTGGCCGGCCAACGGCAACCAGACGTTCGACGACTCGGTGGCCGACGGACTGACCAACCTGAATTCCTGTATCGCGCGGACCCGATGCGTGCACAACAGCGCTGTCGGTGACGCGCCGCCGGCCGACGGCATGTTCGTGGTCTTCGGGTATTCGCAGAGCGCACGCATCGCCACGCTGGCCAAGCGCGACCTCATCGCGCACTATCAGCCGTTGGACTGGGCCGGTGCGCCGCAGGTGGCGTTCGTGCTGATCGGCAACCCGGGACGGCCCAACGGCGGTGTGCTGCAACGGTTCCGCGGGCTGTACATCCCCATCCTCGGGGTCACGTTCGACGGCGCCACCCCGACCGACAGCACCAACTCGGCGGGTGAGCAGCAGCTGCTGACCATCGACATCGCCAAGCAGTACGATCCGGCCGCCGACTTCCCGCTGTATCCGCTGAACCTGCTGGCGACCGCCAACGCACTGGCGGGCTTCTTCACCGAGCACGATTCCTACCTCGAGTCGCTCGACGACCCGTCGGTGATCGACCAGGGCATCCACGGCGACACGCACTACTACCTGATTCCCACCGAACGGCTGTCAATCCTGAAGTTGTTCAACGGAATTGTGCCGAGTCCCATCCTCACCGCGCTGGACGCGCCGCTGCGCGCCATCGTCGAGCTGGGCTATGACCGGACGCTGAGCCCGGGCACGCCCGCGCGGGCGCGGCTGCTGCGGATCCCCTCGGTGAAGGATGCGGTGACCGTGGCGACGGCGGTGCCCACCGGCCTCGACGACGGCCTCGCCGAGGCCGCCGACGATCCGATGTTCCGGCCGCTGCGGACCACCCCGGCCGACGGCCCGTTCGGGGTGCAGCGGCAGGCGCAGTCAGCCCGGGAGGACGCGGATGTGGCCGCCGAGCCGCAGGTCGTCGCGGAGCCCGAACCGCCCTCCGAGGAACCGGTGAGCGAGAAGCCGCAACGCCGGAAGCTGGAGAAGCTCGAGCCGCGCCGGCTCGGGAAGATCCTGCGAGGGGAACTCAAGGCTGCGAAAGAGGAAGCCGCGAAGGAGGGGACCGCCGCCAAGGAGGAGGCCGCCGCGGGGAAGGCCGCCAAGGAGGCCCCGAAAGAGGACGCCAGCGCGACGGAGACCGCCGCGACCGAGCCCGAAGCCAAGGATTTCGGTGCGCGCAGTCGCGGCAACCGCAACTGGGCGCACCGAAATCGCGGGGACGATCAGCCGCGCAGGGCCGAACGCAGCTTGGCCAGCTGATCCTCGGTGACCCCGGTGAACTGCAGATAGCCCTGCACCGACCCGTATTCGGCCTCCACCACGCGCAGTGCCGAATCCAGGTATTCCGGCCGCACCCCGAGCACATCGTCGGACAGCCGGGTCTCGGTCAGCTCGGCGACCTCGCTCGGGATCTCGCCCTCGAACCGCCGGCGGATCATCGCGACGATCTGCTCGCGCAGTTGCGGGGCCGCGGTGTTGCTGTACAGGTAGTCGTTCATGACTGCGTCGCGATCCACCCCGGCGGCGTCGAGGATGACCGCCACCGAGAACCCGGTGCGGTCCTTGCCGGCGAAGCAGTGCGTCAGCATCGAGGACCCGTCGGCCAGCAGCGTCACCATCCGGTGCAGCGCGGTCGCGGCCCCGGGCGCCTTGGCGAACCGGATGTATTCCTCGGTCATGTAGCGCTTGGCCGCGTCGACCGTGGACTCGTCGTCGGGCTTCTCGGTCATCAGGCGCTGGAACGCGTGCTCGTGCGGGGCCTCGTCGCCGTCCATCGCGGCCACCACCTCGACGAACGGCAACAGGTGCACCACCACGCCGTCGGGCACCAGATCCGAGCCGTGCCGTTCGACCTCGCGGCCGCTGCGCAGATCCGCGACGTCGGTGACGCGCAGTTCGGCAAGCTGCGCCACGCCGGTGTCGTCGAGCTTGGTCAGCTCGCCGGAGCGGAACAGCCGACCGGGCTGCACCGCGTTGGCGGTCGAGTCGGCGACGTCGCGGAAGTTCCAGCCGCCGGACAGCTCGGTGCTCACTTGGGGGCGACCGCCGCGGCGAACGGGCTCTTCTCCCGGCCGAGTTCGTGGCGCGCGATGGTGCGCAGGTGCACCTCGTCGGGCCCGTCGAAGATGCGCATGGCGCGCTGCCAGCCGTACATCCGGGCCAGCACGGTGTCGTCGGAGACGCCGGCCCCGCCGTGCGTCTGGATGGCGCGGTCGATGACGTTGCACGCCATCAGCGGTGCGACGGCCTTGATCTGGGACACCAGGCCGTGGGCGGCCTTGTTGCCCTCCTTGTCGATGACCCAGGCGGCCTTCTGGCACAGCAGCCGGGCCTGGTCGATCTCGTTGCGCGACAAGGCGATCGCGTTCTGGATCATGCCCTGCTCGGCCAGCGGCTTGCCGAACGCGATGCGGGTCTGGACTCGGTCGACCATCAGCGCCAGCGCGCGCTCGGCCACACCGATGGCCCGCATGCAGTGGTGGATGCGGCCCGGCCCCAGGCGGGCCTGGGCGATCGCGAAGCCGCCGCCCTCCTCGCCCAGCAGGTTCGTCGCCGGAACGCGGACGTTGTCGTAGACGATCTCGGCGTGGCCGTGCTGGTCCTGCCAGCCGAAAACGCTTGTTGAGCGCAGGATCTGGACGCCGGGAGTGTCCACGGGGACCAGGATCATCGACTGCTGCTGGTGGCTGGCCGCCTCGGGGTTGGTGCGCCCCATGACGATCAGGACTTTGCAGCGGGGATCGTTGGCGCCGGAGGTCCACCACTTGCGGCCGTTGATCACGTAGTGGTCGCCGTCACGGACGATCTCGGTCTGGATGTTGCGGGCGTCGCTGGAGGCCACCGCGGGTTCGGTCATGGAGAACGCCGAGCGGATCTCACCGGCCAGCAACGGCTCGAGCCATTGCTTGCGCTGCTCCTCGGTGGCGAACAGGTGCAGCGTCTCCATGTTGCCGGTGTCCGGCGCCGCGCAGTTGATGGCCTCGGGGGCGATCTCGGTGCTCCAGCCGGTCAGTTCGGCCAGCGGCGCGTACTCGAGGTTGGTCAGCCCGGATTCTTTCGGCAGGAAGAGGTTCCACAGGCCCTGCTTGCGGGCGATCTTCTTGAGTTCCTCGACCACCGGCGGGACCGTGAAGTCCTTCGGTCCTTTTTCTTCTCGGTACTCGTCGTAGGCCTTCTCGGCGGGAAAGACGTGCTCGACCATGAAGTTGGTGAGCCGCTCGTGGTACTCCTGCCCCTTCGCTGACATCGCGAAATCCATCGAATGACCTCTCGGTTCGACCTGCTCCCAACCGATTGGTTGGTCACTGCCACCCACCATATGACACCCGCCGAGGCCCGCCCGGAGCAGGTGGGCGGGCCCAGCGCGGCTTACAGCGCGGCGAGGATGTCGTTGACGCGATCGCGCGCGTCGCCGAAGAGCATCTGGGTGTTCTCCCGGAAGAACAGCGGGTTCTGCACCCCGGCGTAGCCGGAGGCCATGGACCGCTTGAACACGATGACGTTGTCGGCGTTCCACACCGTGAGCACCGGCATGCCGGCGATCGGGCTGCTCGGGTCCTCGGAGGCAGCCGGGTTGACGGTGTCGTTGGCGCCGATGACCAGGACGACGGCGGTGTTGTCGAAATCGTCGTTGATCTCGTCCATCTCGAGCACGATGTCGTAGGGCACCTTGGCCTCGGCCAGCAGCACGTTCATGTGGCCGGGCAGGCGGCCGGCGACGGGGTGGATGCCGAAGCGGACGTCGACGCCGCGCTCGCGCAGCTTGCGGGTCAGGTCGGCGACGCCGTACTGGGCCTGAGCCACGGCCATGCCGTAGCCGGGGGTAATGATGACCGTGTCGGCCCCGCCGAGCAGCTCGGCGGCACCCTCGGCGGTGATCTCGCGGTGCTCGCCGTAGTCCTTGTCGTCGGCGGGCCCGGCCTCGATGCCGAAGCCGCCGGCGATCACCGAGATGAACGAGCGGTTCATGGCCTTGCACATGATGTAGGACAGGTAGGCACCGGAGGAGCCGACGAGCGCGCCGGTGATGATCAGCAGGTCGTTGCCCAGCAGGAAGCCGGCCGCGGCGGCGGCCCAGCCCGAGTAGCTGTTGAGCATCGAGACCACCACGGGCATGTCGCCGCCACCGATGGAGGCCACCAGGTGCCAGCCCAGCAGCAACGCCATCACGGTCACCACGGCGAGCAGCCACAGCTGCGGGTCGATGACGAACCACACCGTCAGCGCGGCGAACACCACCAGGGTGCCGACGTTGATGAAATTCTTGCCGGGCAGCATCATCGGCGCGGACTTCATCTTGGCCGAGAGCTTGAGGTTGGCCACGATCGAGCCGGTGAAGGTCACCGCGCCGATGAACACGCCGATGACGACCTCGGCGGAGTGGATGCCCAGCATGCCCTCGGCGGCCATCGTCACCGCGTCGGCGCCGTCGGGCTGAGCCTCGATGTGCAGGTAGCCGTTCCAGCCGACCAGCACGGCGGCCAGGCCGACGAAGGAGTGCAGGAGTGCGATGAGCTCCGGCATGCCCGTCATCTCCACGATGCGGGCCCGCCACAGGCCGATGGCGGCACCGATGATCATGGCCCCGGCCAGCAGCGCCAGCCCGATCGGCTGGATCTGCTGGTTGATGGCCAGCGCCACGGTCGCGATCAGCGCGATGGCCATACCCACGATGCCGAAGCTGATGCCGGCGCGGGAGGTCTCGTGTTTGGACAGGCCGGCCAGAGCCAGCACGAAGAGCAGGGCGGCGACGACGTAGGCCGCGGTAGCGATTTGTTCCAGCATGGATGTGTTCCGATCGGATTAGGGCCAGCGGGCGGCTAGCTGCGGGAGAACATCGCGAGCATGCGGCGTGTGACCGCGAAGCCGCCGAAGACGTTGATGCTGGCAACGAGGATCGCCACGAAAGCCAGGGCGGTGATCACGTGGTCGTCGTGCCCGATCTGGAGCAGGGCGCCGACGACGATGATCCCGGAGATCGCGTTGGTGACCGACATCAGCGGGGTGTGCAACGCGTGGTGCACGTTGCCGATCACGTAGTAGCCGATGACGATCGCCAGCGCGAAGACCGTCAGGTGCACCTGCAGGGCGGCCGGCGACAGCGCCAGCAGCACGAAGATCACCGCCGCGGCGCTGAACGCGATGCCCAGCCGGCGCCCCGTGGAGATCGGTTGCTTGGGGGCGGACTCGATGACCGGTGCGGCGGCCGCCGCGGCGGGGGCGGCCGAGACCTGCACCGGCGGAGGTGGCCAGGTGATCTCGCCGTCGCGGATCACGGTGACCGAGCGCTGCACGACGTCATCGAAATCCAGGACCAGCTGACCGGTCTTCTCCGGGGTCAGCAGCTTGAGCAGGTTCACCAGGTTGGTGCCGTAGAGCTGGGAGGCCTGCGCGGGCAGCCGCCCGGCCAGATCGGTGTAGCCGATGATCGTCACGCCGTTGTCGGTGACGACGGCCTGGTCCTTGACGCTGCCCTCGACGTTGCCGCCGTTGGCCGCGGCCATGTCGACGATCACGCTGCCGGATTTCATCGAGGCCACCATCTCGGCGGTGATGATGCGCGGTGCCGGGCGTCCGGGGATCAGCGCGGTGGTGATGATGATGTCGACGTCCTGGCACTGCTCGGCGTACAGCGCCGCCTCGCGGACCTTGTAGTCGTCGCCCATTTCCTTGGCGTAGCCGGTGGCCGAGACCTCGGCCTCGGGGGACTCGATCGACAGGTACTCCCCGCCCAGGGACTTGACCTGGTCGGCGACCTCGGGGCGGGGGTCGGTGGCGCGCACGATCGCGCCGAGGCTGCCGGCCGCGCCGATCGCGGCCAGTCCGGCCACCCCGGCCCCGACGACGAGCACCTTGGCCGGCGGCACCTTGCCCGCCGCGGTCACCTGACCGGTGAAGAACCGGCCGAAGACGTGGGCGGCCTCGACGACGGCGCGGTAGCCGGCGATGTTGGCCATCGACGACAGCACGTCCAGCGACTGCGCCCGGGAGATGCGCGGGACCGCGTCCATGGCCAGCACCGTGATGGCGCGGGTGGACAAACGCTCGACGAGTTCGGGGTTGAGCGCGGGGGAGATCAGGCTGATCAGGGTGGCGCCGTCGCGCAGCGCCGCGATTTCCTCGTCATTGGGGGCGTTGACCTTGAGTACCACCTCGGAGCCCAGGGCCTGCTGCGCCGATCCGACCTCGGCGCCGGCCTCCACATAGGCGGCGTCGGCGAAGCTCGAGGCGGCGCCCGCGCCCGCCTCGACCAGCACGGAATAGCCGAGCTTGATCAACTGCGCGACGGTCGCTGGGGTGGCGGCGACGCGCGTTTCGCCAGGTAGCGACTCGCGGGGGATCCCGATGATCATCGATTTCGGTCCGATCTGGTGTGGTTCAGGGCGAGGATAAAGTTGTCAGTGTAGGAAACGTTGTCAGTGTAGGAAACCCCGATCACCGGTTGCGCACCCCATTACTCCCGGTGCCGGTCTGTATCGGTGCAGTCGGGTGAGGCCTATCCGAGTTCCATGACCTCGCGGGCCGCCCGTCGTACAGGTCCGCGAGCGGGAAGAGCAGCAACCGGCGGCGCGCGTCGGCGCTGAACCCGTCGAGTTCGCGGGCCTCCGGTCCGGCGATCAGGAAACACAGGTGCCCCGGCCCGCCCGGGGCGGTGGTGTCGAAGGCCGCCCGGCCCGGTTTGTCCAGGACGATGGCGTCCCCGGCGCCGCGCGCCCGCCAGAACGGCATCGGGTACACGGCCAGGGCCTTGTACACCGACCCCATGTAGGTGTCGCGTTCGAGCGCGATTCGCGCGGGTGGCAGCGGGGGTTCGTGGGTGATGTGGCGGGCCAGCGGCGGCGGCACGGTGACGATCGCGCGCCGGACCCGGACCTCGCCGGCCGATGTATGCAGCAGCACGCCCTGTTCATCGCGCACCATCGCGGTGACGCGGTGTCCGGTGCGCAGCGCGGGGCCGAGGTCGGCGGCCAGGCGCTCGACGATCGTGCCGACACCCTCGACGAACAGGGAGTCCTGCGCACCGCCGCGCGTCGGCAGCACCGTCCGCAGCCCGCCCTGGTGACGCAGCATCTGTGCCATCGCCGCCACCGACATCCGCTCCAGATCGGCCGTCCGCGAGATGAGCGCGAGCACCTCGAGCAGTCGGCGGGGCACCCGGGGTCAGGTGTATTTGTAGAACCCCTCGCCGGACTCCACGCCCAGCTTGCCCTTGTCGATGTAGTTGGTCTTGAGCCAGGCCGCCAACTGCTGAGACTCGGCATCGCCGTGCGCCATGATGTTGTAGGGCGTGTTCAGGCCGATGATGTCGTAGATCTGGAACGGCCCCAGGGGCGCACCGGTGCCGATCCGCCACGTGGTGTCGACGTCGGCGGGGTCGGCGTAGCCGCCGGCGGCCAGTTGGGCGGCGGCGTGCAGGAACGGCACCAGCAGCGAGTTGAGGACGTAACCGGCCTTCTCCTTGTGCAATTCGATGGGCACCATGCCGATGGCCTTGGCGAACTCGACGACTCGGGAGTACACCGCGGGGTCGGTGTCGGGGGTGCCCATGATCTCGGCGGTGTTGAGCTGCCAGACGCGATTGGCGAAGTGCAGGGCCAGGAATCGGTCGGCTCGGCCGGTCGAATCCTTGAGTTCGCTCGGCAGCAAGGTGGACGAGTTCGTCGCGATGATGGTTTTCGCGGGCGCGAGTTCACCGACCTTCTGGAAGGTTTGACGTTTGAGGTCGGCGACCTCCGGGATGGCCTCGATCACCAGGTCGGCGTCGCTGACCGCGGCGGCCAGATCGGAGGTCAGCGTCAACCGGGTCAGGGCGGCCTCGTTGGCGCCGTCCTTGGCGTCCGGAACCTCGCGCGCATAGGTCTCGGACAGCGTGGCGAAGCGTTTCCGGGCGGTGGCGAGCACGTCGTCGTTGATGTCGTAGGCGGTCACGGTGCAGCCCTTGAACGCGCTCTGGTAGGCAATCTGCGATCCGAGCACCCCGGTGCCCAGGACGGTGACCTTGGTGATGGCAGCTGACATGGTGTGCAACTTTCTCTAGTCGGTTGACGGGTCGGTGGGGCGTTGTTCGCCGATGCGCGCGGCGACCTCGAAGGCCAGGCACAGTTCGGCAAGCTCGCGCGGACTGCTCAGTGACTTTCCGGTGTGTTCTTCGATACGACGAAGCCGGTTCCGGACCGTATTGGGATGGCAGAAGAGTGCGTCGGCGGCACCCTGGGGCGACCCGTCGTGGTCCAGCCAGGCCGCAAAAGTGTC
>Ga0265293_10006514_pt1 | contig 18622 bp, 13 predicted proteins | sample Munlanlewell138R_FD_192505 | JGI IMG/M metagenome (GOLD analysis project Ga0265293, IMG submission 192505) | Leachate microbial communities from a municipal landfill in Southern Ontario, Canada - Leachate well 138R | ecosystem: Engineered > Solid waste > Landfill > Unclassified | place: Canada... | reverse complement strand
TAAAGAAGTTAGATAGCGTTTCTAAATAAGCATAACTTCCTTCTTGGTCCCCATGATATAAGTAGAGTTTAGGGAATGTTAAGTGCGCCGTTACTTTACTTTCTAAGAAGGCATTTACGGACGCAAAGTCATATAACCAGAAAGAACTAGAAAAGATAAGACCGTAACCAAAGATATCTTGATAATTTAAACTAGTGAAAAACGAAATAATTCCTCCCATACTCGAACCACCAATGCCGGTGTTAGTTTTATCACTTAATGTATTAAAGTTAGCGTCAATATAAGGTTTAAGCGTTTCCACAACAAAAGCCGCGTGCTTTTCACCTTCACCGACAATGTTATATGAATTATTTTCTGGTTTAATAGTAAAGGCATTGGGTGAATATTCATTTAACCGTTCCGTGCCGCCATTATCAATGCCGACAACAATAGTGCCGCCGTATCCTTCATCCATCATTTTGCCAATACTTTCATCAATTTCCCATTCGCCGGAATAAGATGTGTATTTATCAAATAAGTTTTGCCCGTCATGCATATAAAAGACTGGGTATTTCTTTGTTTTATCATTTTGATCATAACCATCAGGAAGCCACACTCTAATCGTTCGTTTCCGTTTATCACTAAATTGCGGCATTTCAAGTGTTAATTTCACTAAACTACCCCGGGTTACGGTATTAACATCCGACATACTTTTAAATCCTCCAATTTTAAAATCATAGCGACTTTTACCTGCGGTTAAAGTTATCACTCTATTTCTTACTGGTGTTCCTTCCGCGGTTACTTCCTCATTGTCCCACGCTGCACTGGGCGCGTGATCATCATAAATAAGGACAAACTTATAGGAAATGCTTGATCCAATTTCTTCTTTTGGAAAAGCATGTGTATAAGTATAAATATTATCTTTTAAGTGTTCTAAAGTATAGCCCTCAGCAAGTGGGTCCCAACTATTAAAGCTGCCCGCTAGTTTAATGTGGGCGTTACTTGGGACATCAATCGGTGAAGTAGCGCGAAATTCTACTAACGGATAGTCAATAACAGTTTCACTAGATTGAGTTACGTCATCACTACTTTGGGGAATACTTGAGGAAACACTAGGTAATTTATTACAGCCACTTAATATTAAAGCACTTAACAAAAGCGCACTTAGTATTCTTTTTTTATGCATTTTTGTTTTCTCCTTTACTTAATGTAATTATAACAAAACTAATTAAGTTTGCTACTTTACGTTTATATCATCTTTTTCTAAAAGATTACGTACCCTTTAACATTGAAATAGCCCTTACATAATGTAAAATAGTATTAGATATGTATTGCTTTTAGAGCGATTAAATAATGTAAGCAAGGAGAAAGTTATGTCCAAGAATAAAATAATTGTATTAGCCTTACTTGGTGTTTTAACATTAGCCGGTTGTAAAGGAGGTAGTAGTGGCACTACGAGTGTGGATGTTACTCTTCCAACAAGTGATATTACGGATTCAATGTCCACTGAACCAGCGGAAGTGTTTAAAATAACTTTTTATAGTGAAGGGGGCACAAGCGTCAAACCAATATTTTCCACTGAAGGAGCGCCCATTACGAAACCTGATGATCCGGTGCGTCAAGGCTTTAGCTTTATTGATTGGTATGAAGATAAAGTAACGTGGGAAACCCCGTTTGTCTTTGATGTGATGCCCGGACGTCACGTCTCTTTATACGCGAAATGGGAAGTATTAAGTATTGATGACATTGAAGCATATAACGAAAGTTTAGCGACTTCAAGTAAACCAAATCATCTCTACATTCACTATTTACGCTTTAATAATGAACCAAGTGAATATAAAGATTGGGATATATGGGTGTGGCCTGCTAATAAAACAGGACGCATCTTTGACTTTAAAAAAGAAGGGACAAGTGTTTATCGTGACCCCTATGGCGGCGCCGTTATTGAAGTTGACTTAGGTTATACCTACACTGATGGTGGTCATGACGGAAAAGGCAATAAAACAAACGAAACCGTAAACTTTAGTCCCAATGAAACGCTTGTTGAGAAAATCGGCTTTTTAATTACGTATAAACCAAGTCGTAATAGCGGCACACACTGGACAAGTGACGGTGGTGACAAATTCCTTTTAACGAGCGAAGCTTTAAAACATGCTTTAAATAATAGTTTACATATCTTTGTCGTGCAAGAAAACACACGTAACTTTACTTATCGTTACGCCGGTGAAGTATATGATAATCCGTATTTAACTGATGACGGCACGAATGTGAGCAGTCTTTATGATAATGTTGATCACACATCGGTTGCCGCCCGCAGTGAGACATCACCCTTAATGAAACAAAAAGGGGTTGGTTATCAAATAATGGTCGCCTCGTTCGCCGATAGTGATGGCGACGGCATGGGCGATATTCGCGGGATCTTTAATAGTTTGCCGTATTTATCAAGTCTTAATGTTGAAGCTATTTGGCTAACTCCGGTGCAATTAAGTGATAGCTATCACGGCTATGACACAATTGATTATTATAATATTGATCCAAAGTTTGGTTCAAAAACTAGTCCGCACGCCGTTGATGGCAAAGTTAGCCAAGAAAGCGCCAATCAAGATTATATTGAACTTGTCAGTGCAGCAAAAGACTTAGGCATAAGTGTCGTAATGGACTTAGTCATTAACCATACATCGATTAATAACTTACTGTTCCAAGAAAGCTTAAGCCTTAATCCGGAATACCGTGCTTATTACCATTGGCGAAATACAAAAACAAATAGTAACTGGTATCAATATAGTAACTATAACTATTATTACTACGGTAAGTTTGCAAGTTCAATGCCTGAACTTAACTTTGATTATCAAAAGACTAGAGATAAGATTGTTGATATTATGGGCCACTATATTAATATTGGCGTGGAAGGCTTCCGTATTGACGCCGTTAAGCACGCCTATATGAAAGAAGAAGTTGCCCCAAGTGCGGGCGATAAAATAATTAGTGATTATGACGCTGCGTCCGAACAAGATTATTCTAGTAACTTAACAAAGAACTTGCATTTATTTAAAGAAATTAATGCACGCCTTAAAACAATTAATCCCAATGTCTTTATTTTCGGGGAAAACTTTGATGGTCACGCCTATCACGTCGCACCTTATTACGAAGGCCTTGATGGCATGCTTAACTTCTATATGTATTACAACTTAAGTCAAGCAACCTCAATGGGCGGCACTCATCAATTTTTAAGCTATAACAAAGCAGCGATTGTCAGTGGAGCGAATAATAGTAGTTCAACCTTTAGTGAAAGCGGCTTACCTTATGGCGGGAAATGGAATTATAACGATACTTATATCGCCTATAATAAATATCGTTCGGGTGGTACTTTAACTAAAGGCGCCGCCATTGATAATAACTTTACAAGTAACCATGACGTCACCCGCGCTATTAACCAAGCAATTGGCTATTTAGATCAAGCCGGTAATATTATTAAACCAGGAGAAGTAACCTTAAGTAATAAAGCATTAGTCGAAAAGCAAGCAATGGCGTATATGGCCGGCATTATGCTTCTCCCCGGCTTATCGTGGATTTATTACGGTGACGAATTAGGCCTTGCCAGTAATTTGCCAAGTGGACAAACGCTAGACACCCCTAACATTGACCGTATTTTCCGGCAACCAATGAAATGGGATAAAGCCGGTAATGATAGTCGCACCACAAACTATAGCTTTACCGGTGGGCAAACGTATGACGTTAAATGGGACGCTTACAATATGACGTTAGACGGGGTGCTTGAGCAAGATGGAAACGAAAATTCAATGCTTAGTAAAATGCAACAAATAACAGCGTTAAAGAGTACGAAAAACGCCTTAAAGATTGGTGATTACGCTCCTATCCCCTTAAGTGTGTACAACAACAATAATAACGTCTTTGCGTTCAAGCGCTCCTTAGATGGCGAAGATTATAATGTGTTTATTAACTTAACTAATAATAGTGTCAGTGGTAATTTTGGTTCACCAGTTGTCTTAAGTATTGAAGGAGCGACCAACACGAACTTACCACCATGGAGTGTCCTAGTTACAAAAACAGCGTATTAATAAAATTACTAACTAAGCGGAGCAAGTCTCCGCTTTTTCTTTTATGGTATTAGGTAAACAAATACCTATTAGTTATAAATAGCCTTGACAATTATTTTCTATTCTTTAAAATATAAATATTAAAGATTATAACGGTTACAAGATTACGTAAAGTAATGAAATGATCACGATTTTTTCGCTTTTCACTTGTATCTTCATATCATCTTTAGTTGTATCTTTCTTTAATGCGACTTTAAGTACTTTTAAAAGAAGCATTTAAAAAAGGGATAACCTCCTTTCTAAAGGGACAAGTGATTGTCCCTTTTGTTTTTTCCTATCGGAAAAACAATATTTTTTGTTATAATTAGGCGAAAAAGGAGAGCGAAGATGTTTAAATTTAAAAAAAGATTAGCCCTCATTGTCTTCTTAATGACTTTGTCGGGCTGTAAAAGTTTAGAAGATGTTATAAGTCAAAACCCACCTTCGACCCCGAGTGTAACGTCAAATGATACGTCAACGGGCGAAGATGAAACGAGTGAAGTTGATGTAACAAGTATTATTGATTCAATAACATCTGATGAAGATTATTCGACGAGCGAAGAAGAAATTATTGAAGGGGACTTACAACCAGCGGACCTTACGAATTTCACCACTGATTTTGTCGTTGATCCGGCAATTTCCTATACAAGTGAAGATTTTGTAGTAAAGCCTTTTTATAATGGGTTTACGTATCCTAGTGACGCGCAAGTGCAACCGACAAATGCTTATTTAGAATTTTGGCACGAAGAATCAAAGATTAACTTCCATATTGTCGCAAGTAAGCGTGTCTTTAGCTTAATTGAGCAAAATGGCTTTTTTGAACAACGCTACGCTGATTTATATTTTCCGGTCACCTTAGCGGTCGACCTTAACGGCAAACGGTTTGTCTATTATGAAGTCGGAATGCGGATGAAGGGTAATACATCCCGTAAACAATTCTTACATAGCGAAACGAAAGAATTTGTCGATAGCGTAAGCTTTAAATTATCGTTTAATGAAACGTGGACAAAAGATTTATACGCTGAATTTGGCCTACAAAAAACGTGGAATAAAAATGATAACCCAGAATGGAAAATTCGTGATGACCGGACCTTTATGGGGGATGACGCGGGAAAATTCGGAATGAAGAAAATTGATATTAAATGGAATAAATCAAAAGACCCGTCCTTAATTATGCAACCATATGCGTTTGGCTTTTTCCAAAAACACGGGCTTATTAGTCAAAATTCAACCTTAACAACTTTAAAGTTTAACAATACAAGAATGGGAATCGTTACTTTAAATGAACCGGTCGATAAACATTTATTACGCCGCTATTTCCCAAAAGCCGCGGCGGCTGGTGATTTATATAAAGTCGGCTGGGGATATGGGGAAATGGGTAATCTCTTTTATGAAAAATATGAAGCAACAAATGAAATCGTTGGTGAAGAAGATAAATATAATTACTATAGCCCCATTTATGACGCGAAAGAATATGATGATACCGCGGCAGAACCATTTGGTAAGCTTATTAACTTAATGCGGGTCTTAAAAGAAAACGAAGGCAAAAGCGTTGAAGAATACGCCCCAGTCTTAAGTTCAGTCGTCGATATCGATTCATTTTTAAATTACGCCGCGCTAGCCTATTTAATTGGTAACCCTGACGATATGCGGAACTGGGGTAATAACTATTACATTTTCTTTAACCCCTTAGAAGATAATAAAGCCTATTTTATTCCTTATGACTATGACTGGTCACTTGGTTTAACGTGGGATTTACAAAACCTACCAATGCTTGGGGTGTCCCCTTATACGACAAAACACGCTGTTGACCGCAATAGATGGCAAAGTAATCGCCTTTATTGGTACACGATTATTCAAAGTAGTGACTGGGCTAGACCATATCCTAGTATTACGATGAATCAAGCGTGGCAAGATACATATAGCAATAAACTTATTGAATACAATAATGACCCGCTTTATAGTAAAGAAGGCTATAATGAGCTCTACTTTACATATAAAACAACATATGGTCACTTAAGTGAAAGTGATCTTGACTTTAAGCTAAACGCTGAAGGTCATAATCTTGGAGAAATTTCGCCCTTTGTTAATACGAGCTTAATGGAAAACTTTATTGATGACGTTAAGTCTTGCATTGAAACTTATGTGATTAACCGTTAAAAAAAATATCATTTACGCCAAAAAGAAAAGAGGGGTCGCCCCCTCTTTTTTTGTCTTTAATTAATTATTTACGTTTAAACTTTTTAATAAGGACAACTGTAACTGTAACGGCCGCCGCTACAAAGATGACACTTGCCCCGCTTATTAATAAGACGGTGCCGACGTTACTTGACAGTTTTCCGGGTTCGCTACTTGTCGGTGTACCGGATGTTGGAGTGTCAGGTAATGATGTCGTCGGTGGCATTGACGTTCCTTCGTCTTCACTCGTTGTTGGATCAGGATCAGTGCCTTCTTTAATTGCGATAATGTCTTTTGGCATCGTTAAGTCATTCGCTCCCCGATCGCGCTCGTTACGGGCAACAATCGTTGTGTTCGCCTCAATGCGGAAGGAAGCTGGTAAAGTTTCACCCCGCTTTAAGACGCCACTTGTATCAAGCACTAATTCCATGCCCCCTAAATCAGTAATTGCTTCGCGGGACCCAACGCCAAGGTGATAAATAACATAATTATCAACGCCGTCCGAATACGTTAATTTAAGGAAATTCTTTTTAATATCTTGGACCCCTGAATTAGCGTCCACTAACGCTCTTGTTGCGTAATTAAAGCTTGGCGCATGCCGTTTTAAAGCAATTAATTGCCGGTAATAATTATGGAACTCAAGGTTATCAAACTTTTCATTCCATTTAATTGAGTTGACAGAATATGGGCTCTTATAACTATTGTGGTCAAAATAACCGTCGCCTAAAGGTTTCGAGCGCATAATTTCGCTGCCGGCGTGAATAAAGCCAATGCCTTGACCAAGTAAGGAAATCGCTTCAGATTGCACGCTTTGTTTTTTAATGCGCGCAATATCAAAGCCATCACTACCCGCGACTTGGAGTTTATCAAAGATAGCGTAGTTATCATGAACCGAAATGTAATTTACAACTTGTGAAGGATCAGTGGTACCATAGGTTACTTTACCCATGACCCCGTCTTTTATTTTATTTACAGTTTCTTGACTTAGTTCATGGGCTCCTAATTGGACCCAACCTTTACCTCTGCCACTTGTATCACCTTTAATGGCATCGCGAATTTGGTCATTAAAGCCACCAACACCGGGGACTTTCCATAAATTAGCGTGTTTTGCTAAGTCTTTCCGCACACTCATTGCCGTGCCATCCATATCCCATGGTTCGCCATAAATTATAATGTCACTGCGATATGTTTCTAGTTTATTGCGTACTGCTTTCATCGCGTCAACTGTATGTAAGCCCATTAAGTCAAAGCGGAAGCCACCTAATTTATATTCGGTCGCCCAGAAATATGTTGAATCAACCATATAGCGTTCAAACATAATCCGTTCACTTGCCGTATCATTACCGACGCCACTTGCGTTACTTGGTGATTCACCGCTATAACGGAAATAATATCCCGGCACAAGTTTGGTAAAACTATGTTGACTAATACTTGCGACGTGATTATAAACGACGTCCATAATAATACGAATATCGTGATCAGCGTACGCTTTAACGACTTTTTTAAATTCATTAATACGAACAAGGCCGTTATGGGGGTCACTACTATAACCACCTTCTAACACATTATAGTTTTTCGGATTATAACCCCAGTTAAATTCTAAGTTTACTTCATCATTTTCTTGGTCATAGAATGGTAAGATTTGTAATGCATTAATGCCTAATTCTTTAATATGATCAAAGCCAGTTGAAATACTTTGGCCGTCTTTAGTGTATTTAGTGCCTTCTTCAATAAGACCTAAGAATTTTTTACGATTAGCTTCGGTGCCGTTCCACGTATCATCAGCGGTTAAGTCACTAACGTGCAATTCATAAGGCACAAGTTCAGTAGGAGCTTTGGTGTCAAAATTAATCGCCTCCCAGCCCGTTGGATTTGTTTTACTAAAGTCGACAATCATGCCGCGAATTCCGTTAACCCCAGCGGCTTTTGCATAAGGGTCTGCAAATTCATTTTCCCCTAGGCTATTAGACGCGACTAAAGTGTAATATTTACCGTGATAGTCACCTGGTAAAGAAAGCGACCACACGCCCTTTTCACCCCGTAACATGTTGTGTTCGACAAAGTCATCATTTCCTAAGTCACGGTCGACAGAGCGCGGCGTGCCGTTATCGTATATTCTTACTTTCAAGGTCCTAGTGGTTGGGGCCCATACTTTAAAGGTCGAGCCCGTAGTCGCGTAAGTAACGCCAAGGTCACTCCCTTCATAAGTCATATTATTAACAAAGAATGGGTCATCATATAAACCGTCAAAGGTCGCAATCTTCTTTTTCGTTACTCCGGTATCTTTAAAGACAACGGATATTTCATAACTTTTCGCTAAATCGACATTTTGTTCAAGTGTTAGTTTAAATTGATAGCGATATTGTGCTGGTAAATATTGTTGTCCCGATGCAGTGCTTACAATGGGCACTGAATCTTCAGTAACCGAAGAACTTTCGGGTTCTTTATATGTTTGCACTGTTATTTCATTTGTTTTCGTAAAGCGAGCGGATAATATTTTTTCGCCCTTCGCTTCTTCTTCGGATTTATAAATTGTCGTCTCCATATCGACTAAATAGAAGTGACGACGTAATACCCCAGTGCCGTCATCAACCGCAGGATAATCTTGAACATCAACTTTAATGTCGGGTGTTTGTGAGGACCAGTTCCCGGGGCGAATAATAATATTTAAGTATTGGGGATTTTTAAAATAAGTGGAGGCTACTTGTAAGACGCGGCCATAACTATCACTACTTGTAAAAGGATAAGCTTGGCCATTTTGTCCTTCACCCCATAGCCATAAGTCATATTCAGCTTGTCGGCCATCATTTCGCCAATAGTGAAGCGTATAAATTGATGGTTCAATGACCGGTTGTTCGGGGTCAGGGTCGCTTGATGAGGGCGGGTCAATAATAACCGGTAAATAACTTGACCAGTACCCGATGACTTCCCCATAGTCACCCCACGCTCCTTCATTAATGACAAACATATTGTTGCCGTCAGTCGGGAACTGTAAGTCTTGGCTTTGATTCCATTTATTGTCCCAGTTATTTGCCGGCTCCGCCCCGTTCATCCGGACGAAAAGAAAACCATCTTGCGGACCAAGAGGCATCGTCACTTGATATATCTCGGTTTCCGCTGGTACTAAAGTTAAATCAAACCACACTTCAGGGTGCCATGCATAAAGTGCAAAGCGCGCCCCATCTTGGCGCCAGTTTTCGGTTGTTCTTAAATAGAGGGTTATTGTCTCTTCGGCTTTTGTTTCAAGTTTTTTACTTTCTTTAGCAACTTTAGGAATCGCTAAGCCAAGTAGAAAAATAAGGATGAAAGTAAAGAAATTTCGCAATCGTTTTTTCATAATTTGTCCTCACTCTTTCTATTATTAGTAATAAAAGCGTATTTTTGCTATTTAATGATAAATAGTAATCGCCACTTATGTTTTAATATTATCATATTAACGGAATAATAACCATTAAATAAATATTTAGCCAAATGTTTTTAAAAATGACCTCAATAATGATAAAATGGACTTGTAAAGATTAAATATCGTAACTAGAAAGTAGGTTTATGGCGCTTTTTAACCCTCGAAAATATTATGTGGTCACTTGTAAATTTGGCCATGTTGGTCGTGACAAGTATTTACCTTTGGCAGTGCCAATTAAAGCATATACAAAAAAAGAGGCCAGTGAAAAAGCACGTAAACTTGGCGGTGTTAAAAGAGATCATCCAGATTGGTGCTTAAAAGAGCCAGAAGAAATAACAAAAGAAGAATATGATTTATTAAGAGTGCAATTAGTAAATGATCCATATTGGAATAAGAAAACACGACAAAACATTGTGCTTTTTAAAGACCGACTCGTTGATGAACCAAATTATACGAATATTCGTGGGGTAAAAACAAATACCGTAACTTTTAAAAAACCGACCACCGCGGAAATAAAAATGTTTCATAAACGGAAACGAAAAATTATTGAAGAAGATTTTGATCATCTCCTTGATGAAGAGTTTTAATAAGGTATTTTTTTTAGGAAATAATATAAAAAAAGCAGCGAATTGCTGCTTTTTCTTCTAATTTCTGAAGTTAAGAAAAGTCCGGTAATGTTTGCACAAACGTCGATAAATCCCACATTTCAAAGCGTTCGTATTTTGATAAATATATAATGTTAGGAAACACTTTTAGGGTTGTGTTGTATTTATTGATGGCGCTATTGAGGGTTTGAATATTTTCAACTACTTCGGTGGTACTACTTTCAAACTTTGCTACAGTTTCTTCACTTAGTGTAAAAGGCGTATATTTATCTTTATGGTCTTTTAAGTAAACAGTAAGTTTGCCAAAAGTATGTTCGAGACTATATAATTCTTCTTTCGTTTGCGTTTTATTTTTGTAAAGTGTGTACGCACTTTTAAGGTCATTTATTTTACTTTGTAATAATTCGTCAGTTGTATTAACTTCATTTATTATTTCTTCAATTGTGATGTAGCGACTAAGCACACTTTCATGCACTTTTTCTTCAACAATCTTCGTTTCACTTTGTAAAGATTTAGCAGAGTGATGGGCGCCAAGCCATGAGCTAAGGGTAACAACAAACACTAAAATAAAGATGCCAAGTAAGTAATAGTGGATTCTTTTCATCAGCTTTCCTCCCCGTAACGCATATTATAATATTAACATAAGTGTTTTATTCTTTGCACAAATTTAAAAGCGCAATCGTGGTGATTGCGCTTTCTTAATCAAATTCGCTTTTTCTTTAAAAAGGCACTAATACAAAGTAATAATCTTCTTGGGCGGCAAGGACATCATTAATATAAACAGAAACAGTAATTGTAACATTGCGGTTTATTTCGCTCGCATTATGCGCGTATATCTCACTTGCGTTGTTATTAACGTGATCGACTAATGAATTAAAGGTTGTAATCGATGACGTATCGTAAGTTCCGACTGGGCTAAAGGTTTCCCCGGAAATTGGTTGTCCTTCATATGTATGTTCTTTTACACTATGATGGAAATACGGTTCGCTGCCGTGGAGATCAACACTAAAGGTTATTTCTTTATCGGGGAAATCATTAAAGGTAAAGGTTCTGGGGAAGACGAGTGATTCTTTAAAGTAATGTAATTCATATGGATTTTCAATGTCTTTTGGTTGAACGGGATTGTCAACACTTTTCGTTAAATCAGTGTGATCAATATAGTTAACCATATCGTAGTCTTTAATGATTGCCGCTCCGATTTCGTCATCAATTTCTAATTCCACTAAAGTGAAATAATAAGTTTGGGTGCGGCTTTTACCGTCAGTAGTGGCGGTAATAGTTATATCAAAATCATAATTTGGTTGGGTAGCGTATTGATAAAGAGTTTTTGTTTCTAAATTACTAAAGTGATCACGTAATCCTTCGATGGTCGAAACAGTCGTAGGAATTTGGTCTTTATACGTACCGACCGGGGTTAAGGTTGTAACTCCAATATCACCAGAAATTACCGTGTTTTCCGGATCAATTTCCGTAATTGGTTTTTCCATATACATATTAAAGAATAACTCTGGTCTTGTTGTTTCAACAGTAAAAGTAACATCACCAATGTCTTTAATTGTTACTATTTCGGGTATCGCTAAGGAATCTCTAAAATATTTTAATGGTTTACGATTATCGGGATCAGTTGGTAATACTTCGAGGTTTTCAATTGAATTATCTTTTTCGTGATATATATTTACTAAATACTTAGAACTAAATACTTCATTTAAAATTGCTTCACTAAAGTCAGGTTTTTCTAACGTAAAGTAAAAGGTTTTATGTTTTTTAGTGTCACTTGATTTAATCGTTACTTTTAAGTCGACTTCTTTACTTTCTTGCTTTGTTTCTTCAATTAACGTTTCCCGTGAAGAGTTTTTTAATTTTTCTTCTAGTTCACTTAGCGTACTAACGTCATCAAGAAAGGTTGATTCACCGACGGGGACGAACACACTAAGGGTGAAATCAACGGCTACGGGTAAAGAACTCAAATCTAAGTTAAAGTCTTCTGGTAATTCTTCACTTCTAACGGTAAAGTGTTTAAAAGCACTTTGATTATCGTCAGCGTCCACAACAAAATCAACGACAATATCTGTATTTAAGACATTAGTAGTAAGAACGTGGGGAACAACTAAAACATTTTTAAAATATTCAAGTGTAGCCCGATTTTCACTTTTCGTTGGTGTTTTTTCAAATTCGATAAGTTTTGGATCAACTTCCTTGCCATCAGGCATTAAATCAATAGCGTTTACTACCATTTGTGATTTATGCATGGCGTTAACAATAATGTTGCCCATTACTTTCGCAACAAAGGCACAGCTCGTTAGTGTCATTAAGGCAACGACGCTAAGCGATAAAAATTTTGATACTCGTTTCATGGAATGGTACCCCCACTGATAGTTTTATAATAACATTCAATAGTGAAAAGATTATTGATGAAGAAAATAAAATAATAAAAATCTTTAGGGGAAGTTTTTCGTTTACTTTACTTTCCCTTTTAAAATGATATAAGGAAACACTTATTGTTAAAAGTAATAAACATATAATAATCCACCAATATATGACGCCAAACCGCATATTAACAAAGTCAACTTTAAGCCATCCTGATTCTTTATAGTTTAAGAAAAAGTAAGGAAATTCATATTTACCAAAGCTTACCCCACTAAAATAGAGAATATAAGTTGCAATCATATAAGTAAGCGCGCTAATAAGCGCTAAATAACGAACATATGGTTTCGGTAACTCTTCTTTTGCTAATAAGTAATTAAAAATAGCAAGGATCGGCACTAAATTATGTAGTAACACATTACTTGGTGAATAAAAATAAGAAACCATCGGAATAAAAGGGCCAAGAAACAAAGAAAAGACTAAGAAAGTTAAAAGGATCGCACTTATGGCAATATGGTGAAAAGCACTTAAAAAAGGTGGTATCTCTTTCCCTTTAAGTTCATATATAAATAATATAAATATAACAATACCGACAATAATATTACTTTGGGTCGTAAAATATAAAAATGCGACATGCCCCCGTCCCGCAAGAAACGGAGTAAAGTTTTGAAAGGCAACACCAATGATAACTAAAAAGATTGTAATGACCTTTAAAGTAATGCTAAATGACCTTTTATTTACTATTTCCACCCTTTTATTATACAAAATTAACCCGTATTTTTAAAGAATTTATAGAAAGTTGATATTTAGGGTAACGCTTACATTTCAAATGACGTTTGAAAACGTTTTGTCATATAATCAATATAATTTTAAATCATTATCATTTTTGCGTATTTCTCTTGAGTATTTCATTACCCTAAAATTATCGAAAACGCTATATAATGTTGGTATGTCATGCTAAGGAGAATTTTTATGGAAAAATTTAGTGTGAAGAAAATTATAGGCGAAGTATTAGGGACATTAGCACTAGTACTTGTCGGTGCAGGAAGTGCCGCTCTTACAGGCGACTTACTAATAACCGCATTAGCCTTCGGTCTCTCCGTCGTCGTCTTAGTCGCGATTGGTGGAGGCCAGTACAATCCCGCAGTTAGCTTAGCGGCGGCGATTGACAAACGCATTGGTTGGGTTGAAATGCTCATCAATGTCGTAGCCCAAATTGTGGGTGCCGTGCTTGCAGCCTTATTAATATGGCTCTTCCTCGGTAGTAACACAAACCTTGGTGCTAATGGATTTGGCGTACTTGTTGTCGCCCATGATGGTGATAAAACGATCGGCATGTTACTTGCCCTTGTCGTTGAAGTCATTCTCACCTTCTTCTTCGTGTTAACGATTCTACGGGCAACCCGGGAAGACGAAGAAGGAAAAGTGCATGCTTTAGCCCCAGTCGTTATCGGTTTAGCGCTTGTCGTTTTAATCGGTCTTGGCTTTGGCTTAACCGGTGGTAGCCTTAACCCAGCACGTAGTCTTGGACCAGCCTTACTTCAAGGTGGCGTGGCCCTTGAAATGGTGTGGGTATATTTAGTAGGCCCTGCTGTTGGTGGCGCACTTGCTGCTTTAGTGCACAAAGTACTATAAAAAGCGATAAAACAAAGCATTCTAAACAAGGTGGAGCAATTCACCTTGTTTTTTATTGCAAATTAGTGAAATTATATGTATTATTATAAGTACGCCGACGTGGCTCAATCCGGCAGAGCAACTGAATCGTAATCAGTAGGTTGCAGGTTCAATTCCTGTCGTCGGCACCATTATTCCTAAATAGGCTTGATAAGTACTTATCAAGTCTTTTTTTAACCTCAAGAATAACGATAATTGAGAGGATGTTCTTTTTCAAATATCGTTTGAATAAAGTGTGTTATACTAACTTATATGGCAAAAAAAGTTAAACAGTTTAAAGAAAATTGGTTCTTTCGCTTCTTACGTTGGTTTTTACATAGCGTAAAGCGGAAACCTTATATACGAAATGATAATGATGGACCACTTGATCATAAAGCAATCATTGTCGCTAATCATAGTGGGGCAGCGGGGCCGATGGATTTATCAATCTTTTTCCCGTACAAATTTGTGCCCTGGGGCGCCCATCAAATGAAAGAAGGCTATAAGAGCCGTTGGAATTATGCTTATCACACTTTCTACCGCCAAAAGATGAAATACGGGAAAGTACGTAGTTTCATCTTAGCGACCCTTTTATCAATTATTAATAAGTTCTTATACGTTAATATGCGCCTTGTGCCGACGTATCAAGATGTCCGTTTTACAAAAACAATGCGCGAATCACTTCGCTTTGCGAAACAAGATATTCCCATTCTCGTTTTTCCCGAAGATTCAAATGAAGGCTATTTTGATGAAATAACCCGCTTTAATAAAGGCTTTGCCGTCTTTGCGGATTACGCTTATAAATATCATAATCTTGATTTACCAATATATCCGGTCTATTATGCGAAACGACGGAAAATAATTATTATTGGGAAGGCAATAAATTATGGGGAACTTAAAGCGCAAGGGTTAAATAAAAGCGAAGTCGCTGAAGCACTTCGCCTTAAAGTTAATGAATTATATGCGTCGTTACCAGAAGATAAAAAAGCTAAAAAGAAAAAGAGGCGTTAAGCCTCTTTATTTTCTTCCGCAATAACGACTGGAACGTAAATATCAATCTTTTTATTTTGGAAATAAGTCACTAATTGTTTTCTAAATTCGCGTTCAATAGCGACGTGTTTTCGGGTTTTTGTTTTAATGTTGATTGTAAACTTTAGCCCGTCGTATAAATCAATAAGTAACACTTTTTCTGGCATTTCTAAAACATCGCTATTGCGTTCTTTAAATTTCGCAAGAAAGTTTTTAAAGTCAGTCGATTCAAGTTCTTTTAAGTTAAGGTCATAATCGGCCCGGAATTCCACTACCGCAAAGCTTGGGTTAAGACTCATGTTTTTTATGGTGCGAATGTCACCATTATTGATAGTGATAACTTCCCCTTTCCAGTTTTGAATTTTAACGCGGCGTAAGCCAACGTCAACAATTGTTCCCGATTGACTACCAATTTCGACATAGTCACCAATTTTAAATGTTTTTTCTAAGATTAAAAACATCCCGGCAATTAAGTCTTTAATTAATTCTTGGGCCCCAAAGCCAATAGCGAAAGCAAGGACACCTGCCCCGGCTAAAAGTGGCACTAAATCAAGGCCTAATTCATTTAAGATCATAATGGCGATCCAGAAGTAGAAAAAGAATTGGATGATGTTATTAATTAAACGACGGACCGTTTGTTTTTCCTTTGATTCACTCTTTCCCATCTTCTTTTCAAAAGATTTCGTATTGAATAAAATAAGACGGACAATGCGGATGACGATAAAGGCTAATATTACCCAAATAAAGATCATCGCAATTGTCACAAGTAAAGTTACTAAATCAGCGTTATTAATTAAAGGGGTTAATAATTCTGTTAAGAAACTTCGAAGTTGTTCTGCTAAACTCATATAAAATACCTCCGCGGTTAATTTTACCTTAAAACACCCTAAATTCATATAAATATGACAAAAAGGCACTATTTAGGTAAGTATTCGAATATTTATCAATTTAAATTAATAGTTTATTAAGCGGCCTACTAGTGAAAAGACAGCGTAAGCAATAAAGATAATAGTAATGACGGAAAGAATCGCTCCCACAATGATAAAGACTACGCCCCCAAATAAAATTAAAGAAATTAAAGAAAGCGCGCCTAAAAATAAACTACCAAGGAAAGAGGCAACGACCGCAAACATTGGTGAGACGTATTTTAAGAAGTTAAAAAAGGCGTAAAGTAATAAAATAACGGCGGGTATTCCTAAAAGGTAAAAGAATAGTTTCGGTGTTTGTAGCCCGAGCGGAAATAAAGCACTAACAATAAGGACAATACCGATTAGTAATAAAAAACCGCGAATTACTTTTTCTTCAAAATTACGAATGCCACTTAACGAAAAAATTGTAAATAAAGTACCTGTTGTTAAAAAGACTAGTTGCCATACCGCAAATGTTTTATGTAAAAAGACAATTTCTAAAATAATGGCGGCGATACTTATTACTAAAAGCGTCGGTATTACTTTTTTATTTGCCATTAAAAAGCCGACAAGTCTCCGGTCTTTTTTAATGACTTCTTGCCGCTCATTAACGTATTCAAGTTTTACTTCTTTGGCTTTTGAAGACCGCTCTTTTTTATTCTTCGGGGAAAGCATCGAAACCGTAAAGATTAAAACACTAAATAGAATAACGCTAATGACACTAAGCGTAATAATAAGCCAGAGATCCATTATTTAATATTCTCTTCTTTCTCACTAAATTCTTGGTCGCTATAGAGTTTGCCAATGACACGAATAAAGAGCACTAAAATACTCCAGATGAGTAAAGCAATAAGGGCAATAAGGGAAAGTGTAAAGAAGCTTGTTAACTCTAATAAGGCGAAGAACACTAAAGAATAGAGTAAATAAGCAATTACACTTGCGATACCTAGCCCTAACCGCATAATAATATACGTTTCTTCCTTATTTTTAAGTTCATGAATGCGTCGACTTGGATTTAATCCGGTTTGATAAACATTATTTAAGAAAGCGCGCGTTATAATGCCGCTCCAAGAAAGGGGAATTAATAAAGTGTCAAGTCCGCTCCGCTTTGGCCTTTCTTTTGCTTCTTTGGGTTCATAATACTTTTCTAGTTTTAAAAGAAACGGTAATAACCCGTAATATAAACCAATGCCCAAAGCAACAATCGTCACGGGAATAAAAGTAATAATCGCTGTTAATATATAAATCAATATATATAAAGGAATCATTAATATAGTTAAAATAGTGCCTAAAGTAAAAGCCATGATCCGATACATAAACTTTTTAAAAGGGTTAGTGTTTATCGCAATATAGTTTTCCGGTTTATAAAAAAGAAAAATTGTATGTTTAATTGTTTGAATTAGGCCGTGTTTAAAGTGTAGACGATAGAATGGAATTAATATTTTATCTAATTTACGAAATTTCATAAGCTATCTCCTTCAAGTACGATTATAACATAGTTAAATAATAAATGTGTAAAAAATATGTAAAATAATTATAAAAAAGTTGTCAAACTATTTATAACTATCGCGTTTTAAATATATTTGGTAAGCATAATCTTTAAATTTAATGTCATCTTTTAAAAGTGGCCATAATTCGTTTTGCATATCGGTAAGCGCCTTAGAATTAAGCCAGCCTTTAAAATAACCGTCTTCGCCATATTTTGCGATTAAATGATTACGAACATCACGATATATTGCATCAAAGCTTTCTTTTTCTTTCAGGCGATAAAGTATAGCGCGCGCTATTACACTATCGACTGGTTCAATAAAATCAGCTTCACTTATAATCATCCCGTAAATAGAACGCGGTTTAATAGTATTACTCGCGCGATGATCTTCAATTGCTTCCGCCATAACTTTTATTTCTTCAGCATTAAAGAAACTATTAATAAAAGGGTCTTCTTTTAATATTTTCGCCCCGATAAGATGATGAGTAGCGCGCTCTTTAATTAGGCCCACATCATGAAAAGCGGCAATCGTATACATCATATTTAAGTTTAAATTGTATTCTTTACCGATTGTAAGACTTTGTTTAATAACACGCTTAACATGATTTTCTTGATGTGCAGCATCAAGTGTTGCATATAAAGGTATTATATTAACGTTTATATATTCAATTAATGTTCTATTTATTTCCATATATTTTTCAAACTCATAAGTATTATACTACGCTTGCTTAGGTGTTATAACTTCTATTCCAGCTATTTTGTCAATTTCATTCCAGTGATTTTGTCAGTTTCATTCCAGTCTTTTTGAAGATTAATCTTTTTAATAGCAAATTAGCGAGTTTTAAGTCGTTTTCTATTAGCGCAATAAATAAAAAAATGCCACCCATGATTGTGACATTTCCGTATTGCATTACTGT
>Ga0265293_10006513_pt1 | contig 18635 bp, 22 predicted proteins | sample Munlanlewell138R_FD_192505 | JGI IMG/M metagenome (GOLD analysis project Ga0265293, IMG submission 192505) | Leachate microbial communities from a municipal landfill in Southern Ontario, Canada - Leachate well 138R | ecosystem: Engineered > Solid waste > Landfill > Unclassified | place: Canada... | reverse complement strand
GTCCGGCATCGACCACATCCCGGACTCGCCAATCGTCACGACCCCGGTCCGGGCGGATGCAGGCGCGTGTCGAGAACAAACGGTGCCTGCGAGTGTGGACGGTATCGGCCCCTGGCGCTACCCGGTTCGATGACGAGATTCCAGCTGAACCGGGAGACGGCGCTGGGGAACAGGACAATGCCGTACTGTGCAAGAAGCTTGCTGCCGAAGGCCTGCTGCCCGGCGCTCGGCGTGCCGGGAATCAGCCAGGCGGGGTTGGGCACATCCCCAGGCTGCACGACGTGGATGGGTTCTTCCGTGATCTCCACGCAGGTGAGCATGTGGGGCTGTGTGTCCAGCACCGGAAAGCCGGCATGCACGGCGACCTCCAGGATGGCGGTGCCGGGATCCATGGAGCAATACACGGCGCGCTGGCCCCTGGCATTCCAGCGGCCACCCAGTTTTTCCGCACCGACGCCGCTGTTCCAGGTGCTGGCGTGGTGCTCACGATCCAGACGCCAGGCGAACACGGGATCGCCCGTACCCAGCCTGGGAACGGGCATCATGGGATGCTCGCGTTTCAAGCGTAGACCCCGTACTCGATGCGGTCGAGCAGTTCTTCGACGAGTTGCGTGCCCACAGGGGTGACCAGCAGATCGATGGGTTTTTGCTGATCCAGACCCATGGCCGGCGAGGTCAGCCATCGCACGGCGGCTTCCCTGCTCCCGAGCACCACGGTGGCCTTGGCGACGATTTCGGCAAACTTGAAGGTGCGCCCGCCCTGTGCCACGCTGAGCGTGTCGCTCGGTGCCCCCTTCTTGCGGTGCAGCGTGCGCACGCTGATGCCCAGGGCTTCGCTCAAGGCGCTGGAAGGCAGTGGCTCGATGGCATGCGCCAGATGGAGAATGGAGACACTGGGAATGCCGTCCGAGACCCAGTGGTGGAGGTCCAGCAGATTCTCGGGGGTGCGTGAAAGCACTTCCTGACCGCCCAGCAATTCCAGGGCGATTACGAGATGCGTGCCATTGGCGTCGATGAGGGCGCGATAACGCTTTCTCGATTCGGCTGAAATATGTGGCTGACGAGCACCTGCCGGCACCGCGGAAGCGGTGGTTCCGGTTCCGGCTCGATGAGTGTGAGTTCCATGGGTCGCCATGATGCGTCCTACCTGCCATTTGACACTTATATTGTGCCATAGGCCGACAGATTGCAGCGGATTCGCACTTCGGTCACTGCAGTTCAGTAACGGATGGATACGGTTTCAGCAGCAGTGATCAGCACGCCGAAGTAACTTCAGCACCCTCTCACGAAAACGAGTCGACGGAAACGATGTTTCCACTCCGCTGTCGATCACTCGCCGGCACCTCCGGCGGAAACCAGCGATGCGCCCGGTTAGCGATGGCCACCAGTGACAGCATCACCGGCACCTCGACGAGCACGCCGACGACGGTCGCCAGCGCAGCCCCTGAGCGCAGGCCGAACAGCGAGATCGCCACGGCGACCGCAAGCTCGAAGAAGTTCGACGTGCCGATCATGCAGGCGGGCGCGGCGATCTCGTGCGGCAGCCGCAGCCAGCGCGCACCGAGCGCGCTGACGAAGAAGATGCCGTACGACTGGATGACCAGCGGCACCGCGATCAGCGCGATCACCAGCGGCTGCTCGACCAGCGTGCCGGCCTGGAAACCGAACAGCAGCACGACGGTGGCCACGAGGCCGACCACCGACCAGGGCTTGAGCGCGGCGATGCCGCGGGCCAGCCGTTCCGCTCCGCCACGCAGCCAGAGGTGGCGGGTGACCACGCCCGCCAGCAGTGGCAGGACGACGTACAGCACGACGCTGAGCAGCAGTGTCTCCCACGGCACGCTCACGTTCGTCACCCCGAGCAGGAAGGCGGCGATCGGCGCGAAGGCGAACACCATCAGGACATCGTTGACGGCCACCTGCACAAGCGTGTAGTTCGGATCGCCGCGCGTGAGCTGGCTCCAGACGAATACCATCGCCGTGCACGGCGCGACGCCGAGCAGGATCATTCCGGCGATGTATTCGGAAGCGGAGGCTGGGTCGACCCAGCCGGCGAACAGATGTTCAAAGAAGAGCACGGCCAGTGCGGCCATCGTGAACGGCTTGATCAGCCAGTTGACGGTCAGCGTGAGGATCAGGCCGCGCGGGCGCTTGCCGACGTCGCGCACGGCGGCGAAGTCGATCTGGATCATCATCGGATAGATCATCACCCAGATGAAGACCGCAACGACGAGGTTGACGTGTGCCCACTCCAGCCGCGCGATCGCCTCGAACAACCCGGGTGCGAGCAGGCCGAGGCCGACCCCCGCAAGGATGCCCAGACCGACCCAGACGGTCAGGAACCGCTCGAAGATTCCCATCACTCTTCCCCTGCTTCAGTCGTCGCCGCCCATCGTTCGTCCCGTGTCACAGGTGACGACCGGAACGTCGATGCAGACAGTGCCTTCGCAGCAGTGATCGGTCAGGTAGAGCAGCAGCGCATTCATTGCCTCATAGTCGGCCCGATAGATCCGATGCCGGCTGGCACGCTCCTGTCGTACGAGTCCTGCCCCTGCGAGTTCCTTCAGATGAAAGGACAGCGTAGCCGCCGGAATCCCCAGCACGTCGCTGATCGTTCCCGGCGTCAGACCGGATTCGCCGGCGACCACGAGCGCGCGAAACACTTTCAGGCGCACAGATTGGCCCAGCGCGGCAAGGGCACGAACGGCTTGTTTCTCATCCATGATTCGATGATACTGGAAATACAGTATTATCAAAATCTCCGGGAGAGGTGCAATGAACGAGACGGATGTCCGGCAAGTAGTCAGGCAGAAATACGGCGAAGCGGCGCGCCGCATACGCGAGAGGGATGCATCCACCCCATGCTGCGGCAGTCCATCGCCTGTGCCATCTGACGAATCTGCATCGTGTTGCTCGGGCACCGCACTGCCCGGCACCAATCCGATCACGCGCGATCTTTACGATGCAATACAGGCGGGCGGCCTGCCCGAAGCGGCGGTACTCGCATCGCTCGGTTGCGGCAATCCCACTGCGCTCGCCGAACTGAAGCCCGGCGAAGTCGTTCTCGACCTCGGTTCGGGCGGCGGCATCGACGTGCTTCTGTCGGCACGTCGCACAGGGCCGACCGGCAAGGCCTGGGGGCTCGACATGACGGACGAAATGCTCGCGCTCGCCAATGAAAACAAACGCCGGGCCGGCGCGATCAACGTCGAGTTCCTGAAGGGTGAGATCGAGAACATTCCACTGCCCGATGCCTGCGTCGACGTGATCATTTCCAACTGCGTGATCAATCTGTCGGCGGACAAGGATCGCGTCTTGCACGAGGCGTTCCGGGTGCTGAAACCGGGTGGACGCTTCGCAGTCTCCGACGTGGTCACCCGCGGCGAGATCCGGTCGGAGATCCGGAGCAGCATGGCCGCCTGGGTCGGTTGCCTGGCGGGCGCGCTCGACGAGGACCTGTATCGCGACAAGCTGGCCGGGGCAGGTTTCGTCCACGTCGACCTCGAACCGACGCGAATCTATACCGCCAGTGACGCGCGCGAGTTTTTCGCCGCGAACGGGCTCGATGCACCCATCCCGGCCGACGAACTGGACGGTCGGTTCTTCAGCGCGCTCATCCGGGCGAAGAAACCGGCCCGTTGAGCCGCTCAGGGGAATGCCGAAAGCAGACGAGCGTGCCGCCCGGGTGTTAAGGTCGCCGGCCCAAGACATCCACCGCCGGCCATCGTTCGCGCCATGATTTGAAACCCGCTGCCTTTCGCCTTCTCTGCCTTCTCTTTCCGCTGCTCACCACGGTCCTGATGAGCGCCTGCGCGCTGCCGCCCATGCCCGAACGGCCAGCCTCGCTCGCGCTGGACGCGGAACAGTCGGCTGGCACGATGCTCGGGCGTGCGCTCGCGCCGCAACTGCAGCAGCATCCCGGCCTGAGCGGCACCCATCTGCTGATCGATCCACTGTCTGCCTTCGCGGCGCGCATGCTGCTCGCACACACTGCCGAGCGCAGCCTGGACGTGCAGTACTACATCTGGCGGCGGGATCAGACGGGCACGCTGCTGCTGCAGGCACTGATGGACGCCGCCGAGCGCGGCGTGCGCGTGCGTCTGCTGCTGGACGACGGCGGAACCAGCGGACTCGATCGCGAACTGGCCATGCTCGCGCAGCACCCGCAGATCGAGGTGCGCCTGTTCAACCCCTTCGTACTGCGCTGGCCCAAGCCGCTCGGATACCTGACCGATTTCGCACGCGCCAACCGGCGGATGCACAACAAATCGTTTACCGCCGACAACCAGGCCAGCATCGTCGGTGGGCGCAACGTGGGGGACGAATACTTCGGCGCCACTGACGGCATCGTTTTCGCCGATCTGGATGTGCTGGCGATCGGCCCGGTCGTACGCGAAGTCTCGAATGACTTCGACCGCTACTGGGCGAGTGCGTCGGCCTGGCCAGCGCAGGCCATTCTGCCCGCAGCCGTCGAGAGCGTCCGCACTGAACTGGCCGCGCGGGCACAGCGGCTCAAGCAGTCCGACGCGGCGCGCACCTATGTGCGGGCCGTGCGGGAAACGGACTTCATCAGCGATCTGCTCGCCCGACGCCTGCCGCTGCAGTGGAGTCGTGTGGACATGGTCAGCGACGATCCGGCAAAAGGCCTCGCGCAGGCATCGCACAACGGCCTGCTCCTGCATCAACTCGACCGGGTGATCGGCACACCGCAACGCTCGCTGGATCTGGTTTCGCCGTATTTCGTGCCCACCCGGCACGGCACTCGGGCACTGGTACGCCTGCACGAGCGCGGTGTGGCGGTACGCGTGATGACCAACGCCTATGAGGCTACCGACGTGCCGCTGGTACATGCCGGCTACGCCAGGCACCGAAAGCCGCTGCTCGAAGGCGGCGTCTCCCTGTATGAGATGCAGCGCCGTGTGCCTGCCGCCACCGGCAAGGGCGCGCGTCTGAACCAGCTCGGCAGCTCCGGCTCCAGCCTGCACGCCAAGACCTTCGTCATCGACGGCGAGCGCGTCTTCGTCGGCTCGCTGAACTTCGATCCGCGCTCGGCGCTGCTCAATACCGAACTGGGCTTCGTCATCCACAGCCCCGAACTGGCACGCCAGATGCATGATGTCTTCGACGTCGAAATGCCCGGGTGGTCGTACACGCTGCGCCTGTCCGAAGACGGGCAGCTCGAGTGGCTGGACAGCACCGTCACGCCGCCGGTACTGCACCGACGCGAGCCGGGCAGCACCTGGTGGAGCCGGGGCATGCTGCGCGTGCTGTCGTGGCTGCCGATCGACTGGCTGCTGTAGGTCGTACCGGTTGCCGCCCTCAGGGCAAACGCCAGTCGATCGGCGGTGCGCCCTGCCCGGCCAGCAGCGCATTGACGCGCGAGAATGGCCTTGAGCCGAAAAAACCGCGATGCGCCGACAGGGGGCTCGGGTGCGGGCTTTCAACGTACGGCACGCCGCCCAGCCAGGGCTTCACCGAAGCGGCCTGCCGGCCCCAGAGCACGGCCACGAGCGGGCCGCCGCGGGCCACGAGCGCCTTCACCGCGCATTCGGTCACCGCTTCCCAGCCGCGCCCTGCATGCGATCCCGGTTTGCCGGCCTGCACGGTCAGCACCCGGTTGAGCAGCATCACGCCGCGGTCGGCCCAGGCCTGCAGATCGCCGTTGGCGGGTGTCGGCGCGCCGACGTCGCTCGCCAGTTCCTGGAAGATGTTCTGCAACGACGGCGGCAACGGGTGCACGTGCGGCTGCACGGAAAACGCCAGTCCCATCGGATGTCCGGGCGTCGGGTAGGGATCCTGGCCGACGATCAGGACGCGCACCTCGGCCAGCGGGCGCTCGAATGCATGCAGGATGGCGCGGCCGGTCGGCAGGAAGCGGCGGCCGGCGGCGACTTCGGCGCGCAGGAACGCGCCGATCTCGTGGATTTTCCCGGCGACTGGCGCGAGTGCCGATCTCCAGCCATGATCGAGCGATTCAGGCAGCGAGGACGCGGGCGTGGACATCGAGGCCCCGGGTCGCGCGGCTCAGTGACCGGCGCCATCGGGCCGTCCGGACGGATCAGCCGCGAGCCGGTACCGTATCGAGTACATGAGCGCTCACACCATCGGCATCGGCTGCACCGACATGTGCATCTGCACGCGCGCCGGATCGCCGGTCACGGTCGCCGCGGCGGCACGCGCGGCCTGCAACTGCGCCTCGGAGCGCACGGCACCCCACAGGGCGACGACACCGTCGGCGACGATGACGTTGAAAAAAACGGTATCCAGCCCGGCGCGTTCCATCTCTTCCTCGACCCGCACTTTCAGCGCGCGGTCGCGCTCCTTGGCATCGGTGCTTTCCGGTACCAGTGCGGCCGGTGTCGAAGCAATCGCCTGCAGCAGATTGGCCCGGCTGACGATGCCCACGACCTCCTTGCCGCGCATGACCGGCACCCGCTTGATGTGCCGCCGTTCGAGCAGCGCGGCAATCTCGGCCAGGCCGGCATCCTCGCTGACCGTCGCCACCTTGCGCGACATCACGTCGGACACCGTGCGCCCGTGTGTCTTCACGTAGTCCCGCGCCTGCTCCTCGCTGCCGCCGAGCAGGCGTAGCCACCACGACGGCTGCCGGTCGGTGCCGATCTCGATGCGGCGCACGAGGTCGCCTTCGCTGACGATGCCGACCAGGCGTCCGTCGGCGGCCAGCACCGGCACGCCGCTGATGCCGTGGCGCACCAGCAGTTGCGCCACCTCGACGATCGGGGTGTCCTCGGTGACCGAGATGACCGGTGCAGACATGATGTCGCGCGCTTGCATGGAGACTCCCCGTGAAGGAAAGGAATGAAATGGACGACCGACTTTTTTTGATTGTAATGTCCGGCTCGTCCGCTGTCGCAGTCCCGCCATCCGGCATGTCGTCGGCCGACGCCCGAAGGAGCCGTGGTACGCGAAACAACCAGCGGCCCGGTCCACGGGTGACGAATGGCCTGTCTGCACCCGAAAGCCGAGCGGTGTCTGACGCAGGTCAACCCGGAGGGCTCGCCGTCGGGCCGGCCGTGCGGTACGGTTATACCCGATGACCAGTCACGTGACCGCGTTCCCGGAGAAGAGTACGACCGCTCACCCGCCACACCGGGTGGGGCGCATCATTGCCATCCAGGGCAGCGTCGTCGAGGTGCATTTCGACGAGGCACCACCGCCGATCGACCAGATGCTGCGCAGCGGCGCGCGCGGTGAGATCGTCATCGAGGTCGCCGCGCTGACCGGGCCACACACGGTACGCGGACTCGTCTTCCCGGCACAGCACGGTCTGGCGCTCGGCATGGCCGCCGTCGACACCGGCGGACCGATCACGGTGCCGGTGGGAGAAGCGGCGCTGGGGCGTGCGCTCAATCTGTTCGGCGAACCGCTGGACGGCGGGCCGCCGCTGACCTCCACCGAGCGCCGTCCCCTGCGCCAAAGGCCACCGGCGCTGGCGCAGCATTCGGTGCAGTCGGACATCTTCGAGACCGGCATCAAGATCATCGATCTGCTGTGCCCGCTGGAAAAAGGCGGCAAGGCCGGCCTGTTCGGCGGCGCCGGGGTCGGCAAGACGGTGCTGATCACCGAGATCATCCACAACATGCGCGGGCACTATGCCGGCCTGAGCCTGTTCTGCGGCATCGGCGAGCGCAGCCGCGAAGCCGAGGAACTGTTGCGCGAGATGCGCGATGCCGGCGTTCTCGAACACAGCATCCTGGTCTTCGGCCAGATGAACGAGTCGCCCGCCGTGCGCTTTCGTACCGGCCACGCCGCGATGACGATGGCCGAATATCTGCGCGACGAGCGCCACATGGACGTGCTCGTGCTGATCGACAACATCTTCCGCTTCATCCAGGCCGGCGCCGAGGTGTCGGGCCTGCTCGGCAACATCCCGTCACGCGTCGGCTACCAGCCAACGCTGGCCAGCGAACTGGCGGAACTGCAGGAACGGATCTCGTCGACCGCCAGCGGCTCGATCACCTCGATCCAGGCCGTCTACGTGCCCGCCGACGATTTCACCGATCCGGCCGCCACACACACGTTCGCGCACCTGTCCTCGTCGATCGTGCTCTCACGCAAGCGCGCCAGCGAAGGTTTCTACCCGGCCGTCGATGCGCTCGCGTCGACCTCGAAAATGCTCACGCCGACCGTCGTCGGCGCACGGCACTACCGGGTTGCCGTCGAGGTGCGGCGCACGCTGGCCGAGTACGCCGAACTCCGGGACATCATCGCCATGCTCGGTCTCGACCAGCTCTCCGCGCAGGATCGCGCGACGGTCGAGCGCGCGCGCCGGCTCGAACGCTTCCTCACGCAACCCTTCTTCACGACCGGCGCCTTCACCGGCAAGTCCGGACGCCGCGTCGCCCTGGCGGCCACAATCGATGGCTGCGAACGCCTGCTGGACGGCGAATTCGCCGATCGCCCGGAACAGGATTTCTACATGATCGGCGCACTCGCCGAGATCACCCGACCGGCCGAGGCCGGCTGACGGAACGGCCATGCGACTGCAGGTCTTCGTGCCGACCCGGACGCTGCTGGACTGCAGCGCGGCGAAGATCGTCGCGCAGGCACCGAACGGCGCCTTCGGCCTGCTGCCGCGCCACGTCGACTTCGTGACCGCGCTGGTGCCGGGCATCCTGTCCTGGGTCGACCCGGACGGGGTCGAGCACTGGGTCGGCACCGACGAGGGCGTTCTGGTCAAGCAGGCGCGCGACGTGCATGTCACCACCCGGCAGGCGATCGCCAGCGACGATCTGGCGACGCTGCGCCAGCGCCTGCGCGAGGAGATCCTGATGCCGGATGAGCAGGATCGCGCGGCGCGCACCGCCCTGTCACGGCTCGAGGCCGGCATGATCCGGCGTCTGATGGAATTGCAGGAGCGGTCGGGATGACGGCGGAAAAACCCGATCCCGGGCCGCGCGCAGGGGGCGTGGCGCACCGCATCGAGCGAGAGGCTGCGCGCAAGCTCCGGGCACGCGCCACGCGCCGCCGCGGAGCCCTGACGGGATTCGGTCTGTTCGGCCTGGTCGGCTGGTCGGTGAGCGTTCCAACCCTGGCCGGACTGGCTCTCGGCATCTGGCTCGACCGGAAGTTGCCGGCCCAGGCATCCTGGACGCTGACCTTCCTGATGATCGGCATCGCACTGGGCTGTCTGCAGGCCTGGTACTGGATCCGGCAGGAGTTGCGACGCGAATGAATCTGTCCGATCTCCTGCCTTCGTCCGGCCTGTCCGGCATTGCACTCGCATTCGCCATCGGCCTGGTCGGCGGCACACTGTATTTCACCGGACTGTGGTGGACCGTGCGGCGCCTGGCGGACCAGCGACTGTCAACGCCGGGCCTGATCGCAAGCTGGCTCGTTCGCCTGCTGGCCCTGGTGGGCGCGCTCTGGGGGGCAATGCACACCAGTGCCGACCGGTTGCCCGCACTGCTGGCCGCCGTCATCGGCGTGCTCGTGGCACGCACGGTGATCCTGCGCCGGGTGCGCGCGGTGGCTGCTCCGGTCATGTCGACGTCATCGTCGGCTGCCCGGGCCAGCGCGCGGCCCGTGAGCCCGACCGGCACGGACGAACGGTGACGACGATGCAGATCACGCCTGATGAACTCATCATCCTGCAGTGGGGCGGCCTGCGCCTGAACGCCACCATCGTGTTCACCTGGATCGTGATGGCACTGCTGGCCGGCGGCGCACGCCTCGTCACCGCCCGCCTGTCCGACGATGAAGCACCGTCGCGCTGGCAGAACCTGCTCGAAGTGCTGGTCAACGGCATGCGCGACCAGATCCGCGAAAGCAGCCAGCACGATCCGGGGCGCTATCTGCCCTTCGTCGGCACGCTCTTCCTGTTCATTGCGGTCTCGAATTCGCTGGCCATCGTTCCCGGCTTCCTGTCACCGACCGGTTCGCTGTCGACGACAACGGCACTGGCCCTGTGCGTGCTCGTCGCCGTACCGGTCTACAGCATCGTGGGCAGCGGCTTCGGCGGATGGCTGCGCACCTGGCTGCAACCGTCCTGGCTGATGCTGCCGTTCAATATCGTGGGCGAATTCACGCGCACGGTGGCGCTGGCGATCCGCCTGTACGGCAACGTCATGAGCGGGACACTGCTGGCCGGGCTGCTGATCGGCATCATCCCGTTCTTCTTTCCGACCCTGATGCAGTTGCTGGGCCTGCTCACCGGCCTGATCCAGGCGTACATCTTCGCCGTGCTCGCGATGGTCTACATCGCTGCTGCGGCGGGGACGCCGGGCGACCGCTCCGGGAAACCAGAATGATGATGCACGCGCGGAACAGGAACGGCCTTTTCATTTTCAGGAGGTACCACGTGGACAATATCGGCTTGATCGGCGCGGTTTCGATCGTCACGGCCGGGCTGACGCTGGCGATCGGCTCGCTCGGTCCGGCTTTCGGCGAAGCACGGGCTGCCGCGCAGGCGCTGGCGGCCATTGCCCAGCAACCGGACGAAGCCAACACGATCACGCGTACGCTGTTCGTCAGCCTGGCGATGATCGAATCGACGGCGATCTACTGCTTCGTGCTGTCGATGATCCTGATCTTCACCAATCCGATCTGGAACCGGGTGCTCGAGATGGCAACCCCCTGACGGCGGCACCAACCCATGCACATCGACTGGATCACCGTTGTCGCGCAGATCATCAATTTCCTGATCCTGGTCTGGCTGCTGCAACGCTTTCTGTACCGCCCGATCGTCGACGCGATGGACGGGCGCGAAAAGCGCATTGCCGCGCGCCTTCGCGAGGCAAGCGAACGCGAGGCGGCGGCCGGGCAGGAAATCAGCGCGTATCGTCAACGACTGGCGCAGTTCGACGAAGAAAAAGGCGCGCTGCTCGCCCGGGCGGAAGACGATCTGCGCCGGCAGATGGAGCATCGCGAACAGGCGGCCCGCCAGGAAGTGGCCCGGCTTCGTGCGCAATGGCTGCAACAGGTCGACGAAGAGCGCACTTCCTTCCTGCACGACATGCGGCAGCGCAGCGCAGCGCATGTGCTGGCGCTTTCGCGGCGTGTCCTGGCCGATCTCGCCGATGTCCCGCTCGAGGAACAGATGATGCGTGCCCTGGCCCGGCATCTCGAAGCACTGGCACCCACCGACCTGGGACGTCTGCGCCAGGCCGCCCGCGATGCCGGCGGCAGGATCATCGTGCGCAGCCGCTTCGTTATCGACCCGCAACAGCGCCCGCTGCTGACCGGAGCGATCCGCCGGCAGATCGCACCCGGGACCGACGCCATGATCGAGTGGACGACCGATCCGGCCATGACCGGCGGCATCGCGCTGGTGATCGGCAACCACAGCCTGGACTGGACGCTCGATCACTGGCTCGATGAACTCGAACACCGGCTCGGACAGGAGCTGGATGCGCGTTCCGGCACTCCGGATCCGCTTGCGGGCGAAGTTCCAGTGTCTGCGTCATGAACGAGGAAACGCTGCGGGGTCTGGGCCCGTCGGTCTTTCGCCTGCTCGAGGACGGCATGGACGATGCACGCGCCGCTCCGGACCTGCGCGAAACCGGCGTCGTGCGCGCAGTCAGCCGCGGCATCGCCCGGGTCGGCGGCCTGAGCGGCGTCATTGACCAGGAACTCATCCGGTTTCACGACGGCCTTGTCGGCCTGGCCGTCGATCTGGCGGAAGCCGGGATCGGCGTCGCACTGCTCGGCGATCACACGAAACTGGAAGCCGGTCAGCCGGCCTGGCGGACCGGGCGCGCGATCGAGGTACCGGTCGGCCATGCGCTGCTGGGGCGCATTGTCGACGGAATCGGTCGGCCGATCGATCAGAAAGGCGAGATCCGTGCCGAAGCGCACTGGCCGGTCGAACGAGCAGCCGCGCCGATCATCGCGCGGGCGCCGGTGGCGCGGCCACTGCACACCGGCATCAAGGCGATCGACGCGGCCATTCCGGTCGGACGCGGCCAGCGCCAGCTGATCCTCGGCGACCGGCAGATCGGCAAGACCTCGATTGCCGTCGACACCCTGCTCAACCAGCGCGGCAGCGGCGTCATCGGCGTGTACTGCGCGATCGGCCAGCGCGCGGCCGGCGTGGCACGCGTCATCGCCACGTTGCGCCGCGGCGGCATGCTCGATCAGTGCGTCATCGTCGTGGCCGGGCCCGAGGATGCGCCGGGCCTGCAATTCATCGCACCGTACGCGGCCACGTCGATTGCCGAATTCTTCATGGCGCAGGGCCGCGACGTCGTTATCGTCCATGACGACCTGACGCGTCATGCCCGCACCTGGCGTGAGCTGTCGCTGCTGCTGCGTCGCCCGCCGGGGCGCGAAGCCTATCCGGGTGACATCTTCTTCGTGCACGCGCGCCTGCTGGAACGGGCCACGCGTCTGCGCGAGGACCATGGCGGCGGCTCGCTGACGGCGCTGCCCATCGTCGAAACCCAGGCGCAGAACCTGTCCGCCTACATCCCGACGAACCTCATCTCGATCACGGACGGACAGATCTATCTGTCGCCGGAGCTGTTCCACAAGGGTCAGCTGCCGGCCATCGACATCGGCAAATCAGTGTCGCGTGTCGGCGGCCGGGCACAGTTGCCGGCGTGGCGCAGCATTGCCGGCGATCTGCGCCTGTTCTACGCGCAATTCGAGGAGTTCGAAGCCTTTGCACGTTTCGGCACCCAGCTCGACACGAGCACCCGGCAGGCGCTCGAACGCGGTCGTCGCGTGCGGGAAATGTTGCGCCAGGACGAGCATGCGCCGCTGGCCGCGAGCAGCCAGATCGGCCTGCTTCTGGCGACGATCCGCGGCTGGCTGGACGAAGTGCCGGTCGCCTCGCTGGCCGCGGTCGAGGCCGCCATCGTCGAGCGGATCGCGCATGCGCTGCCCGAGCTGTGTCGGCGCATCGAGGACGGGCAACCATTGACCGACGACGACCACGCCTGCCTGCAGACGGTCGTGGTCGAGAGTGTGCGGACACTGCCGCCCCGGGCGCGCGCCGAATCGTCATGAGCGGCACGCTCGATGCCCTGTCGCGGCGCATCGATACCACGCGCAGCCTGGAATCGATCGTGCGCACGATGAAGGCGCTGTCCACGGCCAGCATCGTCCAGTATGACCGGGCGGCCGGGACGATGAGCCGCTACATGCGTACGGTCGAACTGGGCATGACGGCGGTGCTGCGCCAGCACGTGCTGCCATCGGTGCCGGCCGCCGCCGGGCCGCTGGACGACGGAGTGTCCGACGGTACGCCCCTCACTGGCGAGGGCAACACCCTCGGCGAGGACACTGTTATCGACAGGAGCATCGACAGGAACACTGAGGCCGGCGGCGAGACGGCTGCCCGCACCAGAGCCGCCGCCGGGACGACGATGGCTATCGTGTTCGGTTCCGATCACGGTTTCTGCGGAAATTTCAACGAACGGGTGGCTTCGTTCGCCGCTGGCACGACCCCCGGCACGCGTTGGCACTGGCTGTGCGTCGGTGCACGTGCCGCACAGGCGCTCGGCATGTACGGGCGTACGGCCGGCGCAATGATCCATCTGCCGGGCACCGCCGATGGCCTGACCGAAACCTGCCATCGCATCCTGCTGACCATCGACGACTGGCGCACCCGGCACCGGGTCGAGCGCATCCTTGTCTTCCACAACCGCCGGCGCGCCGAGACGGTCGAGCCGCACCGCGTCACCCTGGCACCGCACGAGCGCCGCTGGCTGCGCAACCTCGCCCGCCAGCCGTGGCATTCGCGCACGCTGCCGATGTTCACGCTGCCCGAACCCCGGCTGTACGCGGCGCTCGTGCGCGAGCATCTGTTTGCCAGCCTGTTCCGCTCCGGCGCCGAGTCGCTGGCCAGTGAGCACGCTGCCCGGCTGGCGGCGATGCACGCCGCGCTGAACAATATCGAGGACCACCTGGAGACAATGAACGCCGAATATCAGCGCCAGCGCCAGGAATCGATCACGGCCGAACTGCTCGACATCGTCGCCGGCTACGAAATCCTGCGCAAACGGGAATCTGCCGCGTGAATCGCACCGCAGGCACGCACGCGTCGGGCTGGGGGCGCATGCTGCTCGACAACGGGCGCGATCTGGCCCCGATCGTGCTGGTCATCGTTTTTTTCCAGCTTCTGATCCTGCGCAAACCGATCATCGGGCTGACCGAAAAGCTCATCGGACTGTCTTTCGTCCTGATCGGCCTGAGTCTGTTCCTCGGCGGTCTGTCGATGAGCCTGTTCCCCCTCGGCGAGCAACTGGCGACCGAATTCGTGCGGCGCGGCAACCGCGGCCTGCTCCTGCTCTTCGCTTTCGCCATCGGCTTCGGCAGCACGGTGGCCGAGCCGGCCCTGATCCTGGTCGTCGAAGAGGCGGCGACGGCGATGGCTCCCGGCGGCGACCGGGCAGATCTGATGCGGATCGCGCTGGCGCTGCGCTGGACGACGGCCGTGGCCGTGGGTCTGTCGCTGATGCTCAGTTGCCTGCGCATCCTGCGGGGCTGGCCGGCCTGGACGCCCGTGGCAGCGGTCTACGCGCTCGCACTGCTGGTGATCGTGCTGCAACCGCCGGCAAGCGCCAGCATCGCCTTTGACGCCGGTGCTGCGGCGACTTCCGCCATCAATGTGCCGCTGATCGCAGCGCTCGGCATCGGGCTGGCCACCGCGGTGCCCGGGCGCACGCCGCTGGCCGACGGTTTCGGCGCGATTGCGCTGGCCTCGGCGATGCCGATGATCGTGCTCCTGCTCGGCTCCCTCGTGCTGTCCTGACCGCGATGCCAGCCACCGCAACCGTGTTCGTCGACGCGCTCGGCCAGACGTTCTTCGACGTACTGCCGATCCTGCTGGTGATCGTCGTCTTCCAGGCGTGGGCGTTTCGCCGCCTGCCGCCGCAAACCGGTCGCATCGTCGGCGGCTTCATTGCCATCGTGCTCGGCATCTCGTTTTTCCGCGCCGGGCTCGCCCTGTCGCTCATCCCGATGGGAGACGATCTGGCCCGGCATCTGACCGCCCGGATCATCGCACCCGAGCATTCGACCGTTCTGAATTCGCTGTGGCTGGTGGCCTTCGCCGCCACCCTCGGGCTGACCGCGGCCCTGATCGAACCAACACTCACCGGCATCGCGCAACGCATCGAGGAACTGGAACGAAAGGCCGGCCCGGAAGGCCCGGGGCACCCGGGAGAATCCGCACAGACCGGCCTGTCCGCAACGGCATTCCGGCTCATCGTCGCGATCGGCATGGCCACCGGCCTGGCGCTGGGCACGTTCCGCATCCTGAGCGGTTTCGCCTGGGTACAACTGCTCGCGCCCCTGTTGCTGTTCACCGGTGTACTGATGTTTCGCGCCCCGCGCGGACTGGTTCCGCTCGCGCTCGACAGCGGCCCGGCGGCGACTTCCGTCGCTACCGTGCCGATCATCGCCGCCTTCGGCGCCAGCCTGGCACACTACCTGCCCGGGCGCGACCCCGCCGCCGACGGTTTCGGCCTCGTGTTCCTGGCCCTGCTGCTGCCGGTGACGGCCCTGCTCGCCAGCGCGCAGATCCGTGTACTGCACCGACGATTGACGGCTGCCCGCCGCCGGAAAAGCTGAGGTCGGTGGCGGCCGGCTTCAATCCGCCTGACGCACGGCGGCCGGTCGGCGCGAGCGCATGCCCAGCGCAATGACGGCGCCCACGACGATCAAGGCGCCGACGATCTGGATCGGTGCAATACGCTGATTCAGAATCACCCAGGCAAGCACGAGCGCGAACACCGGTTCGACGTTCATGATCGCCGTATTGCCAACGACCCCCCAGCGCGGCAACAGGGTCAGCAGGATCGTGATGCCGGTGCCGTAGAACAGGCTGAGCAGGGCCAGCCCCCACCAGCCGGCAGCGGCCGTGGGCCAGTGGAAACCGCCCTGCCAGGCGACCCCGCCGAGCGCCCACAGACCGACCATGGCCATGATGACGAAGCTGCGCAACCGTCCGTCGACGCTGCCGGCTTCGTATTGCGTCAGCGCCAGCGCCAGACCAAAGGTCAGCGAAGCCGCCAGCGCGAAGCCGACGCCGACGCCCATCTGCCGCCACTGCTCGGCCGCACCCAGCCCCGAAGTGGCGCCGAAGACGTCCAGCGCCAGCGCGAGCCCGATCAGCAGAACGCCCATCGTGACCAGCAGACGACGCTCCAGCTGCTGCCGGTAGAGTGCACGCACCCAAAGCGCGGTCGTCAGCGGATAGGTGTTGAACGCGAGCAGTGCCAGCGCCACCGGCAGGCGTGCCACCGACGCATAGATCCACATGCTCTGGATACCGACGAGACTGCCGATCAGCAGCAATGCGCGCCGTTGACGGGCATTCACGCCGAAGGACACGCCGCCAGCGACGACCAGCGTGCCGGTGATGATGGCCGTCACGAGGCTGCGCGTGGCCACGGCGGTCGCGACGTCGGCTCCATGGTCGAACGCCAGCCGGGCGGCCACGTGATTGGCGCCCATCAGGAAGGCAACGAAGATGAGCGTCGCAAAGGCGAGCGTGCTCAGTGCACGCGTCGAAGCGGCGGCGCTCATCGTCGACCCGGATCCGCCGTGTGTTCCAGTCGCCAGGCCACGTCATCGAGCGCCGTGAGACCGGCAGCAGCAAACCGGGGCTCCTCTGCGAGGATATCCCGACGCTCCAGCAGATCGATGCACCAGTGCGGTGAAAAGAGACTGCGCACCTCGCTTTCCGGCACGGAAAACGGTGGTCCCGGCATCTGCGCCTGCGCATACTCGAAGGTCAGCAGCAGACCGCGGCAACCGGCCGGCAGGGCGGCATACACCTCGTTTGCATAGCGCGCCCGCAGATCCGGCGGCAATGCGACCAGCGCGCCCCGATCGAACACTCCGACACAGTCGGCCAGTGCCGCGGCATCGAGTCCGAAAGCATCGCCCTGGATCACTTCGATGGCCCCGGCGACGTGATGCACGCCGTAGCGCGAACGCCGCACCTCGGGCACGAGCCGATGTTCGGCAAAGAACTGCTCGACGGCGATCGGCGACAGTTCGATGCCGAGAATGCGATGGCCGTGCGCCGCCAGCCAGGGCATGTCGAGCGTCTTGCCGGCAAACGGCACGAACAGGCGACTGCCGGCCGGCCAGGCCATGGCTGCGCGATACCGTTCCAGCACCGGTGTCACCGTGCCCTGATGAAAGCCGATCCGGCCCTCGCGCCAGCGCTGCAACCAGAATTCGTGATCCATGTCCATCGACGGAGTGGCTGGTTTCACTGCAGCCGACATCATACGGGGATCGGACGACCCGTCCTGATGCCGCCGGCCCGTCAGGCTGCATGCAGCCCGCCAAACCTGCGCTCGCAGCAAGGGATCCGCCGGCGTCTTACCATGAGTGGACGCTTTCTGACGGGGAGAAATGTCATGAGCCAACGCATGGAGTACTACAAGGCATCGCCGCAGGGCATGCATGCGATGCTGCAGTTGCAGAAACACGTCGAGAGTTGCGGCCTCGAGCATTCGCTGCTCGAACTGGTGAAGATGCGCGCATCGCAGATCAATGGCTGCGCCTATTGTCTGGACATGCACAGCAAGGATGCGCGTGCGGCCGGCGAGACCGAGCAGCGCCTGTACGTGCTCGACGCCTGGCGTGAAGCGCCCTTCTACACGGCGCGCGAGCGCGCGGCACTGGCGTGGACCGAGGCCCTGACGCGCATCGCCGGTGCCGACGTATCGGACGCCCTTTACGAGGAAGTACGCGCGCAGTTCAGCGAGAAGGAACTCACCGACCTGTCGCTCGCGATCATCGCGATCAACGGCTGGAACCGGCTGGCAATTCCCTTTCGCTCGGAACCCGGGCATTACCAGCCCGGCGATCATGCCCGGAGCAGCTAAGAACGTGTGAAGCGATCAGGCGCGTGCGGCCATCGACGCGCCGTCGTGGCGCCGCGGGGGACGCCCTTGCATCACCACGAGCCGTGGTGTTCGGGCACGCGAACGATCAGCGGAAACAGCGCTAGCAGGAAAATGGCCGTCAGCGCGTATACGCGTGCCTGGACCGCACCGGGGTCGCCCGAGACGGCCAGGACCGCGGTCACGATCGACACCGTGGTGATCGAGCCGATCTGCAGCGACGCGGTACGCAGTGCGGCCAGTGTGGACGAGTGCTCCGGCGCCAGTTGCAGCCCGGCGTTGCGGCTGGCCGGATTGATGGCACCACGCCCGGCGCCGACGACAAAGGCCGCCAGTGCCAGCCAGGTCCACGGGCCGAGCGCGGCCGGCGGCTCCAGCGCCAGCAGGAACATGCCGGCGGCGATCACCGAGCCGCCGACATACAGTGGCAGCCGATGCCCGGTGCGGCGCAGGGCCAGCGCGGCCGAGACCGACAGCAGCACGGCGGCGACCGCCTGCGCGATCAGCAGTGTGCCCGAGCCGAGGTCGTCGATGCCGTAGCGGCTGACCGCATACAGCGGAATCAGTGTGACGACGCCATTGGTGACGCCACCGTAGAAGGTATTGACCAGATTGACGGCGCCGAAGCCCTTGCCGTGGATCAGACGCGGCGCGATGAACGGATGCCGCGACCGCGCGATATGATGGAAAAACCACCACAGCAGTGCGATCGCCAGCAGCGCCGGCACGACGAATTCGAGCGAGGACGGATGCGCCCCGCGTTCGCCGAGAAAGCTGACGGCGAGCATGCCGGCCAGCAGACCGGTA
>Ga0265293_10006512_pt1 | contig 18635 bp, 16 predicted proteins | sample Munlanlewell138R_FD_192505 | JGI IMG/M metagenome (GOLD analysis project Ga0265293, IMG submission 192505) | Leachate microbial communities from a municipal landfill in Southern Ontario, Canada - Leachate well 138R | ecosystem: Engineered > Solid waste > Landfill > Unclassified | place: Canada... | reverse complement strand
TGCCAGGTGTACCCTTCACCGCGTTCCAGGTTGTCCTCGTCGCGCTCGAAGTAAGACACGCCAGCCACAATGTAGGGAACCCAGGATTCATCTGTGTTGCCCAGGTAGTAGTAAAGGTCCGCCTTGGCGAGATCCAGGTCTTCACCGGCCAGGTCGGTGCCAATACCAGTTTCAACAGCCCAGCGGTCGACCCGATAACCCAGGTTGAGTCCGCCAACCAGACTTTCGGCACTATCGCTGTCAACGGTGCGTTTGTCATCAAGCAGGTAGCCGCTCAGTGAACCGCCCAGGTAGACACCTTCACTGGCGCCCGCAGTCATGGCCGTAGCCAGCAGTGCAGCACCGGTGACTTTCAGTAAATTACGCATAAAGCTTCCCTCTTCTTGGATGAAATTTCTTCTTGATCAACTAGTGGCGAACAGATATTGGGACGACGGCAACCACGCCCCAAACTAGCAGTTTCGCAGTCAAATAACGTTTTCATAATAGCTGGTTAAATGTCCTTTGCCAAACAAGATCTCGCAACCTTTCAGGCTACAGACAGGCAAAGGGGACTCACCAACCATTAGGCCAACTGCACCGACTTCTCTTCAATAATGGCTTGCCATTGTTGCGGTCCAGTCTGGTGTACAGACTCGCCATTTACATCGACAGCGACAGTCACCGGCATGTCCTTTACCTCGAACTCGTATACCGCTTCCATTCCCAGTTCAGGGAATGCCAGTACTTTTGAAGCCGTGATCGCTTTAGACACCAGATAAGCCGCACCACCTACTGCCATCAGGTACACCGCTTTGTTGTCGCGGATCGCCTCGATAGCAATGGGACCACGTTCAGCCTTGCCCACCATGCCTATCAAGCCGGTTTTTTCCAGCATGGTGCGGGTGAACTTGTCCATTCGGGTAGCCGTTGTTGGGCCTGCTGGGCCAACAACTTCTTCGCCGACAGGATCGACCGGGCCAACGTAGTAGATAAAGCGGTTGGTGAAGTCGACCGGCAGAGTTTCACCAGCATTGATCATGTCCACCATCTTTTTGTGAGCCGCATCACGACCGGTCAGCAGCTTGCCGGACAGCAAGACAGTCTCACCCGGTTTCCAGCTCTGAATATCTTCCTTGGTGATGGTGTCCAGATTCGCTCTGCGCACACTGTCGCCCGCCTCCCAGCTGATTTCTGGCCAGTGTTCCAGGCTCGGAGGATCGAGTCGGGCGGGGCCACTGCCATCAAGAACAAAATGGGTGTGACGAGTCGCCGCGCAGTTGGGAATGATTGCCACTGGCTTGTTGGCGGCGTGGGTAGGACAATCCTTGACTTTGACATCCAACACTGTAGTAAGGCCACCGAGGCCCTGGGCGCCAATACCCAATCTATTGACCTTGTCCATCAGCTCGAGCCGCAGTTCTTCCGCCCGATTACTGGCGCCGCGCTCCCGCAGCTCATGAATATCGATGGGGTCAAGCAGCGCCTCCTTGGCCATCTGCATGGCTTTGTCGGCGGTGCCGCCAATGCCGATGCCCAGCATACCGGGCGGGCACCAACCAGCTCCCATCTTCGGCACCTGCTCCAACACCCAGTCGACCACCGAGTCAGACGGGTTGAGCATGGCAAACTTGGTCTTCGCCTCCGAGCCGCCGCCCTTGGCAGCCACGTGAACATCCACCGTGGCCCCTGGAACAATTTTGTAGGTGATCATGGCGGGGGTATTGTCACCTGTGTTTTTGCGCGTGCCGTCAGGATCCGCCAGTACGGAAGCACGCAGTACATTGTCGGGCAGCTGATAGGCTCGCCGCACTCCCTCGTTGATCATCTCCTCGACACTCAGCTCACCTTCCCAACGCACATCCATCCCGACATTGAGGAAGACGCTGACAATACCGGTATCCTGACAAATAGGCCGATGTCCCATGGCGCACAGACGGGAATTGATCAAGATCTGGGCCAAGGCATCCTTGGCCGCCACCGACTCCTCTCGCTGGTAGGCTTCGTGGACGGCCTCAATAAAGTCGATGGGGTGATAATAGGAAATGTATTGCAGGGCATCAGCGACGCTCTGGATCAAATCCTCCTGGCGAATGACAGTCATGGGCAATTCTCACTTCAAGGTCAGTCGGTGGGGTAAGGGCGGCGGGCAGCTGTCGACCGCCGCCAGTTGAAGGCAAAACTCCGGGCGGTCTTTACTGACCGATCTGCTGGCGCAATTGGCTGAGCTGCTGGTTGATCTGTGCGCGGTAGCTGTCCATGGCCTTGAGCGCCTGCTCATTGTCTGCAACCCGGCGAGAGAGGTCGGTCCGCAATTGGTTTACACCATTGTTGGTAGTCGTGAGTGTCGACGCCAAGCTGGTGACCTTCTGCTGCAGTTCTTCCACCTGGGCAGACGTGCTCAGCGCACTGCCACGGATGGTGGCGACACTCTGGCTGGCCTCTGCGGCCTGCTTGCTGGCCGTATCCATGGACTTCTGTAATGCGGCCAGTGAGCTCTCGGCTTTCTTCAGGTTGGCTTGCAGAGTGTTAATCGTGGCCTTGTACCCTTCGATGGCTTCAGTGTTGGCGGCGATGGCCTTGCGGTTGGTGTCGTAGGACACCCCCCACAGCTTGCGGATTTCGGTCCAGTGCTCAGCCAGAGCCTCCTCCTGCTCCTTGAGCTTCAATCCAAGTGCCGCGCCTGACTGGTTCAGGGACTCATCCGTAGACTCGATCCGGGCAGAAAGTTGATTAAAGCGAGCATTGAGATCTGCCAATACCCGGCTTTGCTGCCAGGCAAAGCCTGCCACCACCAGCAGCGCGAGCAGACAGATAGCCGCCAGCCAGGGAAAGCCACCCTCGCGAGGTTCGCGGGGAGCCTGCTCACGCCTGGGTTGCTTGCCGCTGCGGGGGGGCGCTTGTTCGCGCCGATCGTCACCGGAGGTGAAAGAACCGGCTCTCGGCGGCAGGCCGTCCCGCTCGGGAACGATGGGATCTAACGGCCTGAAGTCCTTGTCGCTCATAGGAAGAAGATCCGGAGAGAAAGAAAAGTGGCCACATTATACACTGACGAAAAAGCCGGCGCGAAGCCGGCCTTTCTACCCACAGAGCAGTTACATCAAATTGAACCCCACCAGTGCAGCTGTGAGGTCGATACGGCAATGGATGACACCCCTGTAGACCTCTCCGGACCTTGCCAGGATTGCAGCCTCAGTTGATGGCCAACTGGAAGCGGCCCGGTCAGCGACAAAAAAACAGTACAAACGGGCAGCAAAAGAGAATCAGCCTCAAACCTGGCAGCGGACTTAAAACCCTACCCCACCCAGACACTCAGTCTTTGCTAGAATAGATACTCTCCGGCCCCATCAACCGGAGACTTCCTGACTGGCCCGCTCCCTGCCCACCTCTGGGGGCCGCGGTGGGCCACTCATCACGCTGAACAGAGAAGGATGGTTTATCATGTCGTTTACCCTGCCCGAACTCCCCTATGCTCAGGACGCCCTGGAGCCCCATATCTCCAAGGAAACCTTGGACTATCACCACGGCAAACACCACAACACCTACGTGGTGAATCTCAACAAGCTGGTACCCGGCACCCAGTATGAAGGCAAGAGCCTGGAAGACATCATCAAGTCCGCCGACGGTGGTGTTTACAACAATGCCGCTCAAATCTGGAATCACACCTTTTACTGGAACTGCCTGAGCCCCAACGGCGGCGGCGAGCCCAGCGGCCCAATTGCCGATGCCATCAACAAGGCTTTCGGCTCTTTTGCCGAGTTCAAGGAAAAGTTCAGTGCCTCCGCTGCCGGCAACTTTGGCTCCGGCTGGACCTGGCTGGTAAAAAATGCCAACGGCGATGTAGAAATCGTCAATATGGGTGCGGCTGGCTGCCCTCTGACCGAAGGCAAGACACCACTGCTGACCTGCGATGTGTGGGAGCACGCCTACTATATCGACTACCGCAACCAGCGCCCCAAGTACGTGGAGGCGTTCTGGAATCTGGTGAACTGGGACTTTGTCGCCGCCAACTACGCCGGCTGACCTGCGACACTAGATGCTGGCTCTTGCAGCCAGCAAACCCCGCCCTCGTGAGGGCGGGGTCCATCTATCTGATTAGTTTTCAAGCCAACAAGCTCGCCGTCAAACAGCCTCCGCCAAGCTCTCAGCAGGCCCAAAGAACTCATACCGCACACGCTCACCGGGCAGCTCCAGCTCCTTGGCATAACGGTAGACCATGCTCATAAAGGGCTTGGGGCCGACAAAGTAGAGATCCGCATCGCCATTGGCAGGCAGACGACTGGCCAGCAAGTCGCGGCTGACAAACCCTTCCTCATCGGCACTGTCTCCCGCAAGCGGATCACTGTAGACATAACAGGTCCTCACATTGGGGTACTCGCGTGCCACCGCCGCCACTTCATCACGAAAAGCGTGAACACTACTGTTGAGAGCAGCGTGTACAAACTCAATCGGCCGCCCACTGGGCGCTGCAGCTTTGAGCATACTCAGGGCCGGAGTGATACCGACGCCACCAGTCAACAGCACCAGGGGCCGGTGCGCACTCTCGCTCTCCAGTACGAACTCGCCACTGGGAGGCAGCAGCTCCACAACATCCCCTTCATGAAGGCGGTCGTGAAGATAGGTAGACGCCATACCATTGGGCTCGCGCTTGACACTGATACGGTAATGCCCCTCACCCGGCGCGCAGGACAACGAATAATTGCGGCGCACGGGCTCACCGTCAATGGTGAGCAGAATTGCCAGGTACTGCCCCGGCTCAAACTCCATGATTGCCTTGCCATCTTCCGGCTCGAAGTAGAAAGAGGTGATCACTGCACTCTCGGGCTGTTTCTTCACCAGCTTAAAGCGGCGCGGACCACGCCAGCCACCTGGTTTGGCCTCGTTGGCGCTGTACACTGCCTCTTCTGCCGCAATCAGCAGATCAGCCAGCTGGCCATAAGCGGCAGCCCAAGCATTGATAATATCGTCAGTCGCAGCCTCTCCGAGCACCTCGCGGATAGCCTGCAGCAGGCAGGTGCCGACGATGGGGTAATGCTCGGGACGAATATCGAGCGATACGTGTTTCTGGATGATGACTGGCAGGGCATCCTGCAATGCCTCCAGGCGATCAATATTGGCGGCATACGCCAGTACACTGTTGGCCAGCGCTCTGGGCTGGGTGCCCTGCGCTTGGTGAGCCTGGTTAAAGTAGGCTTTCACTTCCGGGTAGTCCCGAAACATGATGCGGTAGAAATGGGTGGTGATCGCTTCACCGTGCTGTTGCAGTACAGGAACAGTGGCTTTGATCAGTGCGGTATTTTCAGGTGACAGCATGTGTATATCTCCCGGGCTATGACAGGCACATGGTGTGCCGTTGGTTAACTCTCACACCCTATACATATACAACAACCATGCCAAAAAATAAGTCTATAATTTTAATAGCATTTAAAAATCATGCATCAAATTAACACGCCGCAGGTAAAGTCATTTTGACATCAATAGTCATAATGACACCAACAATCTGATTTTGTAACAATTATGACAATTCAAAGTGACACCACAAAAAAACCCCGGGCCGAACTGCCCGGGGTTTTCGGTTCAGCTTGGGGGCAACTTACATCATGCCGCCCATGCCGCCCATACCACCCATGCCGCTCATATCGGGCATGCCGCCAGCTTTATCGTCCTGGGGCTGATCGGTGATCATGGCCTCGGTAGTGATCATCAGGCCCGCGATAGAGGCAGCAGCCTGCAACGCAGAACGAGTTACCTTGGCGGGGTCGAGGATACCCATGGCAATCATGTCGCCATACTCGCCGGTACCGGCGTTGTAGCCAAAGTTGCCACTGCCCTGCTTGACCTTGTCTACCACTACAGATCCTTCTTCGCCAGCGTTTTCAACAATCTGGCGCAGCGGAGCTTCAATGGCACGACGAGCGATAGCGATACCTACATTCTGGTCTTCGTTGTCACCGGTCAGGCCTTCCAGCGCCTGGAGGGCACGGATCAGAGCGACACCGCCGCCGGGCACAACACCTTCCTCCACAGCTGCACGGGTAGCGTGCAGAGCATCTTCAACGCGCGCTTTCTTCTCTTTCATTTCGGTTTCAGTGGAAGCACCTACCCGAATGACGGCAACACCACCAGCCAGCTTGGCAACGCGTTCCTGCAGTTTTTCGCGATCGTAATCGGAAGAGGTCTCCTCGATCTGAGCGCGGATCTGCTTGACACGAGCCTCGATATCCGCGGTATTACCAGCACCATCGACAATGGTGGTATTTTCTTTGCTCAGGTTTACTTTTTTGGCAGTACCCAAGTGCTCCAGAGTAGCGCCTTCCAACTCCAGGCCAACTTCTTCGGAAATCACGGTACCGCCAGTAAGAATAGCGATATCCTGCAGCATGGCCTTGCGGCGATCGCCGAAGCCAGGAGCTTTACAGGCGGCAACCTTCACGATACCGCGCAGGTTGTTCACGACCAGAGTGGCCAGTGCTTCGCCTTCGACGTCCTCGGCAATAATCAGCAGCGGCTTACCGGCCTTGGCGACACCTTCCAGGAGGGGCAGCAGCTCACGAATGTTGGAGACTTTTTTGTCCACCAGGAGAATGTAGGGGCTATCCAGCTCTACACTCATATTTTCCTGGTTGTTAATGAAGTAGGGGGACAAATAGCCGCGGTCGAACTGCATTCCTTCCACGGTTTCCAGGTCATTGTCGAGACCGGAGCCTTCTTCAACGGTGATGACACCTTCCTTGCCGACCTTTTCCATAGCTTCGGCAATGATGCTGCCGATGCTTTCGTCAGAGTTGGCAGAGATGGTGCCAACCTGAGCGATCTCTTTAGAGTCGGAGCAAGGCTTGGCGATCGCCTTGATCTGCTCGACAGTGGCAAGCACCGCCTTGTCGATACCGCGCTTCAGGTCCATGGGGTTCATGCCGGCGGCAACGGACTTCAGTCCTTCGGTCACGATAGCCTGAGCCAGTACGGTAGCAGTAGTAGTACCGTCACCAGCCTCGTCGGAAGCCTTGCTGGCAACTTCTTTTACCAGCTGGGCACCCATGTTCTCGAACTTGTCCTTCAGCTCAATTTCCTTGGCTACGGACACGCCATCCTTTGTTACAGTGGGAGCGCCGAATGACTTGTCGATTACAACATTACGACCCTTGGGGCCGAGGGTTACCTTGACGGCATCGGCCAGGGTATTGACGCCTGTCAGCATTTTGCGGCGAGCGCTGTCACCAAATTTCACGTCTTTAGCTGCCATTTTCAAATCCTTCCTTTTTTCGGATAACTCAGAAAACTGTTGAGGGAGGGTGCGGCGATCAGCCTTCGATCACACCGTAAATATCGCTTTCGCTCATAATGATGAGCTCTTCGCCGTCTTCCTTGATGGTATTGCTGTCGGCATAGCGGCCAAACACTACCTGGTCGCCTACTTTGACAGCCAGGGCACGGACTTCACCGTTATCCAGCACCTTACCGGCGCCTACGGCCACGACTTCTCCCTGATTGGGTTTTTCTTTGGCTGCACCCGGCAGCAGAATGCCGCCAGCAGTTTTTTCCTCTTCTGCCTTGCGACGAACTACGACGCGGTCATGCAAAGGACGAATTTTCATGTTCGACTTTCTCCACCATTTATTGGGTTAGTGACATCCGGCCCCGCCCAGGGTGCGGGGAGCAAGAAGCTGAACCCCTATCTGGAGTCGACCAGCTCCCTTTTCAAGGGGGGTCCGGCAAAAAAAATCCGGCAATCTTCCGGCAAAGAGAAAATGGGGACAAAGTTATTGGTTTCAAGGGGAGCCCCACAAGCCTTACCGGGAAGAGTCCCTCTGGTCTGGCAACTCACGGGGTGGATCACCAGGCTCTCGGGGCTCGCCGTGGCGCCAAAACTCCCCTTCTACGGTGTTGCCACGAAACCCGCCCCTCGGCCCGATACCGCCGACCACGACCATTCGCGATACCGCCCGCGCTGCCAGCCAGCGGCGCAAGAATGGAATCAATGCCAGGCAACCCACCAAATCGGTGACAAACCCCGGCACGACCAACAGCACGCCTCCCAGCGTCAGCATCATGGCCTCAAGCATTTCCTCAGCAGGCACCTCTCCCTGCGCCATACGCTCGCGACCGCGCAACAGGGTACTCACTCCCTGATGGCGCAATATCAACAGCCCGATAGCGGCAGTGGCAACCACCAGGGCCACTGCAGGCCAGGCGCCTACCAGCGACCCCACTTTGATAATCAGCCACAGCTCAAACAGAGGCAGGGCAATAAACAACAACAGAAAAAATCGCATAGAGCTCCTTGGCTCATCGGGGTATCGCCTGATTGCATAGCCCCCTGCCCCGCAATGTCACAGGTCGGAACTGCGCAGCACCGCCGCAGGGCGAGCGGGAATAGTGCGCATCAGGTACAGGCTCAACAGAATGGCCGGCACCCCCAAAAGGGCCGCCACCCAGAAGAAGGTTGCGTAACCATAACCGTCCACCACCAGGCCCGAGAAGCCGCCGACAAACTTGCCCAGCAAAGTGAACAGGGAGCTGAACACCGCGTACTGCGAGGCGGAAAAAGCACGGTTGGTCAGACTGGAAGCATAGGCAATCAGAGCCGATCCCGCTAGCCCGCCACTAAAGTTGTCAGCACTGACAGTGACCATCAGCACCGCCTTATCCGGGCCCACCGACGCCAACCAGACAAACAGTAGATTAGTGCCCGCCACCAGGCAGGCACCGAGCAACAAGGGCCAGCGGATACCAAAGCGGGTGACCAACACTCCGCCGGCATAGGCACCAACAATAGTCATAATCAGACCATAGACCTTGGTCACTTCAGCAATCTGGATTTCAGTAAAACCCAGGTCGATGTAGAACGGATTGGCCATGATGCCCAGGGTGATATCACTAAAGCGGTAGAGGGTGATAAATGCCAGAATCGCTAGCGACAACCAGCCCTGACGCTGGAAGAAGTCGGCAAAGGGCAAGATCACCGACGGGTAAAACCAGCCCACTACCGAGCGCGCTCTGTTGGCCCTGGCTGCCAGGGCCAATACCCCCAGCCCCACGGCAAACACCAGCACGCCAGCGAAGACCAGGCGGGTAAAAGCATCTCCCGCCTGCGTTAGAACCACAGTTGCCACCACAGCAAAGAGCACTGCGATACCAGCAATATTGAACGCCACCTGGCGCCGCTCCCGCACCCCCAGATTGTTGTCGAGAGCCGCCAATGGCTCATGAGGTGGCTCGGATACCAGCAGAGTGGTCACAAAGCCGACAGCCATGCACAGCGCCATCACCTGATAGGCTATGCTCCAGGAAAGCGTGCCGGCCAGATACAAAGCACCTGCCCCGGCGACAATCATGCCCAGCCGATATCCCAACTGATAGTTGGCAGCCATTGCCCCCTGCAACTCATCCGGTGCACTTTCAATGCGGAAAGCATCAATAACAATGTCCTGGGTCGCCGACGCAAATGCGACCAGCAAAGCCAGTAGCGCCACAGTGCGCAAATCAGTGGCAGGGTCCGAATGAGCGATCCCGATCAGCCCCACAACCACCCCGACCTGAGCCAGCAACATCCAGCTGCGCCGCTTACCCAGCCAGCTAGTCAGCAGGGGAATCTGCAGGCGGTCGACGACAGGCGCCCAAATAAACTTCAGCGAATAGGTAATCCCTACCCAGGAGAAATAGCCAATCTCGGTTTTGCTTACCCCCAGCCGCGCCAGCCAGGCAGACAAGGTGCCAAACACCAGCAACAGGGGCAGGCCAGCAGAAAAGCCGAGGAAAAACAGCACCAGAACCTTGGGCTGCAGGTAAACGCTCAGTGTGTTATACCAAGGAGTCGGGTTGGCCAAGCAAACCTCTACAGCAGCTCAAGCAGGGCAATCAGGCCCACGGTGAAAATCAAGGCGCGGCGGAACAGCGCGCGCAGCGCATCTACCTCCAGAGCACCCTCTGCCGGCGACGGGGACGGCTCCACCAACAAAGCGCCGCGCACCATGCCAGCCAATACTTGCGCGCTGCTTTCAGCAACGCCAAAAAGAGATTCACGCCAAGCCCGCATAGTAGCGGGGAAGTTGCCCACCATCGCAAGCACCGGGCCCAGCAGCCGCAGAGGCAACCACTCCAACACCCACAGCAACTGGCGGCTCACCACAGCACTGTCTTCGCTCTTCTCAGCGCTCGCCAGTAAGCTTACCAAGCGGTAGAACAGTGCGCCTGGCGCACCGAGGAGCAAGAACCAGAACAACACGGGAAAATAGCGCTCAAAACAAAGGTAAGCAACAGCCGCCTGGGCGCGGTTGTGCAGCTCGGGCCAGCTATCCGCGTCCTCCACCCCCAGCTGCGCCGCTTCATGCCAGGCCGCCTGCACATCCCCGCGCGCCAGAACGTCGCGGTAAAGATCAATGCTGTCGTCGACGGTGTCGCGCCCAAAAGCGTACAGCAACACCAGAAGGTTGATAGCCACGGCCGACAGACCAAACAGCCAGTTGCCACAAAAATGCAACAGCAGGGCAAGGATGAACGCTGGCACCAACAGTACCAGTGCTCGCGACACACGCGGTCGCTCCATCAAGAAAGACAACCCGGCAAGCCAGCGGCGCCAGTGAAAAAACCACTGATCGCGCTGAATCGCAGGCTGAGTGCCCAGCCACTCGGAAAGAAGTACTGCCACCAGCAATACCAAAAAGCTCACCCTGCTCTCCCACTGCCCTGCGACAGCAAAGTTCTATAATACCCCCAGTCGAACGCTTCACCGGGATCCGTTTTACGGCCTGGAGCAATATCACTATGACCACAGATCCGCGGTGGCACAATGGCCGGATAAGCCCGCATCAGCGCCCTGGTAACACGCGCCAGCACCCGATACTGGATATCGCTGTAAGGCAGCGTATCGGTGCCCTCCAGCTCGATACCGATGGAGAAATCATTGCACCGCTCACGCCCCTCAAAACTGGACACCCCTGCGTGCCAGGCACGATCGAGGAAGGAGACAAACTGGGTGACACCGCCATCGCGATCGATCAACAGGTGAGCGGACACCCTCAGCCCCTCGATTTCGCGAAAAAAAGGATGGGCCTCAAAGTCCAGACAGTTGGTAAAAAAGTCAGCAATCTCGCCCCCCCCAAAACAACCGGGCGGCAGGCTGATATTGTGGATAACCAAGAGGCTCGGCTGCTCTCCAGCCGGGCGCTGGTCGGCATTCGCAGAGGGCTTGTGCTCAACGCCTTGCAGCCAACCCCTCTCAATCAGCAGCTCCTTCGCAACATCATCCCCCACAGCTGATCCAACTTGACCACTCACTTTGTCCCTCGCTGACCATATTGTCGCCTACCCGGATTAAGGTGATAGAATTATCAAGCACAATTTTGTTCTCCTGCCTCTATCGTTGGGGAGAGGCTGTACAGCAGTTTAACCTCGATTGCCTCATTGTTATAATGCCCGCCCCTGCCCTACCCCGGACCCTCCCCCATGCTTTCCAGTCTTCAGGCGGATATCACCGAACGCGTTGCCCTGGCCCTGGCCGAAGATATCGGCGACGGCGACATCACTGCCCGCCTGATCGCGGAGCACAGTCAGGCAGAAGCCACTATTATCAGCCGTGAACACGCCGTGTTGTGTGGTCAACCCTGGGTAGAAGAAGTATTTCGCCAGCTCGACAGCAACATTGCCGTTACCTGGCAAGCCAAGGAGGGAGATGACATTCAGCCGGATCAGGCGATCTGTCGCCTGAGCGGCAATGCCCGGGCTCTACTCACCGGCGAGCGCACCGCCATCAACTTTCTGCAAACCCTGTCCGGCACTGCCACAAGTGCCCGTCACTATGCAGCCAAGGTGGCAGGGACGGATATCCGCATCCTGGATACTCGCAAAACGATTCCCGGTCTGCGCCTGGCACAGAAATATGCCGTCACCATCGGCGGCTGTCACAACCACCGCATTGGCTTGTACGATGCCTTCCTGATCAAGGAAAACCATATTGCTGCTTGCGGTGGTATCGCCGCAGCCATTGTCCGGGCACGGGAAATCGCCCCTGACAAACCGGTGGAAGTGGAAGTGGAGAATCTCGACGAATACCGCCAGGCTCTGGCCGGGGGCGCCGACATCATCATGCTCGACAACTTTGAGCTGGCCGACATCCACACTGCCATCAGCCTCAAGACCGCCCCCGTCAAGCTGGAAATCTCTGGCAACCTGGACGATGCCAATATCGCCGGCGTCGCCATTCCCGGTATCGACTATCTGTCCTCTGGCAGTCTCACCAAACACTGCCGAGCCATTGATTTTTCCATGCGGCTGAAAGCCCTGGGCAGCTGACAACCCGGTAGAGGGCCTGCAAGCCACATCATCACTTGCAGGCCGGCGTTCAATCCTTTATACCTGAGCACCAGCCCCCCAGATTGACGCCATTATGCGCCACTTCGCAGCGACTATCCCCCTTCTCCTCGTCGCCCTCGTCGCCTTACTGTTGGCCGCCTGTAGCACCATGAACCAGGACGACTGCCTGAGTGCCGATTGGTACGCCCTGGGATTGGAAGCCGGCAGCCAAGGCGAGAGTCGCGACCGCCTTGATCGTCAGAGCGATGCCTGTAACAGACACGGCATCGCCCTCAACAGGGCCGCCTGGCTGGAAGGCTACGAATACGGGCTCGAAGATTTTTGCATCCCTGCCAAAGGCTACGAATACGGTCGCCGCGGACAAGCCTATCGCGGCGTGTGCCCATCCCACCTGGAAGGCGGGTTTCTGCTCGGCTACCAGCAAGGCCGCACCCTCTACGACGCGCAGCAACGGGTAGCCCAAGTCGACCACGCCTTACAGGAGCGCGCGGCGCGCATCGACGACGCACGCTACCGCATTTACCGCTATCAGGAAATCCTCGCCCGCAAGGACAACAGCGACTCTGATCGCCGGCGAGCCCTGGCCAACATCCGCTACTTGCAACGGGATATCAGTATCTTGCACCGGGAAATGCGCGAGCTGGACTTCCATCGCAATGAGGCGGTCAGGCACTTGATGCAAGTACAGGCCCAAGGGGTCCAGGGCTGGTAAAAGTCGCTCAGCAACTCGCGCCAGGCCAAGTGAGGCTCAAGGGGAGCCTTTCCCACCTTTGTTCACTGTTATAGGATTGCCTTGGTATAACACCGCACACTTGCTCCAGTGGGCATACAGTGCAACCAGCAACCCACCGTCGCACGGATCATTGAGAACGCCATGAATCAACCCCTGCCCACCCTCCGCGGACTGCCCAAGCGCCTGGTACAGGATGGCCTGATCGATGAGGTAACGGCACGGGAAATCGTCGCAACTTGTGCTCAAAAAAAGACCTCCGTGGTGGGTTATCTGATCGATCACAAGCTGATCGCTCCCGGCTTGCTGGCCCATGTGGGCTCCAATGGCTTTGGCCTGCCCCACTACGACCTCGAAGCCCACGACTGGGAGCGAGCGCCCAAGGGTTTGCTCAATGAAAGCGTGATGCGCAAGCACCACGCGCTACCTCTGCTGCAAAAAGGCAGCCGCCTGATGCTGGCAATGAGCGACCCCACCAACCAGCATGCCCTGACCGAAATTCGTTTTCAGACCGGGCTCACCATTGAGCCGGTGCTGGTCGCTCACGATCAACTGGCGGAGGGGATCGACCAGATGGTGAGCGCACAAGGCCGCGGTATCGACGAAGCCTTGGGGAGCATGGGAGAAATTGATCTCGGTGACCTCGGCAACCAGGAGGAAGAGGACGAGCAGGACAGCGATCTCGAGCTAGACCCGGAAGACGCACCAGTGGTGCGCTATATCAACAAGATGTTACTGGAGGCCATCAAAAAAGGAGCCTCGGACATCCACTTTGAGCCCTACGAGAAATACTACCGGGTACGTTTTCGCACCGACGGTGCCCTCGAAGAGATCTCGCGCCCGCCTCCCAGCGTCGCGCCGCGTCTGGCCGCTCGCCTCAAGGTGATGTCGCGCATGGATATTTCTGAGCGCCGGGTACCCCAGGATGGCCGTATCAAACTGCGCATTACCCGCGGCAAGGCTCTCGACTTCCGTGTCAACACCCTGCCCACCCTGTTCGGCGAAAAGATAGTCCTGCGTATTCTCGACAGCGCCCAGGCCAAGCTGGGCATTGATGCCCTCGGCTACGAGGAAGAACAGAAAGCAGCCTTTATGGAGGCACTCAACCAGAGCCAGGGCATGATACTGGTCACTGGCCCCACCGGCTCTGGCAAGACCGTGTCGCTGTATACCGGCCTCGGGATCCTCAACACCGCCGAACGCAATATCTCGACGGCAGAAGATCCCGTCGAGATCAACATGGAAGGGATCAACCAGGTACAGATTAATACCCGCACCAAATTCACCTTCGCCGAGGCACTGCGGGCCTTTTTGCGCCAGGACCCGGATGTGATCATGGTGGGCGAGATCCGCGATCTAGAAACGGCGGAGATCGCCATCAAAGCTGCTCAAACCGGCCACCTGGTGCTGTCCACCCTGCACACCAACAGCGCGCCAGAAACTCTCACCCGGTTGCTCAACATGGGGGTGCCAGCCTTCAACGTTGCGACCTCCGTCAGCCTGATCATCGCCCAGCGCCTGGCGCGCCGCCTGTGCGCCAAGTGCAAGCAACCTTACCAGGACATACCCGACCGCATCCTGGTCGAAGAAGGCCTCGACACCCTGGGTATCCCCCGCGACGAGATAAAACTGTTCCACCCGGTAGGTTGCAAACAGTGCACAAACGGGTATAAAGGTCGCATCGGTATTTACGAAGTTCTAAAGGTAACCCCGGCGATCACCCAACTGATCCTGCAGGGCGGCAACTCCTTGCAGATCGCCGAAAAAGCCACCGAAGAAGGCTTCTGCAGCCTCCGCCAATCGGCACTGCGCAAGGTGGTAAGCGGCATTATCAGCCTGGAAGAGGCCAATCGGGTAACCAAGGATTGAGCGGCCCTCTCGTTTACCGCCAACCTTGCAGCCACCCCTCCAGCCAGTACCAGGCACACCGCCAGACAGAACACGACGATCAACAGGACTGACTCATGGCAGCAGCTCAACCCGGCCTGTATATTTACAAGGGCAAGAACAAGGACGGCAAGCTCATCCGGGGGGAAATCACCGGCACCAGCGCCGCCCTTGTCAAGGCACAGCTCCGCAAACAAGGTGTGCTGCCCACATCGGTCAAGAAAAAGCCCAAACCGCTGTTTCAGGCCAACAAACCGATCAAGCCCAGAGATATCAGCACCTTCACTCGCCAGATGGCCACCATGCTGAAGGCCGGCGTCCCCTTGGTGCAAAGCTTCGAAATCGTCGAAGAAGGGCTGGAAAACAACAAAATGCGCACCCTGGTGAAACGCTTGCACGAGGATGTTTCCTCAGGAGTGGGCATAGGGACAGCACTGCGCAAGCATCCACGCCACTTTGACGATCTGTATTGCAGCTTGATTGAGGCTGGCGAGCAGTCAGGCTCTCTGGAGACGATGCTCGACCGGGTCGCCACTTATAAAGAAAAAGGCGAGGCACTGAAACGCAAAGTCAAAAAAGCCCTCACCTATCCGGCGGCGGTGATTGTGGTAGCAGTGATTGTTACCGGTATTTTGCTGGTAAAAGTCGTACCGGTATTTGCTCAAACCTTCCAGGGCTTTGGCGCAGACCTGCCCGCTTTTACCCAGTTTGTGCTCAATATCTCGACATTCTTGCAAAGTTGGTGGCTGCTCTTTATCACGTTGCTTATCGTCAGCGCCGTAGGCTTCCGGGAAGCCAAGCTGCGCTCGCCAACGTTTGCCGATATCGTCGACAAATTCAACCTCAAGATACCGATCATCGGCAAGATCATCTACGAATCTTCGGTGGCGCGCTTTGCCCGCACCCTGTCCACCACCTTTGCCGCCGGGGTACCGCTCATTGAAGCGCTCGACTCGGTAGCGGGTTCAGCGGGCAATGCAGTATTCCGCGATGCCATACGGCAGGTTCGCGATGATGTTTCCACCGGCTTGCAGCTCAACAGCGCCATGAGGAGTACCGGATTGTTCCCCACTCTGCTATTGCAGCTCACCGCCATCGGCGAGGAGTCCGGCGCCCTGGATGAAATGATGGACAAAGCTGCAACCCATTTTGAAGAGTCAGTAGACAGCCAGGTAGACAACCTTACCGCCCTGCTGGAGCCTTTCATCATGTCAGTGCTGGGCATAGTGGTGGGCGGCTTGATGGTCGCCATGTACCTGCCCATTTTCAGGCTCGGCGGGGTGATTGGTGGCTAGAAAGAGTCCTGGAGCAGGCGACGGGAAGCGGTATCCGAACCACTCACCACCATGTCACCGCTCCTCGTTCTTGCTCAAGCAATAAGCCACCCTCGCCGTCCATAATCAGGATCCTTTCATGGCCCACCCCGACGCTTATTTTCTGCTCGCCACCTTTTTACTGGGGCTGGTGGTTGGCAGTTTTCTCAATGTGGTGATCTACCGTCTGCCGCTGCAGATGCACTCCACCTGGCGACGCGAGTCTCTGGACTTTCTCGGTATGGCTACGGAGGAGAGCAAACCTTTCAACCTGGCCTTCCCCGCCTCCCACTGCCCCCACTGCAACCAACCACTGAAACCCTGGCACAATATTCCGCTACTGAGCTATTTGGCGCTGCGCGGCAAGTGTGCCCACTGCTCAGCTGCCATCTCCCCCCAATACCCTCTGGTGGAGCTGATTACAGCGCTTTTGGCCGTCGTGGTACTGGTGAACTTTGGGGTAACGGTAACAGCCGCCCTGGCCATCCTCTTCACCTGGGCGTTGGTAGTTCTAACGGGTATCGACCTGCATCACAAGCTGCTACCGGATGTTATTACCCTGCCACTGCTATGGCTCGGATTACTGGTGAACAGCCAGGGGCTGTTCACTGATCTCCACAGCGCCGTCATCGGCGCTGCCGCCGGTTATATGGTGCTGTGGCTGGTATTCTGGGGCTTCAAACTGGTGACCGGCAAGGATGGTATGGGCTACGGCGACTTCAAGCTGCTGGCCGCGCTCGGCGCCTGGGTGGGCTGGCAGCTATTACCCCTGATTCTATTGCTGTCGACAGCCGTGGGGGCGGCAGTAGGGGTTACCGCCATTGCTCTGGCTGGGCGCGAACGTCATATTCCCATGGCATTCGGCCCCTACTTAGCCGTTGCCGGCTGGATCGCCTTGATGTGGGGTGAAACGATCCTGTCAACTTACCTGAACGCATTGTAATGAACCGCTCTGAGATGATTGCCAAGCCCTGTACACCTGACTCTGACAGCCGGTTTATTGTCGGTCTCACCGGGGGTATCGGCAGTGGCAAATCCGCCGTGGCTCGCTGTTTTGAGCAGCTGGGCATTGTGGTGGTGGATGCCGATATCGCGGCCCGCAAAGTGGTGGAGCCCGGAACCCCGGCCCTCGCCGCCATAACCGAGCACTTTGGCGCTGACATGCTACTGTCGGACGGCCAACTGGACCGCGCGGCTCTGCGCCAGCGAATTTTCAGTGATGGCGCCGCCAAAACCTGGCTGGAACAACTGCTTCATCCCCTGATCCGCACCTGGATCTGGCAGCAGCTGGAAGCCGCATCGAGTCCCTATGCGGTTCTGGAATCCCCACTGCTACTGGAAACAACTCAACACCAACGCGTAAACCGGGTGCTAGTAGTAGATGTGCCGGAAGCTGTACAAATCGCGCGCGCTACAGCGCGGGACAGCAATAGTGAAGCTCAGATTCGCGCCATCATGGCCAATCAAATGCCCCGCGCCGAACGGCTGGCGCGAGCCGATGATGTAATCGACAACAGCGGCAGCCTTGAGCAGCTACAGCAGCAGGTGGCGATTTTGCACCGCAAGTATGTGAGTGAAGCTACCCGCCGTGAACAACGCTGATGCGCAAGCCAACTGTTCGTCAGGCAGGTTGTGGTTAGCTGCACCACGGCCCCAGTCTGTTCCCTCCCCGCTCAGCCTTATCGGTACCAGAGAAAATACCGACTCTCAGATAGGCGCATCAACTCCTCGCCTCTCCAACCGCGCAGCCGCCATCAGGGCGGGGCAGTGGCGAAAGCTTCGACCAGGTAGTCGATCATGGCCCTTACCTTGGCGGGAGGCCTGCGGTCAGGCGGGTACAAAACGTGGATACCGCCGAGCTCGGCCACAGGCTTATCCAGCTCCAGAGCTACCAGGTCTCCTCGCTCAAGTGCCTCAGCGACGATAAAGCGTGGCTGGTAGACGATTCCCTGACCGCTCAGTGCAGCAGCCAGCAAGGCATCACCGTTATTGGCCAGCAGATTGCCGCTGACCGGCACTTTGCTTTGGCCCTGGGCTCCAAAACTCCACTGCTTGCCGTCCTGCAAACCGGACAGGGTATAACTGAGACAGTTGTGTTGGGTAAGTTCAGCAACCCGACGCGGCACACCGCGATGATCAAGGTATTGCGGTGCAGCACACACCAACATCGGACTATCACCGAGGCGGCGAGCCTGCAGTGGACTATCCGCCAGGCGACCAATGCGGATGGCCAGATCCCAGCCGCCACTGATCAGGTCGTGCTGGGCATCACTGAGACCGAGTTCCACCGTCACCTCCGGATGGCGCTGGCTAAACCCTGCGATCAGTGGCGCAACGAAGCGGCTGCCAAACGACAGCGGGACATTCATACGCAGCAGGCCAGTGGCCTTGAGGCGCTGGGAGGTAGCCGCCGC
>Ga0265293_10006510_pt1 | contig 18642 bp, 13 predicted proteins | sample Munlanlewell138R_FD_192505 | JGI IMG/M metagenome (GOLD analysis project Ga0265293, IMG submission 192505) | Leachate microbial communities from a municipal landfill in Southern Ontario, Canada - Leachate well 138R | ecosystem: Engineered > Solid waste > Landfill > Unclassified | place: Canada... | reverse complement strand
CTTCTCGCCGAACGGTGTCAGTCTTGTGCCGCTGCCCTGCCGGCGCACGACCAGCGGCGTGTTGAAGAACTCCGACCATTTCTCGATCAGGTTCCAGGCATGGCGATAGGAAACGCCGGCCCGGCCAGCGGCGGCGGCGATCTTTCCCGACGCACGGATCTCGGCCAGAAAATCCAGCATGATCTGAAGGGACTGCGCATCCTTGCGGCGGCGAAACCGCCAGACAGGTTCGATTTCAATCTCGATCATGCTTCCTCTCAAGCATTCCGTGACGAAACTCATATTGGCAATTCAGATCATATCTTGAACTTTCCTATTAGGCAATAAATTTCATATTCACGAAATTCATCGCAGCAGTTACTGTTGAATTCCCATGCACCCCATGGGCCACGACAAGATTCAAAATATGAATCAAAGTACATATTATGGGAGGTCCGATCTTGCTGAACCGAGTTTCCGACGACGTACAAAAGCTGCTGATAGACGGGGTCCGCGTTCCTGCATCTTCCGGACGCAGCTTCGAGACGCTGAACCCCGCCACCGGCGAGGTTCTGGCCAGGGTGGCCGAGGCTGACGCGGCCGATGTCGACGCCGCCGTGCGTTCGGCGCGCGCCGCCTTTGAAGGCTCATGGGGGCACATGAAGGCCAGCGAGCGCGGCGCCCTGCTGCTGAAGCTGGCGGACCTGATCCGCCGCAACGAGGACGAGCTGGTGCAGCTCGAAAGCCTGGATTCGGGCAAGCCCGTTTCGGCCATCCGCCGTCAGGATCTGCCGGCGGTCATCGACACCCTCACCTACTATGCCGGCATGGCCGACAAGATCAACGGACAGGTCATTCCCGCCCGTCCAGATGCGCTCACCTACACTGTGCGCGAACCGCTGGGCGTGGTCGGCGCCATCATCCCGTGGAACTTCCCGCTGATGATCGGCATGTGGAAGATCGCACCGGCGCTGGCCTGCGGCTGCACGGTGGTGCTGAAGCCGGCGGAAATCACACCGCTGACCGCGCTGCGCATCGGCGAACTGGCTTTCGAGGCCGGCTTCCCGGCCGGTGTGCTCAACGTCGTTCCGGGCTTCGGCAAGGTGGCCGGGCAGGCGCTTGTCGATCATCCGGATGTCGACAAAGTGACCTTCACCGGCTCGCCGGTGGTCGGACGCCAGATTCTGCAAAGCTCGGCCGGCAACCTCAAGCGCGTGACGCTGGAGCTTGGCGGCAAATCGGCCAACATCATCTTCCCGGATGCCGATATCGACGCAGCGGCGAAGGCCGCCAGCGCCGGCATCTTCTTCAACACGGGCCAGGTCTGCTCGGCCGGCTCGCGCATCCTCGTGCACCACAGCATCCATGACGAGGTCGTGGAACGGCTGGCCGCGCGGGCGCAGACCACCCGTATCGGCAATCCGCAGGACACGTCGACGGGCATGGGCCCGCTGGTGTCTGAAGTGCAGATGAAGCGCGTGCTCGACTATATCGAGATCGGCCGCAACGAAGGCGCCGCGCTGGTCACCGGCGGTTCGCGCCACGGCGATGCCGGCTATTTCGTGGAGCCGACGGTTTTCGCCGGCGTGCGCCACGAAATGCGCATCTCGCAGGAAGAGATCTTCGGTCCCGTGGCGGCTGTCATTCCCTTCCAGGATGAAGAGGATGCGCTGCGCATCGCCAACGGCACGGTCTACAGCCTCGCCGCCGGCGTGTGGACCGGGGATATCGGCCGGGCGCATCGTTTCACCCGCCGCCTGAAAGCAGGCACGGTCTGGGTCAACACCTACGGCCCCACCGATATTCGTCTGCCATGGGGCGGCGCACGTGACTCCGGCTTCGGCCGCGAGCATGGCGAGGCGGCCATCGACAACTTCACCGAACCCAAAGTCGTCTGGATCAACACGGGCCGCTGAAGAAGTCGCCGCAAGCACTCCATGCGGCTTTGCATTCAAAGCCGCATGAAACCAGACGGTCAGAGCATTCCCGCGCTTCGGGAACAGCGGAAATGCTCTGACCTTAACCGATCCATCCGCCGTCATTGCCGGCCGGGTCTGCCGCCGCCTGCGCGCAGCCTTCGGCGAAGCACGGCCGGTCTTTGCCTGAGAACCGAGGAGGAAAAAGCATGCGCATTGCAATTATTGGCCAGCAGGCCTTCGGTAAGAGTGTACTGGAAGCCTTTCTCGCCCGGGGCGACGAGGTCGCCGGCGTTTTCTGTGCCCCCGAAAAGCCGGGCGCGCGTCCCGACCCGTTGCGGCTGGCCGCCGAGGAGCTTGGACTGCGCGTATTCCAGCTTCCCAACCTGAAAAGCCCTACGGCCGAAGGCGCGTTGCGCGCGCTCGATGTCGATCTTGCCGTCATGGCCTATGTGCTGCAGTTCGCGCCGCAGTCCTTCGTCAACATTCCAAGGCATGGCACCATCCAGTACCATCCCTCGCTGCTGCCGAAATATCGCGGTCCAAGTTCCATCAACTGGCCGATCATCAAGGGTGACACGGAGACAGGCCTCACCATCTTCCGCCCGACTGACGGGCTGGATGAAGGCCCGGTGATCCTCCAGAAGCGCGTTGCCATCGGGCCGGAGGACACGCTCGGCACCGTCTATTTCGACGGCCTGTTTCCGCTCGGCGTCGAAGCGATGCTGGAGGCCGCCGACCTCGTGGTCGAAGGACGTCACACCGAAACCGTGCAGGACGAGGACGCGGCTTCCTATGAAGGCTGGTGTCGCGATGCGGAGGCGAGGATCAACTGGAGCGCGCACATCGACATGATTCACAACCTCATCCGTGGTTGTGACCCGGCCCCCGGCGCATGGACGACCGTGCTTGGTGAGAAGGTGCGGCTGTTCGAGGCCAGAAAGCATCCGGTGCGCCGCTTTGGCGACGTTCAGGGCAAGCCGGGCGAGATCGTGGGCATTGCGGAGGAAACGATCACCATATCCGTGCAAGGCGGCACGGTGGAGATCGCCAAGGTGCGCACCGAAGCGGGAAAGAAGATGTCGGCAGCGGCATTCGCGAAATCGCTGGGTCTTTCGACCGGCGATAAGCTGGAGTCGCATGCAGCTCCCGATCTCGCGGCGGCGTCAGGCCAGTAGCCGCAGGGATTTTCTGCCGGCGCCCGTATATTCCACGGTGTCAGGCTTTGCAGGCGGCAGGGACGCGGAATTCCGTATCCCTGCCGTTTTTCATTTTGCCTTGCCTGAACACGCCCTGACCTGTTCTGCGGCCATCGGCCCGAATGATGCAATCGCCCGCCCGCCCCATCTTCCACGGTGGGGCATTCCGGTTTGCGGGCGGGCAAAGCTGGCTGTCTAGCCCTTGCCCTTTATTCCGCTTGCGATACATGCCATTTCGTCGTCCGGTTGCCTTGCTCCCCGCGTCTACTTCTGACCTGTTGGACGCAACAAAAGGCTTCAGGCGATAACCAATGTTTAGCAAAATGTCGTACAGGTCACAGGCTGTACGGGTTCGACCTGGCATGCGTGGCCCGCGCAGCGGAAGAGAACGGGAAGACAATGAGCATCGACGCCGCACTGATCGACAGCGCCAACATATTCGAGCTGGCGCCAATCTCCCTGTGGCTGGAAGACTACAGCGGTCTGCGCAGGCAGTTCGACATCTGGCGCGCCGAGGGTATTTCGGATCTGGGCGCCTTTCTGAGGGAAGACACCAGCCGCCTCGATCTGTGCACCAGCCAGATCCGCGTGCTCAAGGTCAATCGCAAGACGCTCTCGCTGTTCGAGGCCGATGACGTCGATCATCTGGTGGCGAACCTGCACCGGATTTTCAATGCCGACATGCTGGAGCCACACATTGGGGAAATGGTCCAGCTCTGGAACGGCTCGGACCATTTCAGCAGCAACACGGTGAACTATTCGCTGGGCGGCCGGCGCATCGATATCCAGCTCAAGGGCCGCATACTTCCCGGCCATGAGGAAAGCTGGGACCGGGTTCTGCTGGCAATCGAGGATGTCACCGCCCGCGAGGATGCACTGCGCGAACAGGATCGCCACAAGCAATACGCACAGGGGCTTTTCGAGCACTCGCCCATTTCGCTGTGGGTCGAGGATTTCAGCCGCATCAAGCAGTTGATGGATGATGTGCGCCAGCGCGGCATCGTCGATTTTCGCGTGTTCACTGACGTGCACCCCGAATTCGTGCACCAGTGCCTCAGCGAGATCCGGGTTTTGGACATCAACAACGAGACGCTGGCCCTATTTCTCGCGGACGACAAGAAGACCCTGTTGCAGAGCCTGCCGCAAATCTTCCGATATGAAATGGCATCGCACTTCCGCGAGCAGCTTATCGACCTGTGGAACGGCATCCTCTTCCAGAGGCGCGAAGTGGTGAACTATGCGCTCGACGGGTCCGAGCGCCATGTTCTCATGCAATTCTCGGTTCTGCCGGGACGCGAAGACGACTGGTCGCTCGTGCAGGTGGCGCTGACCGACATCACCGCCCGCAAGAAGGCCGAAGCCTATCTGGAATATCTCGGCAAGCATGATGTGCTCACCAAGTTGCACAATCGCGCCTATTACGTCGATGAGCTCAACCGGCTGGAGCGCAAGGGCGAGGCGCCCGTTTCGATCATCATTCTCGATCTCAACGGCCTCAAGACCGCAAACGATCAATGGGGCCATGCCGCAGGTGACGGATTGCTGCGCCGCGTTGGCGAAGTGCTCAACGAAGCGGTGACACAGCCCGGCCATGCCGCCCGCATTGGCGGCGACGAGTTCGCTGTCGTTCTGCCCTATATCGACGAACGCGGCGCCGAGGCCATGGTCGACAACATCAGGCGGCTCATCGGCATCAACAACCAGTATTATTCACAGATGGAACTGAAGCTTTCCCTCGGAGCAGCCACGAGCCTGCCGGGCGAGAAGCTGGAAGCCGTCGCCAGACGGGCGGACCTTCTCATGTACGAAGACAAGCGCGCCCATTACTCGGCCGCCAACCCTGACGACATCTGAGTTTTGACCCGCGCGCCGTCTTCGGCACGCGGGGCCTGACAAGAGCCCTGCGCCGCGGCCTGCCAATCGTCGCGGAACCCTGTCCGCGCCGGTTCGATGTCGGTCTTCGACACGCCATTGTCGCGGTTGCACCGGCGAACGCCCCGACCCCGGCGCATGATCCTGCCTGTTGGCGCCCTGAGGCGCACCGGTTTCCTGTACGGCGCGCAAGTCGCCGGCAGCTGCCGGATGGTGATGATCTGCGGGGAGGACGCGGATGGACACGATGCCATGCAGGAGAGCGCCTGCTTCGGCCGGAACGGTTTTCCGTGATCGGGAGGAGCCGGAATCTTACCCGGGATTTGCAGCGAACAGCCGCTCTGCGGTTTCTTTTCCACATGTCGTCAGTACCCACGCCGCAGACCTTGCAAAGGCAGGCGAACGCTGGCGATGGCCCCTGCTGCAAGGCTTCCGGAAAGCGTCCGGCGCAACCTGCCGGAAAAGACGCCCGCCCGCATTTGTGCCTTTGCGGGTGGACATCGGTTTTTCAGTACGATATAAAAATTGCAACAAGCGATCGCGCCGGGAAAGCATTGTCCGGGCGCAATCGCTTATTTTTTCGCAGCCGGATGTTATTCTTGGCTTTTCTTATAACAGAGGAGATTTTACTCGCCAAGCCAAGCGGGTGCTCTATTGATTATGACTTCAACGACCGAAAAAAACGGATCGAATGGACATTCCGAAGTAAAACTTCGACTGAAGAATGTTTATAAAATCTTCGGAAGCAACGTCAAAAACGCTCTCGATATGACGAGGGCTGGCAAAAGCAAAACCGAAATCCACGCAACCACCGGCTGTACGATCGGTGTCGACGATGTCAGCTTCGACATCATGGATGGCGAGATCTTCGTCATCATGGGCCTTTCAGGTTCCGGCAAGTCGACGCTGCTTCGCCTTCTCAACCGCCTCATCGAGCCCACCTCGGGCGTCATCGAGGTCAATGGCGAGGACATAACCCGGCTGTCAACGCGCGACCTCATCGAGCTTCGCCGCCGCGACATGAGCATGGTGTTCCAGTCCTTCGCCCTGCTGCCAAACCGCAATGTGCTGAACAATGCCGCGTTCGGGCTCGAAGTGTCCGGCGTGGGCGAAGCTGAGCGCACGCAAAAGGCGATGGCAGCGCTTGAGGCCGTCGGCCTCAGGGATTACGCCATGAGCCGGCCGGACCAGCTTTCCGGCGGCATGAAACAGCGCGTGGGGCTTGCCCGGGCGCTCGCCAGCGAGCCGACCATCCTTCTGATGGACGAAGCCTTCTCCGCACTTGATCCGCTGATCCGCACCGAAATGCAGGATGAACTGATGCGCCTGCAGGCCGAGCACAGCCGCACCGTCATCTTCGTCAGCCACGACCTTGACGAGGCCATGCGCATCGGCGACCGCATCTGCATCATGCAGCACGGCAAGGTGGTGCAGGTGGGAACGCCGGACGAGATCGTCTCGCAGCCGGCCAACGACTATGTGCGCTCCTTCTTCCGCAATGTGGACGTCTCGCAGGTGTTCAAGGCCGGAGACGTGGCGCGCCGCACCCAGCTGACGCTGGTGGACCGGCGCGGGGCCACCGCTGCAGCGGCACTTGAACAGATGTCGCAAAGCGACCGTGACGTCGCCATCGTCGTCGGCCGCGACAAGAAATATCACGGCATGATCAGCCAGGACGTGCTGGTCCAGAAGATCAGGGCGAAGGATGCGGATCCGTATCGCAACGCCTTTCTTCAGGATGTGACGCCCATTGCCGCGGGCGAGCCTCTTTCGAATGTGCTGGGGCTCGTTGCGGCGAGCCGCTGGCCGGTACCCGTGGTCGATGAGCGGGGGCGCTATGTCGGCTCCCTCAGCAAGTCGTCGCTTCTGGAAACGCTCGACCGCGCTGGCTGAGCCGAACCGAAGGGAAACTACATGGACTTCGATTTCAACGTCGGCCACGGTGCCGACGTCACCGTCAACTACATACTCGACAACTTCACCCCGGCGCTCGACGGCATCGCGGCGACGATCGGCTTCGTCACCGGCGGTCTGCAATCGCTGCTCACCGGCACCTCGCCGCTGGTCGGCATCGCCATCCTGACCCTGCTTTCGCTGTGGCGGGTTGGCTGGAAGTTCGCGCTCTTCACGATAGTGTCGCTGGCGCTGGTCAATCATATGGGCCTGTGGCACAGCACCATGCAGACGCTGTCGCTCGTGCTTTCCGCCACCGTGATCGCCGTCGTCGTCGGCATTCCCGCCGGCATCGCCATGGCCCGCTCGGACCGGGTGGCCGGCCTGTTCAGGCCCGTGCTCGACCTGATGCAGACCATGCCGGCCTTCGTCTATCTGATCCCGGCCGCCATGTTCTTCGGCCTCGGCGCCGTGCCCGGAACCATTGCCACGGTGATCTTCGCCATGCCGCCGGTGGTGCGCCTGACCAATCTGGGCATCCGGCAGGTTCAGGAAGAGCTGGTCGAGGCCGGGCAGGCTTTCGGCTGCACCCCCTCTCAGCTTCTGTTCAAGGTGCAGCTGCCCAATGCCCTGCCCTCCATCATGGCCGGCATCAACCAGACGATCATGCTGTCACTGTCGATGGTGGTCATCGCCTCGATGATCGGCGCCGGCGGGCTCGGCAATCATGTTTTGACCGGCATCCAGCGCCTTGACGTGGGCGCCGGTTTCGAGGGCGGCCTGGCCGTCGTCATTCTGGCCGTGGTCCTCGACAGGATCACCCAGAGCTTCGGCAAGGGCGGTTCGGGCTTCCTGAGCCTCCTTGCCTTCCGAAAGGCGGGGGACCGTTTGCAGGCGTCAGCGCCGGCTAAGGTTCCGGCTGCCGATGACAAGCAGCGGTCAGCCGCCGCTTGAGCTCCGAAAACAAGAAGGAGAAGATATGATCAGGAAACTTACGCGCATCGGCCTTTCTGCCCTGATGGCGGGCAGCATGGCAACGGCCGCCCTGGCGCAGGACGGCAAGCCGGTGAAAATCGGCTGGGCCGCATGGTCCGACGCGGAATTCGTGACCAAGCTTGCCGCGAAGCTCATCGAGGACGAACTCGGCCAGAAGGTCGAGCTGGTTCAGACGGACGTGGCGCCGCTTTATCAGGGCGTGAGCCGCGGCGACATCGACGCCATGATGATGGCGTGGCTGCCGGAAACCCATGCCGACTACTTCAAGCGGATCGAAGACAAGGTCGATACGCTCGGCACCATCTATGACGGCGCCAAGCTTGGCTGGGTGGTTCCCGACTACATCCCCGAGAGCGAGATTTCCTCGATCGAGGATCTGGGCAAGGCCGAGGTGAAGGAAAAGCTCGGCGGCGAGGTGCAGGGCATCGATCCGGGCGCCGGCCTGACCCGTCTTTCCGAAAAGGCGATCACCGATTACGGCCTCGACTACAAGCTTCAGATTTCCAGCGAAGCGGGAATGCTGACGACGGTCGACCGCTCCATGCGCACCGAGAAATGGTTCGTGGCCACCGCATGGAGCCCGCACTGGATGTTCGGCAAGTACAAGCTGCGCTACATCGACGATCCCAAGGAGTCGCTCGGCAAGGCGGAGCACATCGACATCCTCGCCCGCAAGGGTTTCAAGGATGACAACCCGAAGGTGGCCGAACTGCTGTCGCGCATGAAGGTGGAGATCCCGGAACTGGAAGCCGCCATGTTCGATGCGCAGGAGACCTCCTATGAAAAGGCGGTCGAAAAGTACATCTCCGAGAACCCGGACAAGGTGAAGGAGTGGGTCGGCGCCAAGTAAGCCTGACCACGCAAGCGGCAGCAGTTTGCTGTGCTGCCAGCCCCGGAAAAAGGCCGCCGCGATTTTATCGCGGCGGCCTTTTCATTGAGTTGCGGTCGAGGCTCGGTTTGTCAGCCGTGCGTGACGAAGACCGGGGGGATCTCGATACGGGTATCCCGCGGCGCGCCGTTTTCTATGATGTCGAACACGGCCGCCAGCATCTGCGGCACGTCCTGACGTACCATCTCGATGTCGTCGGCAAGCAGAGCCGCGAAGGGGTCCCAGTCGAAGCAACCCATCACCGGCGCGCGGCCCTCGTAATGGCCGGAACGGCGTATCCAGCGCATGACTCCCTCAAGGGAGATCGTGGAATTGACGAACATGCCCTGTGGCAGAACCCCTTCCCGCTGCGCCAGCGCGCCAAGCGCGCCTTCGGCCTTTTCCGGCGCATAGCCGCAGGCCAGAATGTGGTTTTCGTCCACCTCGATCCCAACCTCCTCATGCGCCGCGCGAAAGCCGCGGATACGCTCGCTGGTGTTGTGGTCGTTCCCGCGCCCGCCAATGAACAGCAGCGGCAGTGCCTGTCCAAGCCTTTGACGGCAGTTGACGAGAACACGGCGGGTCAGTTCCCGCGCACCCGCGAAATTGTCGGAGATGACCGACGGGGCATGTGAGCCGGGAAGATCGAGATTGAGACTGCGTACGCCGGCCGGCCCACACAGATCGGTGATACGGTCGGGATTGGTGGCGCCGGTCGAGATCAGCCATTCGACCTGATAGGAGAGCATGGTGCGCGCGGCCTCCATCTCCAGGTCGGGATCGCGGCGCGTGCAGGTGATGATCGGAAACAGATCGCGCTGGCGGGCCATCGCCTCGAAGGTTTCGACGATGGAGCCGAAATAGCGGTTGTCGTATTTCGGCACGATCATGCCGATGATCCGGGATTTCTCCCGGCGCAGCAGGCTTGCCTGCATGTTGACCGCATAGCCCTGCTCCTGCGCCAGCCTGGTGATCTTCTCGGCCAGCTGGCTGCTGATCCGGCGCTTCTTCCATGTGCCGTTGAGCACCGCACTGACCGCACTGGCCGAGGTGCCGGCCAGTGTCGCCAGATCGTAGATGGTCGTCTTTCTGATCGGCTTGCCGCCATCCATCAGAATTCTCTCCTCTGTGGCCGCTCCGCTTCCCCCGCGCTGCCGCCATCTCCCGCGCTTTTCACCTGCGAGGCGTGCCCGCCATGCATAAGACGCAGCGTAAAGCTCTTATCCACCCCGTCTGATTTGCGCCAGCTTGACATCAATATCTGAAGGTGGCAATTTTTGCTTCATCGATTGAGCTATCATGCACAATCGATGAAGGCGGTTGCATATCGAAGACCGATCGGGAGGCGTTCGGGAGTATTCTGAAGCTTGAACCGGTGCATGTGCCACGTCGTGGAGCAGTTCCGAGACGTCGCGCATGAGGCTCCCGGCCTTTGACCCGGTCCGTGCCGGTTTCAGGGCATCAACTTCCCGGCACGGATTTGTCGTTTACAAGGAGGACACCATGAATTTCCGCACTTTCCTGATGGCGACGGCTGCCGCCGGCGTTCTGTGCATGGCGCAGGCGCAGGCAGATGAAGCCGCCACAGTCGCGTTCCTGATGCCGGATCAGGCATCGACGCGTTACGAGGAGCATGACTATCCGGGCTTCAAGGCAGAGATGGAGAAGCTGTGCGCCAGCTGCACCGTCATCTACCAGAACGCCAATGCCGACGCCTCGCTCCAGCAGCAGCAGTTCAACTCGGTGATCGCGCAGGGCGCCAAGGTCATCGTGCTCGACCCGGTCGACTCCGCCGCCGCTGCCGGTCTCGTCGAGATCGCCCATTCGCAGGGCGTCAAGGTCGTCGCCTATGACCGCCCGATCCCGGACAAGCCGGCCGACTACTATGTCTCCTTCGACAATGAAGGCATCGGCTACGCCATCTCCAAATCGCTGGTCGACCACATGAAGGCGAATGGCGTCGAGGACGGCGCGGGCGTGCTGCAGGTCAACGGCTCGCCGACCGACGCTGCCGCAGGCCTGATCCGAGACGGCATCCATCGGGGCCTGAAGGAATCCGGCTTCGAGACGCTGGCCGAGTTCGACACGCCGGAATGGGCGCCGCCGAAGGCGCAGGAATGGGCAGCCGGCCAGATCACCCGCTTCGGCGACAAGATCAGGGGCGTGGTGGCCGCCAATGACGGCACCGGCGGCGGCGTCGTTGCAGCCTTCAAGGCCGCTGGCGTGCAGCCCGTTCCTCCGGTGACCGGCAATGACGCCACCATCGCCGCCCTGCAGCTGATCATCGCCGGCGACCAGTACAACACCATCTCCAAACCTTCGGAGATCGTTGCCGCTGCCGCTGCCAAGATCGCCGTTCAGTTCGTGAAGGGCGAGACGCCCGAGGCGAAGACCACGCTCTACGACACGCCTTCGGAACTGTTCGTTCCTGCAGTGGTGACGTCTGAGAACATCAAGGCCGAAATCTTCGACAAGGGCATCCAGACCGCTGAGCAGGTCTGCACCGGCGAATATGCCGAGGCTTGCAAGAAGCTCGGCATTACCGAGTAATATGCCTGTGCCCGGCCGGCTCCGGCCGGCCGGGCTTATCTTGCCAAGCAGAGGCCATTCAAAGATGAACCAGCAAGCCGGCGCAGGCCCGCAACCGGGCAACCCCATCCTTAAACTTCGCCAGATCTCCAAGAACTTCGGGGCCGTTTCGGCGCTGACCGACATCGATCTCGATGTTCGTGCCGGCGAGGTGGTGGCGCTGGTCGGCGACAATGGTGCTGGCAAATCGACACTCATCAAGATTCTGGCCGGCGTGCATCAGCCGTCCTCTGGCACCATCGAGTTCTGCGGCGAAACTGTATCGCTCGACAGCCCCGGCCGGGCGCTGGAACTGGGCATCGCCACGGTGTTTCAGGATCTGGCGCTGTGCGAAAACCTTGACGTCGTCGCCAATCTGTTTCTCGGCCATGAGCTGTCGCCATGGAACCTCGACGAAGTGGCCATGGAGGTGAAGGCATGGACGCTGCTGCGCGAGCTTGCCGCGCGCATCCCCTCCGTTCGCGAGCCGGTCGCGTCCCTGTCGGGCGGTCAGCGCCAGACGGTCGCCATCGCCCGCTCGCTGCTGCTCGACCCCAAGATCATCATGCTCGACGAGCCCACCGCAGCCCTTGGCGTTGCCCAGACGGCGGAAGTGCTGAACCTTATCGAGCGGGTGCGCGATCGCGGCCTCGGCGTCATCATCATCAGCCACAACATGGAAGACGTCCGCGCCGTGGCTGACCGCGTCGTGGTGCTGCGCCTTGGGCGCAACAATGGCGTTTTCAGCCCGGACGCCACCAACAACGAGCTCGTCACCGCCATTACCGGCGCCACCGAAAACGCAGTGTCGCGTCGCCGCGCCCGTCTGGACGCCGGCAATAAAACCGACGGCATCAGCGGGGCAAGTGCATGACCACGCCAGTTTCCACAAAACCCTCATCCGAAGAGCATGCCACCGCAGAAGCGGCACTCGACCGTTCCGACGAGCGCGTGCGCCACGATGAGAGCATTGGCGGCATGGTGCGCAGCTTCTTCGCGCGCGTCCGCACCGGCGATCTCGGCATGCTGCCGGTTGCCGTTGGGCTGATCGTCATCTCCACCGTGTTCAGCATCCTCAATCCGGTTTTCCTGGCGCCCAACAATCTGGTGAACCTGCTGTTCGACAGCGCCACCATCGGCGTCATTTCGCTTGGTATTGTTTGCGTGCTGCTGCTGGGCGAAATCGACCTGTCGGTCGGCTCGATGAGCGGTCTGGCCTCGGCCATCATCGGCGTCTTGTGGGTCAATGCCGGCTGGCCGATTGCCGGCGGTATTGCCGTCGCACTTGCTGCCGGAGCCGCGATGGGCGCGCTCTACGCCATGCTCTACAACAGGCTGGGCATGCCGAGCTTCGTCGCCACGCTGGCCGGACTTCTGGCCCTGCTTGGCCTGCAGCTTTACATTCTGGGTCCGACCGGCTCCATCAACCTGCCCTATGCTTCGCCGCTGGTGCGTTTCGGTCAGGTCATGGTGATGCCGGCCTGGACATCCCATCTGCTGGCGCTGCTTCCCGGTGTGGTGATGGTGGTGCTGGGCCTGCGCAACCGCGCCCGCCGCCATGCCGTCGGTCTTTCCTCGCAACCGCTCGGCGCGCTCGCCTTCAAGGCCGGTCTGTTCACCGTGGTGATCCAGTTCGCCGTCTACTATCTCAATCTGGGGCGCGGCGTGCCGTGGATGTTCGGCCTGTTCGTGGCGCTGGTGGTAGTGCTGGACTATGCGCTTACCCGCACCCGCTGGGGCCGCTCCATGTTCGCCGTCGGCGGCAATCGCGAAGCCGCACGGCGTTCCGGCATCAATGTGCGCCGCATCTACATGTCGGCCTTCATGCTGTGCTCGACGCTGGCGGCCCTTGGCGGCATTCTGGCCGCCTCCCGCCTTGCCTCCTCCAGCCAGCAGGCCGGCACCGGCGACGTCAATCTCAATGCCATCGCGGCAGCCGTCATCGGCGGAACCAGCCTGTTCGGCGGACGCGGCAGCGCCTATTCCGCCCTGCTCGGCATCATCGTCATTCAGGCCATTTCCAACGGCCTGACACTGCTCAATCTCAGCTCTTCGCTGCGCTACATGATTACCGGCGCGGTTCTGGCCATCGCCGTCATCGTCGATTCGCTCGCCCGCCGCTCCCGCGTCAGCCACGGCAGAGCCTGATCCACAGGAAGGAAACATCATGGCGGAAATCATGAAGGGCAAGGTCGCGGCCATCACCGGCGCGGCATCGGGCATCGGCCTCGAATGCGCGCGCACGCTGCTGGCCGAAGGGGCCACGGTGGTGCTGATTGACCGGGCCGCAGACCGTCTCGAAACCCTGTGCGCCGAGCTTGGCGAACGCGCCAGACCGCTGGTGGTCGACCTGCTTTCACCGGCAGACGTGTCGGGCATGCTGCCGCGCATTCTCGACGCTGCCGGGCGTCTCGACATTTTCCACGCCAATGCCGGCGCCTATATCGGCGGGCCGGTGGCCGAAGGCGATCCCGACGCCTGGGACCGGATGCTCAACCTCAACATCAACGCCGCGTTCCGCTCGGTCCATGCGGTGCTGCCACACATGATCGCGCAGAAGAGCGGCGACATCCTGTTCACCAGCTCCATTGCCGGCGTGGTGCCGGTGGTATGGGAGCCGATCTACACCGCCTCGAAATTCGCCGTGCAGGCTTTCGTGCACTCCACCCGCCGTCAGGTGGCGCAGCATGGTGTGCGCGTCGGCGCGGTATTGCCTGGCCCGGTGGTAACGGCCCTGCTCGACGACTGGCCGAAAGCCAAGATGGAGGAGGCGCTTGCCAATGGCAGCCTGATGCAGCCGAAGGAAGTGGCCGAAGCCGTGCTGTTCATGCTGTCGCGCCCGCGCAACGTCACCATCCGCGATCTGGTCATCCTGCCAAACAGCGTCGATCTGTAAGAGGGGAAGCCCGCCCCTTCGTCCACTTTTTGAGTCTTGAGAGTGTACCCATGAGCACGACGACCGGCGCTTCCGCGCCGCGCGATACGGCCCGAGCCAGCCGCTATGTGATCGGTGTCGATGTCGGCACCGGCAGTGCCCGCGCCGGCCTGTTCGACCTCGAAGGCCGGATGCTGGCCACCGCAAAACGCGACATCACCCTTTTTCGCGAAGCGGGATCGATGGTCGAGCAGTCGAGCGCTGAAATCTGGGATGCCGTCTGCGCCAGCGTGAACGAGGCTGTCGCGGCAGCCCGTATCGATCCGGCTTCCGTGGCCGGCATCGGCTTCGACGCCACCTGCTCGCTGGTGGTGCTGGGCGAAGGCGGAACACCGCTTGCGGTTGGCCCCTGCGAAGATGCCAGCCGCGACATCATCGTGTGGATGGACCACCGCGCCACGGAACAGGCGGAGCGCATCAACAAACTCGGCCATCCGGTGCTGCGCTATGTCGGCGAGCGCATTTCGCCGGAAATGGAAACACCCAAGCTTTTGTGGCTGAAGGAAAACCGGCCGCAAATATTCGACGCCGCATGGCAATTCTTCGACCTCGCCGACTATCTGACATGGCGCGCCAGCGGCGATCTGGCCCGTTCCATCTGCACCGTCACCTGCAAATGGACCTATCTCGCCCATGAACAGCGCTGGGATGAAAGCTACTTCCGCAAGATCGGTCTCGATGCGCTTGCCGATGAAGGTTTTTCGCGCATCGGCACGCGCATCGTCGAGCCGGGCACCGCGCTCGGCAGCGGCCTGACGGAAGAGGCTGCCGCAGCCATGGGCCTTGTCGCGGGCACGGCCGTGGCCGCCGGCATGATCGACGCGCATGCGGGAGGCATTGGCACGGTCGGCATCGGCGGCGAGCCGCAGCGCAACCTCGCCTATGTCTTCGGCACGTCCTCCTGCACCATGACCTCGACCAGCGAGCCGGTGTTCGTTCCCGGCGTCTGGGGCCCCTATTATTCCGCCATGGTGCCGGGCATGTGGCTGAACGAAGGCGGCCAGAGCGCCGCTGGCGCGGCCATCGACCGGCTTATCGCCATGCATCCCGCCCACGGCGCAGCGAAAGCCCGCGCCGATGCGAAAGGTGTCGCCCTTCCCGTGCTGCTCGCCGACCTCGCCCTTGAGCATGCCGGCACCGCCACGGAGGCCGTGCGGCTGGTGAAGGGGCTGCATGTCGTGCCCGAATTCCTCGGCAACCGCGCCCCCTTCGCCGACCCCGAAGCGCGGGCCGTGATCGCCGGTCTTGGCATGGAAGACGATCTCGACAGCCTCGTCGCGCTCTATGTCGCCGGCATCTGCAGCATCGGTTACGGGCTGCGCCAGATCATCGAGGTTCAGGCCGAAGCTGGTGCCCATGTCGAACAGGTGGTGATCAGCGGCGGTGCCGGGCAGAGCGATTTCGTGCGCACCCTGCTGGCGGAAGCTGGCGGCAAGCCTGTGGTGGCGCCGCGCACCGAAGAGCCGGTATTGCTGGGCTCCGCCATTCTGGGTGCGGTCGCCAGCGGCGCCTTCGGCACAATGGGCGAAGCGATGGCGCAGCTTTCGGCTTCCGGCAGCGTCCATCAGCCCGCGACAGGCGCCATCGCCGACCTGCACGAAGAGCGCTACGCAGCCTTCAAGGCTTTGCAGCTGGTCTACCGCGATATGCGTACCTGCTGAAAGGGGATGCCTCGGCACCCCCTTTGCGATTTACGATCAGCCTTCAGGCAAGGCTTCAGATCCGCGCCTCGATCAGGAACGGCCCTTTTCTCGTCAGCGCCGTCCCGAACAGATCGATGAATTGTTCGATCGTGTCGGCACGGGCAGCTTCCACACCCATGCCGCGCGCGATCAGGCACCAGTCGAGGTCGGGCGAATCCAGATCGAGCATGCGCCGTGCGTTGCGCCCAAAATTGTTGACGCCGACATTGCGCATTTCGCCCTGCAAAATGGCATAGGCGCGGTTTGACAGAATGACTGTCACCACATCGAGATTTTCGCGCGCCTGCGTCCACAGGCCCTGCACGGTGTACATGCCGCTGCCGTCGGCCTGCATGGCCACCACCTTGCGCTGCGGACAGGCAATGGCGGCACCAACCGCCAACGGAATGCCTTCGCCGATCGCGCCGCCGGTCAGTGGCACATGGTCATGCGGAACCAGCCCCGGCGACAGCGCCGTCAGACGTCCGCCCGAGGTGATCGCCTCATCGATCAGGATTGCGCCCTCGGGCAGAGCGCGCGCTACCGCCACGGAAATGCTGTCCGCATCGAGCACGCCATTCGGAGCAGCGATCTCGCGCTGGTTGAAACGACCGGCCACGAACGGAGCATCGCCGTGCACTCCGATTTCGGCGGCAAGCGCCTCAAGCGCGCCAGCCAGATCGTGCTCATGCTCCGCAAGCTGGATGACCTCGCAGTCGGGCGGCAGCATCGCGCCCGGCTTGCCGGGATAGGCGAAGAACCCCACCGGCGCATGCCCGCCGAGACAGATCGCCACCTCGAACTCGCGCAATGCCTGCACCGCCTGATCGACATTGTAAGGTACCGGCCGGGCCGCAACGCGGCCGGCACCCCGCGCGGTGCGGTCGGAGGTCTGCGAAAACAGCGCCGCACCGGTGGCAGCCGCGATGCGCCCCGCGGTTTCGAGGGCACCGGCGCGCAGCGCCCGGCCGGCCAGAATGATGACCGCGCGCCTGCCGCTGCGCAGCGCCGCTCCGGCAGCGGAAAGCAGGTCAGCGGAAACGGCGGGCGGTTGCGGCAGGGTTACGGGGCCGAGGGTTTCAGGCTGAACCTCGCCCCACGCCGCGTCCGCCGGCAGGATGAGCGTCGAGACACCCCGGCGCATCTGCGCCTCGCGATAAGCCTCTTCCGTGCGCGTGCGCACTCCGGCGGCGCTTTCGATACGGCCAACCCAGTGCGACATGGGCCGGGCAAGGCCTTCGATATCACTTGTCAGCGGCGCATCGTGCTTCAGATGATAGGTGGCATGGTCGCCCACCACATTGACCATGGGCGTGCGGGCGCGGCGGGCATTGTGCAGATTGGCAAGACCGTTGGCGAGCCCCGGCCCCGTATGCAGAAGGGTGGCGGCAGGCTTGTCGGCCATGCGCGCGTAACCGTCGGCGGCGCCTGTCACAACGCCCTCGGCCAGACCCAGCACGCAGCGCATCTGCGGCTTGCGATCAAGCGCGGCAACGAAATGCATTTCGGAGGTTCCCGGATTGGCGAAGCAAACGTCAATGTCGTTCACCAGAAGCACATCGCAAAGCATGTCGGCGCCGTTCATATCTTCCCTTTCATCATTCATTTCATCAGGCGTGGTTCCGGCCGGGGCTGGCCCCTACCGCCTCTCAGCCGTGGCTGACGGCCCCGACAGGTGCCGTTGTTCAGAAATAGTTTGATGTTGGCAAGGATCACTGCCCCTGAGGCAAATGTACCAGCCCTTGTTGGGTACAGCAGCTGCCCAAATCGCCACCGCAAATCCACGGCGCTCATGCCCACGCCCGGCAGGGCATCAGGACGCTTCTGCGCGGGGAGCGGGCTAACTCCAGTCTGCGGGAGGCATGGGCTCCAGACCGGCAATATCAGGCGACAATGCCGTTCCGAATCCGGAAGCTGCGAGCGAGCCGATCCCGACCCTGCCACCTTCGAGCTTCAGCCGGCCAACACCGTTCTGGAGATGATAAAGATCGCCATGCGCGGCCAGAAATGCCTGCGCTTCACCGTGAGGACGATTGCCGAAGCCATCTATGAAATGATGGGCATTCTTCTCGACATGGGTGAGCCCCAGCCAGCTGACGAGCGCGAGATCCTGCTGCAGGGAAATGCCGGGTTCACAGGTCAGGTCTTCAGCAGAGAGGAAATAGCGCGACGCGCCGGCGCCGTTCCAGGCCTGCGCCCGGGCGGCGTTCAGTATCGACTTGTAGAAGCCCTTGCAGGTCTTCGACGACACGCCCGTATAGCCGAGCGCGCGGGCTGTCGGGAACGCATCCAGCCCGCCGTCCGATTCATCGATGATCACCGGAATGCGGGCGGCAAGACGGTCCACCGGCTCTGCCAGCGCGCGGTCACGCCGCACCGGCTGTTCGAGGCACAGGAGAGACCTGCTGAACCGGCGCAGCGCCGGATCGGCTTCCACCCGCGCAAAGAATGCGGCAATGGCCTCACCATCGGCGAACTGTTCGTTGCCGTCGAGGGTCACGCGGTAATCGATGCCGCTTTGGTCCAGCAACGCGGCGATTCGGCCGAGCCGGTCCAGATCCGCGTCCGCATCGCCGCCGATCTTGATCTTGTAGTAGCGGCAGCCATAGGTCGCGATGACTTCCGACAGCGTCTCCGGCAAACCGTCATTGACGCGGCTTTCCTGATCGCCGGGAACCAGCGGATCGACCAGCCCCACGGTGTGGCGGATGTCGATGCCGGATGCGGGATGACG
>Ga0265293_10006509_pt1 | contig 18644 bp, 20 predicted proteins | sample Munlanlewell138R_FD_192505 | JGI IMG/M metagenome (GOLD analysis project Ga0265293, IMG submission 192505) | Leachate microbial communities from a municipal landfill in Southern Ontario, Canada - Leachate well 138R | ecosystem: Engineered > Solid waste > Landfill > Unclassified | place: Canada... | reverse complement strand
TATCGGCGTCTTGCTGGTTTTTGGTTTGACAAAGTCCTTTGGCATTCCGTACTTGTGGCCTTTAATTCCCTTTGACGGACCAGCTTTGCTTCGGGTGATCTTTAGGTTCCCGATACCACAAGTTGCCGTGAGGCCGCGTTTGACCAAACCTCAGGACCAACGCGCGCAGGAAAAACGAGGCAAGGGAGGACGCTAAGATTAGGCAAATTGGCATTCCAAGGGCACTCTATTACTTCCATTTCCATGAGTTGTGGCAGAGGTACCTCCAACACCTTGGCCTAGAAGTAGTTGTCTCACCACCTACGAACAAGACCATACTTGAGCTAGGCCTCACCAACTGCGTGGATGGGGCCTGTTTGGCGATTAAGAGCTATGTCGGTCATGCACTCTACTTGGCTCAACAAGGTGTTTCACTTCTATTTGCACCCCAAGTCATTAGTATTTCCCACAAAGAGTACACGTGTCCAAGTCTTCTCGGGCTACCAGACTTGCTCCGCCAATATGTACCTCCTTCAACAGAGATATTCGCCCCAGTTCTCGATGCACGGAAGGGAGAGCGGGCCCTGGCACTTTGTTATCGTAGGCTGGGCAAGACCTTTGCCCCAGGATCTATAGTCAGACAGGCATGGAATCAGGCACATAAGGCGCAGTTGGCTTGGGAGCAGTCACTGTGGCTTCCAAACGACAACTCGCAGGAACTAAAGGTACTTCTTATAGGACCTCGCTATCTTACAGACGACCCGTTCCTCAGCGGAAACATCATAGATCGTCTTGAAGGCTTAGGCATGCGGGTTTATACTGCTGCGCAAGTGAGGGGTGGACGTATGTCTCCCCAGAGTAGGACAGCGGGGAAGCGTCTGTTTTGGTCAAACGCGAGGCAATCGGTGGGTGCCTTAGAACACTTTGTCGATCAAGTCAACGGGGTAGTCAACCTTGCTCCCTTTGGTTGCGGGGCGGAGTCTTTTGTTGTTGCACTCGTAGAGAGGCGGGCCCGGAATCAGGGTCTCCCCAGTCTAACGGTGAATCTGGACGAACATACGAGTACCCTTGGGATGATGACGCGCCTAGAAGCCTTTTGTGATCTACTAGAGAGGAAAGAGAGTGGATGAAGGTTACCTTTCCGCACATGGGATATGCCTATATTGCAATAGAGGCTCTTTTATCGGGCCTTGGCCATGAGCCCATCACTCCGCCACCGGGCACTAGGAACACCCTCGAGTTAGGAACCCGCTACAGCCCAGAGGAAGCCTGTCTTCCTTTTAAGACAATCTTAGGCAATATGCTAGAAGGAATTGAGCTCGGGGCAGACGGAGTCTTGATGCTTGGAGGATGGGGACCTTGTCGCCTGGGATACTATGGCGAGATTCAGCGAATCATCCTACTTGATCTTGGCAAACAGGTGGAATTTGTAACTCTTGAGGTACCAGAGGGCGGTTTGCCCAAGGCCTTGGGGCTGGCTCGGAGGATCCTCGGTCCCACCGATGTAAAGGAACTTTGGCTCGGATGCCGCCTCGCTTGGGCGAAAATGAATGCCATTGACGAACTTGAAAACCTTGCCCTTAAGGTACGTCCTAGGGAAAAGGACCATGGAGCAACGTCGTGCTTGCTGGCAAGAGAGTTTCAGAGACTTCGAGGGGCAGCGACGATAAAGGACATACGAGCCATTCACCAGGAGACAGGGCAAGGTCTACTTGATCTGGTGGATCGGAGAAAGCCTCCAACAGGGATGCGGATTGGGGTTCTCGGAGAGATCTATACCGTGGTAGAGCCTTTTGTTAACCTACGTCTAGAAGAGCGCTTGGGATATCTCGGTGTCGAGGTGGTTCGAACGATTAGTCTTCCTAAATGGGTTGAAGAACACATTTTCCAAAACGCTTTCGGTTTTTATACAAGGCGTGAGTTGCTCCGTTCTGCCGCTGGTTACTTGAGCGGTTTTATCGGTGGGCATGGCCTGGAGAGTATCGCCCGAAGTGTAGATCTGGCTCAAGGATCGGTTGATGGTATCATCCACATCTTTCCCCTAGCTTGCATGCCTGAAGTTGTTGCACAGGGCATTTTGCCCCAGATTAGCCAGGATAAAGATGTCCCCATCCTATCTCTGGTCGTAGATGAACATGCCGGTGAAGCAGGCTTTCAGACCAGGCTCGAAGCCTTTGTCGATCTTTTGCAGAGGAGAGTGCGGGTATGCCAATAGGTCAAGGGGTTTACCTCGGCATTGATGTTGGTAGTGTGAGTACTAATTTTGTCTTGATCGATCCAAAGAAGCCCCCCGGTCAAGATGTGGTATGGAAAAAATATCTACGTACGTTGGGCGCTCCAGTGGAAACACTGCAACGTGGATTAAGGGAGATTTGGCAGGCTGAGAAGTGGCACATTCTTGGCGTGGGGACAACGGGGAGCGGCCGGGAGTTGGCCGGTGCGATGCTGAGTGCGGACGTAGTCAAGAACGAGATCACGTCTCATGCAGTAGCTGCTCTAAGTCAGAATCCTCGAGTCTCCACGATCATCGAAATCGGTGGGCAAGATTCGAAGATCATCATTCTCCGCAACGGAGTTGTCGTGGACTTTGCCATGAACACCGTCTGCGCGGCGGGAACCGGCTCATTCTTGGACCAACAGGCGGGCAGGCTGAACATTCCCATCGAGCACTTTGGCCCTTTGGCACTTGAGAGCACAAGTCCAGTTCGCATTGCGGGACGTTGTACTGTGTTCGCGGAGTCAGACATGATCCACAAGCAGCAGCTCGGTCATAGCATACCAGATATTTTGGCGGGTTTGTGTTCTGCGATGGTCCGCAATTACCTTGGCAATGTAGCCAAGGGAAAAAATCTTCAGTCGCCCGTCTTCTTTCAAGGAGGCGTCGCTGCGAACGTAGGGATGCAGAGATTTCTCGCGGATACGCTAGGACTTCCCATTCAGATACCAAGGCACTTCGATTGCATGGGGGCCATAGGTATTGCCCAAATTGCTAGGGAGACACTGGAACGGGCGGGGCAAACAACACGTTTTGCCGGCTTTGAAGTAGTTCAGAGTCAATTCACGAGCAAGGGATATGTCTGTGATCGTTGTCCGAATCAATGTGAAATTGTTGAGATATGGCGAGAAGGTAGCTTCTTGGCTAGTTGGGGTTCTCGTTGCGGGCGCACGCACCTTTGTGATATCATGGAGGGGAGTTGATACAGGGAGGTCCCTTATAATGATGAATCTCGAGCAAATAATCCTGGCAATCCCAGCGATTTTGTTGGCGATTTCCGTTCATGAGTACGGTCATGCCTATGTAGCCTATAAACTGGGAGATCCAACTCCTAAGTATCAGGGGCGCTTAAGCCTAAATCCTTTGGCCCACTTGGATCCCCTGGGCACCATAATGCTACTTCTATTTCGAGTAGGGTGGGCAAGGCCGGTTATGATCAATAGTCAATACTTCAAGAACAAAAAGCAAGGGACCATACTGGTATCTCTAGCCGGTCCCCTGGCCAATATGATTACTGCCTGGATTTTTTATAATCTTGTGAGTGTTTTCGGCAATTATATGTTAGGTAGTGGTACTGGCCAATCACTTCTCATGTTCTTGTTCATTAATGTTCAGATGAACCTAGGTCTTGCGGCCTTTAACCTGATACCCATACCGCCCCTTGATGGTTCTCACATCTTGGCTGGCTTGCTACCTCGGCGTTTGGCATTTCAGTATGCGAAGTTTGCACCCTACGGACCGTTTGTGCTAATTGCCTTGTTGATCTTGGGTGGTACCCGCTATCTGATCAACCCCATTTTTAACGTGCTCTTTCGCATTCTCGATGGTCTCTCTTTTTAGGTGGCGACATGGGATACGTCATTGAACTCGATGTGTATCAAGGACCATTCGACCTTCTGCTGGACTTGATTGCCCAAAACGAAGTCGACCTCTGGGATATACCCATTGCCACGATTACCGAACAGTACCTCGAGTACCTCTATTCTCTTCAGGAGCAAGATTTAGCTATCACTGGTGAGTTCTTACTCATGGCGGCGACCCTGATTCGAATCAAGTCTCGATTGCTGCTACCCCAGGATCCTCTGCCGGAGGAGTCTGAGGAAGATCAGGAAGATCCCCGGACAGAACTAGTGGAACAGTTGATTCGGTACAAGTTCTTCAAAGAGGTTGCCCAGTTTCTCGACAACAGGTATGCGGAGGCCTCCAAGCACTTTACCCGGGGACAAGCACTGGAGTCTCTCGATCTAACTCCACTATACACAAATCCCTTTGGGGATGTTACCCTGGAAGCCTTAGGAGAGCTCTATTGCCAGCTGCTTGCGGAGTTGGAAAAGGAGCAACCCCTGCATCGGATTACAGGGAAAATCTCACTCCCTGAGCGCCTGGCTCTAGTCCGGTTGCAATTAGTGGGACAACCCCGTGCCACGTTCTCCGACCTACTGCGGGATAACTCAGCCGCCGAGATCGTGGTTACATTCTTGGCCGTTCTGGAACTAGTTCGTTTAGGAGAGATCATGTTGGTTCAAACGGAATCATTTGGACAAATTGACGTACAACCGTTACAGCTGGAAGTGGAGGTTCGCCCATGACGCTAGCAGAGGCCAAAGTGGTGGTTGAAGGCTTGATTTTCGCCAGTGAGAGTCCCTTGACCGCCTCAGAAATTGCATCCATCATGGAACTAGACGCTGCACTGGTGGAGTCACTTGTGGAGGACATTCGCAGTTCATACGAGGCTAGTGCACTAACTATTCGTAAAGTGGGTGGCGGGTATCAGTTTGTCACTAAGGCAGAATTGGCCCCCTGGATCGAAAAACTAGGTCGCCCCGTAATCAGTGCTCCCTTAACTGCTGCCAGTACAGAGACATTGGCGATTATTGCCTATCAACAACCCGTAACCAAGGTAGAGATCGAGCAGATTCGAGGCGTGCGATCAGATAGTGCCATTAATAGCCTCCTGGAACGAGAACTCATCAAAGAACTGGGTCGAAAAGAGGGCCCGGGTCGGCCCATCCTCTATGGAGTGTCGGACAAGTTCTTTACCCACTTTGGCTTGACAAGTTTGGAAGAGCTACCGATGAAAGGCATAAGTGAATGGAAGTAATGGCAAATTAAGACCGAGTTGAGGTGGTACTATGTTCCTGCTTGGTCTTTTTGTATTCCTGGCCATTGTTCTCTGTGTCCGCTTTTCTGTAGAAGTCCACTTGGTTACGGAGGGGCTCAAACTCAATCCTGGGATCCGGTTTGGGATCGGGCGTTTCTTGATCACGATTCCCCAAGGCGTATTAACAAAGACCGGTCAAAGGCTTAGACAAAGGAACTTTGGAACGATGGAAGCGGGCTTGAGGGCTATTAGGCTGGCCATGCGTTCCATAGATAGTCTTTTACAAAGGATCGAACTTCTGCATCTCGAGGTACGAATTGGCATCGGCGATCCGTTATGGACTTCTTTGGGTGCCGGCGGATTGTGGGCCATCATCGGATCTTTCCTCGCGGGACTAAGTTCTGGCAATCGGCTCAGGTCAGAACCGGAAATCCAAATTCAACCAGACTACGTCCAGACACATGTCCAGGTTTATCTCCACTGCATATTCCAGTTCACAGTTGGTCAAATTATAATCAACGAACTAAAGAGGGTGATGGTTTGAACGATAGACATCCCATAGAAGGCCTTATGCAGACTGCTATGGAGAGCCTCAAGACCATGGTAGACGTCAATACCATCCTCGGTGATCCCGTGGAAACACCGGATGGAGCAATTATTCTTCCTGTGAGTCGCGTAAGTGTTGGGTTCGCAGCGGGGGGAAGCGAGTTTACCGGAGCCAACGCCAAAGGCTCAGAGAAAGACCACCCCTTTGGTGGTGGTAGTGGAGCCGGAATTGCCCTCAATCCAGTTGCTTTTCTGGTAGTGGGGCGGGAGAGTGTCCGTCTGTTGCCTGTTAGCCAGAGTGCGATTTATGACCGTCTTATTGATGCTGTTCCACAGCTTATTGAACAGGTCCAAGGTATGGTTCAGGGGCGTAGTAGTACCAATGGAGTATTGCGCACAACATACAAGGTATAGCCACTAGCCTATTGCAGGATTCCCTCCAGAGTTTGGGGGGAATCCTCTTTTTTTCTTGCGGTTTAGGCTTAACTTCGGTATCATGGGACTGAAAGGGGCGTAAGGAGTGGAAGAACGACTACAAAAGGTCATGGCTCAAGCCGGAATTGCATCTCGCCGGGTCTGCGAGGAATTGATTCGAGAAAATAAGGTTCTGGTGAATGGGCAATTGGCAAGCCTAGGGCAAAAGGTGGATCCTGCCAGAGATCGGATCATTGTGGATGGAAAGCCCTTGAGACCAGAAGAGGCCAAACGCTATCTCATTCTTAACAAGCCTTTTGGCTATATTACAACCAGCAAGGATCAATTTGGTCGTAAGAATGTCCTTGACTTACTAACTGGGGTCAAAGAACGGGTTTACCCTGCTGGACGTCTAGATTATGACTCGGAGGGCCTAGTGCTCCTCACGAATGATGGTGATCTTGCCTATCGAGTGACCCATCCTAGATTTGAACTGCCGAAACGCTACGTTGTGCAGCTCAAGGGCAAGATTACAATGGATGCAGTGTACCGGTTGCGAACTGGTGTGATTCTCGAAGACGGTCGTACCAAAGAGGCCTTGGTCGAGGTATTGCCTCCCGTGGGGGACAATTCTGTCTTGAGTATCACGATCACCGAAGGTCGAAATCGGCAGGTAAGAAGGATGTGTTCTAAAGTGGGTTTTGAAGTGGTCCGTCTCCAAAGAACAGGTATCGGGCCGGTGAACATGGGAAAACTGTCTACGGGAGCGTTTCGACCATTAAGCAAGAAAGAGCTGGACAGCCTCTTTAGGGCGGTGAAGCTGTGAAGACGAAAGTGGTTGTGATCGGGGCTGGTGCATCGGGTTTGGTTGCTGCAGGCTTCATAGCTCAAAGGGGTGCAAGTGTTCATGTCTTGGAGAAAATGCAGCGCAGTGCGTCAAAGGTTCGCATTTCCGGCAAAGGACGCTGCAACATCACAAATGCCATGCCCATCAGGGATTTTCCTAGCAATTATCCTGGTAATGGGCGCTTTTTGTATGGTGCACTAAACCGCTTCTCCAACGAGGATTGCATCGAGTTCTTTGAGAGTCTGGGAGTGAAGACAAAAGTCGAAAGAGGGCAGAGGGTGTTTCCGTTATCGGATGATGCCCATGAAGTGGCAAACGCCCTCGAACGATTTGCCTTGCGCCATGGTGCAAAAATCCATTTCGAACATAAGGCCGTGGATATCCGGCAGAGCGAAGACGGAAGAGTACAGGGGGTTGAGGCCCTCTCGGGTGCGAGAAAAGAGTTCTTTGAGGCTGATTATGTTGTAGTGGCCACTGGTGGTCTGAGCTATCCAGGGACTGGCTCGACGGGAGACGGCTTGGGGATGGCCGAGAGCCTTGGTCATAGAATTGTCACACCTCGCCCAGCCTTAGTACCAGTACGCGTCGAAGAGGAGTGGGTTAAGGAGGTTTCGGGCCTAAGTCTGCGTAATGTTGAGCTGACAATTCTCGATCCATCAGGAGGACAACAGAGCTTCTTTGGCGAATTAATGTTTGCTCATTTTGGCTTAACCGGGCCAATTGTACTTACGGCTAGCGAGCAAGTTGGCCGTTGGCTCGAACAGAGCGGAGGCCCTGTAAGGGCATACTTGAACCTTAAGCCCGCCCTAAATGAAGAACAATTGGATAAGCGGCTGCTTCGAGACCTGGAAACATTTTCTCGCAAGCAGTTTCGTAATGCTCTAGACGATCTGTTGCCAAAAAGTCTGATTCCGATTATCGTGGATCTTTCGGGGATTCCCCCTCACAAAGTCTGTCACCAAATCACAAGAGAAGAAAGAGCAACTCTGCTTAAGCTCCTCATGGCGCTTCCTTTGACTTTCACCAAGACACTGCCGATGACGGCTGCAATTGTGACTGCTGGGGGAGTGGATGTCAAAGAGATTGATCCTAAGACCATGGAATCGAAAAGGGTAAAGGGTCTCTTCTTCTGTGGTGAAGTGCTAGATGTCCACGGTGTTACGGGCGGTTTTAACTTACAGGCGGCCTTTTCCACCGGTTATTGTGCCGCCCAGGGCATAGAGTTGTAGTATGGAAGGGGTACACTGAATGAAGATAGCAGTGGATGGTCCTGCGGGAGCAGGTAAAAGCACCATTGCCAGGCTAGTAGCAAAGCAATTAGGTTTACGCTATGTTGACACGGGGGCTATGTATCGGGCTGTCACTCTTGCCGCGCTTCGGCAAGGAGTCGATATGGACGATGAGGACGCCCTGCTGCGGGTGGCCACGTCGATGGATCTAAACATTGTTTTTCAGGGTCAAAGAGGAAATGTCATCTATCTAGACGGCCAAGACGTAACCGGATTGATCCGTCAGCCAGATGTAACGGCCAATGTCTCCGCGGTTTCAACTCACAAAAAAGTACGGGACTTCATCGTTGCCTTGCAGGATCAAATCGGGCGGCAAGGTTCCGTGGTCATGGATGGGCGGGATATTGGTACGGTAGTAATGCCTGATGCCGATTGGAAGATCTTTCTGCAGGCAACCGTAGAAGAAAGGGCAAGGCGACGCCAGCAAGAACTGCAGCGCAAAGGAGTCGTAGTTGATATAAAAGACTTGCAGGAGCAGATTCGCACGCGGGATCACCTTGATTCGACTCGAGAGAACTCTCCCTTGAGAAAGGCGGAAGACGCCATTGAGATCGACACTACGTCCTTGAGCATTTCTGAAGTTGTCGAGAAAGTACTTGACCTGATTCAGGGGGAAGCCGAGACATGTACAAGATCATAGTGGCAATAATTAGGGTCATAGTCTTATGTATTTGGGGCTTAGAGGTCGAGGGTGCCCAGCATGTTCCAGAAATGTCTGGAGCGATCATCGCTGGAAACCATACATCGTGGTTTGATCCAGTGGTGTTAGCGGTCGCCATCAAGAAGCCTATCCATTTTATGGGAAAAGCCGAATTGTTTGACAATCCGGTCTTAGGTTGGTTTATGTCTCAGCTAAACGCGTTTCCCGTCAGAAGGGGTCAAGCTGATCGTCAAGCAATTCGAACAAGCCAAGAAAAGGTTAGCGCCGGACATCTCTTGGGAATCTTTCCTGAAGGCACACGCAACAAGACAGATCATGATTTGCTTCCCATACAGGGCGGTGCCGCTCTAATTGCTATCAGGAGCGGAGTCCCAGTGATCCCAGCGGTCGTTTCGAAGGGTCAACGCCGTGGATTGCGGAGGCCCTACAAGGTGGTCATCGGTGCTCCGATTCATCTAGGTGGTCCCAAACGACCAAGCAAAGTTGATGTTGCCGGGGGAAGTGAAGTGATTTCTGCCCAATTTCGTACGTTATTTAAGCAGGAATAATTAAGAATGCAGAGAAATACACTCATGGTGGACTGTGGTGACGTAGTGTATACGCATTGATCACCCTGGAGTCTGACGTAGTCCTTGACTGGGTCAAGAATCCACTTGTTTAGAGTTCACCTGTTCTAGGTATAATAAGGGAGGAGGAAAGGTGGAGGTGGAAATTGTATTGGCAGATGGCGCGGGCTTCTGCTTTGGTGTCAAGCGTGCTTTAGATTTGACAGCCAAGACAATTCGAGAAACTGACCCGGCCAAACCGATACACACTTTAGGTCCACTTATTCATAATCCACAGGTTGTAACTCAACTCAAGGCTCAAGGGGTTGAGGTCATGGAGCAACCTGGAGATAAGAGTTCAGGAGTAGTCATTGTTCGTTCACATGGTGTTGCACCGAAGGTCATGGAAGAGCTCAAAGAGTTCGATTACGATGTTGTTGATGCCACTTGTCCTTTCGTGCACAGGGCTATGCGTTGGGCAAAACAGTTACACGACGAAGGGTATCAAGTCATTATTGTTGGGGATAGGGATCATCCTGAAGTACAAGCCATTTTAGGCTATACGGATGATACCGCACATGTTGTGAGTACGCCTCAAGAAATCCAGAAGCTGCCGATAGCAAGTCGCGTCGGTATTATAGCGCAAACCACCCAATCAGTGAGCAACTTTCAAGCGTGCGTTGACGAACTGGCTGGAATGGTGGAGGATCTAAAAGCTTTTGATACCATCTGTACTGCTACCGAACAGCGGCAAACTTCTGCATGGGAATTGGCCGCCCAAGTGGATGTTATGGTTGTGATTGGAGGCCGAAACAGTGCCAACACAAAGAGGTTGGCGGAATTATGCAAGGAGCAGGGCACGGCGACATATCATATTGAAACACCAGAGGAGCTGAAAAGCCAGTGGTTTACTGGCGTTAAGCGCGCAGGGGTTACAGCCGGGGCTTCTACTCCAGATTGGTTAATTGAGGGGGTACTTACAAGAATGAGCGAATTTACTGAAGGCAAGGTAGCCGAAGCAATGGAAGAGAACGTCCAAGCTACCGAAGAACAAGAAACAGCAGTGGAAGAAGTAGTCGAAACAGCAGAACAACCGGTAGAAGAACCGGTAGAGGCTGCCGAAGAAGGCATAAGCGAGGATCACATGAGCGAGTATGATGTGAAAATGCCTACGCCTGGAGCTGTCATTAAGGGTAAAGTTGTCCAAATCTCCAATGATGAGGTCTTGGTAGACATCGACTATAAGTCGGAAGGTCGCATTCCCTTAAACGAGCTTAGCTTTATCGCGAATGCTAATCCTGAGGATCTAGTCAGTGTAGGCGAGGAAATTACAGTGAAGGTTCTCAAGGTAGATGATTCTGAAGGCAACGTCCTCCTTTCGAAGAAACGAGCCGATGCAGATCAGTCCTGGGAGAAGCTCGAGTCACTATTTGAATCGGGCGGCACTTTGACAGCCAAGGTTGTGCAGGTTGTTAAGGGTGGACTACTCGTAAATGTTGGCGTACGCGGATTCATTCCCGCAAGTCACGTTTCCCGCGGTTTCGAGGATGACCTACAGAAATATATTGGTCAAGAACTAGAGTTGAAGATTATTGAACTCGATCGTTCCAAGAACAATGTGGTCTTTTCACACAAAGAAGTGTTGGAAGAACAACATGCCGCCGCAAAGGCCCAAGCTTTCGCCACTCTGCAAGAGGGTCAAAAGGTTAAGGGTATTGTTCGTCGTTTGACAGACTTCGGCGCTTTTGTTGATATTGGTGATGGAGTAGAGGGATTGCTCCACGTTTCTGAGATGGCCTATAGTCGCGTTAACCACCCATCGGATGTCGTTACTGAAGGTGACGAGATCACAGTGATGATTCTAGGCGTTAATCAAGAGCGCGAGAGAATTTCCCTAGGCTTGAAGCAAACTATCGCTGATCCATGGACGACTGTTACCGAGCGTTATGAGGTTGGGCAAAAGGTAACTGGCGAAGTCACTCGCGTGGTAGATTTTGGTGCCTTTGTCAAGCTCGAAGATGGTATTGAAGGACTAGTCCATATTAGCGAGCTTTCCCATAAGCATGTGGCTAAAGCCGAAGAGGTTGTGCAACCTGGTCAAGAAGTCGAGACCAAGATTATTAGCGTTGATGCCCAGGCACGCCGTATTGGGCTCAGCATTAAGGAACTCGAACCAAAACCAGCTACACCTCCTTCCTCAGCACCTGCTCCAAGGAATCGTCAACCTCAGCCAGACCTGACAGAAGGTACTGACAACGCTGAACTGACAACCAACCTAGGTGCGATGTTTGGTGATCTGTTTAAGGATGCCAAAGACGAGTAATTCGTTTTGAATGAAATATGAACATTTCCTGTAGACTTCGGTCTACAGGATTTTTTTTTGGACACAATAAGGTCGAATGCTATACATGGATTGGAGGAGTTATGATGCCTACTGGCACGGCCTTATTGCTGATTGTGGCCGCCTTAATCTACTTTGGTGTTGGGCAACGTTTGCTCGATCGCATGCAGCTCACTGACACGCAGGCGCTCATTGCCATTGCCCTGATGATTGGAGGGAGCTTCATCACCATTCCACTCTACCAAGGGAGAACTAGTGTGAACCTGAATGTGGGAGGAGCAGTTGTACCCCTTGCATTGGTCATCTATCTCTTGGTAAGAGCAGATACGGCCAGAGAACGGATACGCTCCCTTGTAGCGGCGCTGGTTACTGGCGGAATTGTCTATGGAGTGAGCCAGTTCACGGACTTTGATCCATCAAGTCCATCGTTGTTTATTGATCCTTTGTGGCTGTTCAGCATCGTAGCAGGTGTTGTGGGTTACCTTTCCGGACGGTCCAGACGTGCTTCGTTTATTGCCGGTGTACTAGGACTCCTTACAGTGGACATTGTCCATTTAGGCTTGGCCCTTGCCAACAATATGGCCACCCGTGTCGTATTGGGTGGAGCAGGCGTCTTTGATGCGACAATTGTAGCCGGGCTGATAGCAGTGGCGTTGGCTGAGTTCGTCGGTGAAACAAGGGAGAGAATCGCCGGAGGGGGTGGAGAAGCATGAGAAAGAACCGCTGGATTGTGCAGGTCCTTCTGATCACGTTTTATGTCGCTTTGCTTACTATGTGTCAGGCTCAGGCTGAAGAGCGCACCGACTTGGGCTACTTTACCCTCGTTGATGAAGAGGATCAGGTAATAACCATGACTGGGAGAGAACTCGATCCTGGCGATCAGTACATAGCAGCAGACAATCGTCTTTTTGAAGTAGTGGAAACAAAGGGAGATACCGTGACGGTTCGGTTCATTGAGACGGTAAAGCTCCCCGACGTCAGCTACGAGCCCCTCGCTCAGGTAGGAGCAGCTACCGAGGGTGAGGGCGTGGTGGCCATCTATCACACACATAATGCAGAGTCGTATATTCCCTCGAGCGGAACAGAGTCCAAAGACGACGGAGAGGGTGACATTCTGCGTGTAGGTGAAAAACTAGCCTCTGCCTTGGAAGAAGTGGGAATGACTGTATATTGGTCAGATAATAGCCATATTCCCCATGATGGTCAGGCGTACATACGCTCCCGACGTACAGCCACAGAGCTTCTGACAAAGAGGCCTGATACACTTCTGGATGTCCACCGTGATGCAACGCCTCCTGAGGTATATGAAACCGAAGTAGAGGGTGTACCAATGAGCAAGGTTCGTCTTGTCGTAGGCAGGCAGAATCAAAACCGCGCTGCGAACCTAGAGTATGCCAAACGGATTAAGGCGGTTGCAGATGATATGTATCCTGGGCTTGTGGAGGGCATATTTGACGCAAAGGGCAATTACAATCAAGATCTAGGTCCTAAGACGATCCTGCTAGAGTTTGGGGCACATACGACCAGCCTAGAACAGGCAGAGCAAGCAGCAGAATACTTTGCTAAGGTGATTCCTGCGGCTGCAGGTCTAACGGTATCCACAAAGGGCGAAGCAGACCGTGATATTGGAGGAGGGGCGAGTCGTGCGCTAGTTTGGATGATTGTGGTGGCCGCAGTCTTGGTTACCGGATTTATCCTGATTAGTCGCGGAAAAATCGGGTCCTTAACAGGTTTCTTCCGCCGAGAAACAGGACTAGGGCAGGATGATGGAGATGAGGATGATGGAGCGTGAAATACCTATTCACGCTGATTATCGCGATTCTAGGGGGATTCCTTGCCCGTTTGTATATGCTACGGCGAGATTACCGGCAATACCCGAGTTACCCTCAAGGCTGGGCCATCCATCTGTTTCTGGGATTTATTGGGGGTTCAATCGGCGCGATTATTGTGCCAGCGCTCCTTGAGGGAGAATACTCTGCCGTTTCCTTTCTCCTGCTTGCAGCGAGTCAGTTTCGGGAGGTGCGCAATGTGGAGCGCCAAACCCTCTCTGCTATGGAAAGCACTGAAATGGTAAAGCGGGGAACAGCCTACATTGAGGGTATCGCCAGAGTATTTGAAGCCCGAAATTACTTGGCGATCTGGGTGGCATTGTCGGTTGCTGTTACTTCAGAGCTCCTTGTAGGGTTAGGATGGTGGCGAACGGCAGTTTGCGGGGTCGTAGGCGTTTTATTGACCGTCGTTTTAGTCAGGTTAATGCAGGGCGACAAGATCTCAGATATCGCGACAGTAGAGTTAACTGATTTTAGGTTTGAGGGTGCCCTAGTGGTCGTAGGGGAGACGGTGATGATGAATGTTGGTCTTCCTGATGCTCGCAAGGTTTATGAAGAAAGGGGTCTTGCGGCCATTATCCGGCCAAATGGCCCAAATGCAAAGGCAACGCTGGCTAATCTTGGCCAGATGCAAGCCATCGCCCATGATGTGTCTTCCATGATCGGAGTTTATATGGACGTTGGTGAACAGGAGTTTATTCCTATGGTGCGTCGCAACCCTTCCGTAGGAAGCTTACATGTCTTGATGGTTGCTTCTGAAAAGGACGAAGTAGCCTTTTTGGAAGCCATCCGCAGGGTACCCGTCTTGGAAGGAGCTATTCGAAAGCCTTTGACTTCGGCTGCAGGCAAGTTAGTAGATTGAGGAGGAGACATGTGGACAAGCAAATTCTTGCAGTCTGCGCGATGGACAAGACCAAGGTAGGGGGTGGGGCTCCCATCTTCTATGCTGCCGATCAGGACGAGTTGTCGGAGATCGCGATGATGATCAGCCGCGTCTTTGGGGCTGCTGTCCATGACTTACACAATGGGGTACTGATCATCGTGAAACATTGAGCTATCTCTGGGGGCAGGAATACTATGGCAGATAGCGAAACTATCAATCCTAGGATTGAACGCAATCAGGGAGAGATTTTGATGAATAAACCAATTGTAGCCATAGTGGGTAGGCCCAATGTGGGGAAAAGTACGCTTTTTAATCGAATTACCAGAGCCCGTACCGCTATTGTAGAGGGCCAACCAGGTGTTACCCGCGATCGCATTTATGGCGAAGGGGAATGGCTGAACAAGCATTTTACACTCATTGACACAGGGGGAATTGACTCCGAAGATGATGTGATTACTAGGCAAGTTCGCTTTCAAGCAATGGTTGCTGTGGAGCAAGCTGATGTTGTCATTTTTGTCGTAGACGGTCGGAGCGGTCTTACAGGCATTGATGAGGAGATAGCCGATATCCTTAGGCGTCACGAGAAGCCTGTCATTCTGACAGCAAACAAGGTGGAGTCGGCGATGAGTTCTTGGGAAGTTGCAGTGGACTTCTATCGGCTTGGCTTAGGTGAACCTATTTTGATTTCAGCTGAGCATGGTCGCAATATTGGAGATCTCTTGGACGCTGTAGTGGAGAGTTTTCCTGAGGACGCCGATACGACTGAAGATGACTCGTTGAAAATTGCCATTGTGGGTCGCCCTAATGTAGGAAAATCATCACTCGTAAACAAACTATTAGGCGAAGAGCGCGTGATTGTCTCCGAGATCGCCGGTACCACCCGGGACGCTATTGACACCAAATTTAGCTATAAGGATCAGGATCTGACCCTTATTGACACCGCTGGTTTGCGCCGAAGAAGCAAAGTTGAAGAAGATCTTGAGTATTATAGTGTAGTGAGAACCTTAGGTGCCGTGGAGCGCTCTGATGTCACTGTCGTAATGATTGACGGAACAGAAGGTCTCACCGAGCAAGATAAGAAGATTGCAGGCTACGCCCACGAGAAAGGCCGTGGGATCATCATTGCCGTGAATAAATGGGATCTTGTCCCCAAAGAGACCAATACGATGCGGGACTTCGAGCGGACTTTAAGAGAGGGGCTTTTGTTCCTAAGCTACGCCCCCATTGTCTTCATCTCTGCGTTAACGGGACAGAGACTGACGAATCTGCTTGATCTGAGTCTGGATGTACATGAAGCGCGTCATATGAGGATCTCCACAGGGCGGTTTAACGAGATTCTGCAGGATGCAATGGCGATGAATCAGCCTCCAAGCGACAAGGGAGTACGACTACGGATTTTCTATGGTTCCCAAGTACAAGTCAATCCACCAGTCTTTGTACTCCACGTGAACCGAAAGGATCTCATGCATTTTTCCTATCAGCGATATTTAGAGAATCGTATTCGGCAAGAGTATGGTTTCATGGGTACTCCGATTATGTTGATCACCAAGGAGAGGGATGAATGAAGTATATACTTATCTTAACTGTAAGCTACTTGCTCGGTAGCATTCCTTTTGGGTTGCTTGTAGCAAGATGGTGGGCTAAAGTTGATGTTCGTCAACATGGCAGTGGAAATATAGGGATGACGAACGTCCTGAGGACAACGGGTTGGTTTTGTGCACTCATAACTTTAATAGGCGATATGGGCAAGGGAATTGCAGCTGTGCTTCTGGCGAGGTACTTTGGCTTTGATCCCACCCTAACCTTGGTAGCGGGGATTTTTGCCGTGATTGGGCACAATTGGCCCATATTCCTAGGTTTTAAAGGTGGCAAGGGAGTGGCTACGATCGCTGGAGTCTTAGTAGCTTACCAGCCCATTGCTGCAGCCATTTTGGTTGCCATTTGGCTTGGGGTACTTCTGATCTGGAAGTACATATCCTTGGCATCCATTGTTGTCGCCTTTTGTTTACCAATCGTCTTGATCGGTCTTCGGGCCCAGGCCATCGAGGTTGTTTTGGCCGTATTCGTAGCAGCTTTGACGATTATCAGGCATCGGAGCAATATTGAACGATTGCGCCAGGGAACGGAGTATCGTTTCGGGCAAAAAGTTAACTAGCAGATGGCCCCTTCTGTTATATTTCTTGGACACCGGTAATATAGTATAGTGTTACTGTCCAATAAGCTCAGGAGGGATGCCTAAATGGATAAATTTAATGTTTTTTCTCACATTGCAGAGCGCACTGCTGGGAGCATCTATGTCGGTGTGGTCGGTCCGGTGCGCACTGGTAAGTCTACCTTTATCAAGCGTTTCATGGACTTATTTGTGATGCCTGGAATAACCGATGTTTACCTAAAGGAGAGAACTCGGGACGAACTACCGCAAAGCGGTGCCGGTCGTACCATCACCACGACCGAGCCCAAGTTTGTACCAGATGAACCGGTAGAAGTTCTCTTTGAAGAGACGATCAAGGCGCGCATTCGTCTGGTGGACTGCGTGGGGTATACAGTTTCGAGTGCCAAAGGATACATGGACGAGGACGGGCCGCGCTTAGTTCGGACTCCGTGGTTCGAGCATCCAATACCTTTCCAAGAGGCCGCCGAGTTAGGTACTCGCCGGGTGATCGCAGAACATTCGACAATTGGCTTGGTCGTAACGACGGATGGCTCTATCGCCGACCTACCCCGTAGCGAGTATGAAGATCCAGAGGCGAGAGTCGTCGCAGAGCTAAAGGCACTGGGCAAACCCTTCGTAGTCACGCTAAACTCTATACATCCCAATAGTCCTGAGACGACCGCATTAGCAGCAAGACTGAGTAGCGAATATGGTGTGCAAGTGATCCCCATGGACTGCTTGCGGATGACGAAGGATGACATCCTGAGGCTGTTTGGAGAAGTACTGATGGAGTTTCCTCTGCGGGAGTTTAATGTGCGACTTCCCAAGTGGGTTGAAGAACTTGCGAGGGATCATTGGTTACGCCGAGAATACGAGGATGTGGCCTGGGAGTCCGTGGCTGAGCTACGTAAGGTCAAAGACGTGAAAGAAATCGCAGTCAAACGTTTTGCAGAGTCGGAGTATGTACAACTCGTCACGGTGGAAGATGTCGACTTGGGTACTGGAAAGGTGACGCTTAATGTCGTCTTGCTGAATGAACTTTTCTATAATGTCTTGGCGGAAATGACCGGCCTTGAGGTACAGGGAGACCATCATCTGATGAGACTGATGCAAGACTTAACGGTCGCCAAACGCGAATATGACAAGTTATCAGCAGCGCTACAACATGTCCGTCAGACTGGATACGGAATTGTGATACCGAGTTTGGAGGATATAACCTTTGAGCAGCCTGAACTAGTGAAGCAGGGACGCAATTTTGGAATCAAGCTCACCGCCAGTGCTCCGTCTATTCACATGGTGCAAGCAAGTATTCAGACTGAAGTGACTCCCCTTGTGGGAACTGAAAAACAAGGGGAGGAACTAATGCGGTCCTTGACTGAGGAATTTGAACAGGATCCCAATGCCCTTTGGGAAAGGGATTTCTTGGGTCGTTCTCTGCAAGATATGGTGCGAGAGGGTATCAACAGCAAACTTTACCGCATGCCCGAAAATGCTCAGGAGAAACTGCAAGAAACCTTGAGCAAGATTATCAACGAGGGAAGTGGCGGGCTTATCTGTATCATTCTCTAACACAGTGTAAGAACATGCAAGGTGGGAATAATGTTCCCACCTTTTTTACTGTCCGTTAATTGTCTCCTAGTAAACAATATGCTATGGTTAGACTAGTTGCATTAGGGGGCATAAAATATGGCAATTATTGTACAAAAATACGGCGGTTCCTCTGTTGCAGATTCTGATAAGATCATGGCAGTAGCACGCCGGGTCGTGAGTACGGTCAAGGAAGGAAACCAGGTAGTGGTCGTGGTTTCTGCTCAAGGGAAGACCACGGACAGTCTGATTCAGCAAGCACGCTCTATAGCGAAGAACCCGCCTAAGCGGGAGATGGACATGCTTTTGTCCACTGGTGAGCAGGTATCCATTGCTCTTCTAGCCATGGCCATTGATTCTCTGGGGCAGGCTGTGATTTCTCTCACGGGTCCCCAAGGCGGTATCATGACGGATACCCAACATACCAAGGCCAGGATTCGGGAGGTTGATGGAGCCCGAATCAGCGCCGAGTTGG